>ERZ1504963.27-NODE-27-length-51090-cov-5.098952_pt1 | contig 51090 bp, 29 predicted proteins | sample MGYA00574585_ERZ1504963 | MGnify/ENA primary metagenome ERZ1504963 (study PRJEB39906, sample SAMEA3182070) | gut metagenome | biome: human; feature: gut; material: Stool; isolation source: human stools | place: Canada | collected 2011-11-22 ...
GAATGCAGCAGGTACGTGCACAAGAGAAAGAAGGGGTGGAACCGATGCAAACCGGAGAGTACGAGCCTACATGGGCTTCATTGGCCCGATATGAATGTCCGGACTGGTTCCGCGATGCCAAGTTCGGTATTTGGGCGCATTGGGGACCGCAGTGTGAGCCGGAGTCGGGTGACTGGTATGCCCGTCACATGTATTATCCTGGCGAGTGGCAGTATGATGTGCATGTAAAAAAGTACGGTAACCCGAAAGATTTCGGTTTCAAGGATGTGATTCACGAATGGAAGGCGGAAGAGTGGGAACCGGATTCTCTGATTCGTTTCTATAAGAGCGTAGGGGCACGCTATTTCATGACTCTGGGTAATCACCACGATAATTTCGACCTTTGGGACAGTAAGTACCAGCCGTGGAACTCCGTGAACATGGGGCCGAAACGGGATGTCGTGGGCGAATGGGCTGCGGCTTGTAAGAAATATGGTTTGCCGTTGGGTGTGAGCATCCATGCCTCGCATACGTGGACGTGGATGGAAGGTGCGCAGGACTTCGACGGTAAGCTGACGAAGGCGGACGGAAAAGGAAAATGGTGGGAAGGTTACGACCCGCAGGATTTGTACGAACAGCGGCACGAACGGAGTAAGGACAGCAAAAATGTCGGTACCATCCATTCGCAATGGGCGTGGGGAAACGGGGCGTCGCAGCCGTCGGAAGCTTTCAAGACGAATGTCTACAACCGTACGCTGGATGTGGTGAACCGTTATCATCCCGATGTATTGTACTTTGACGATACCGTATTGCCGTTCTACCCCATCAGTGACGAGGGCGTGAGGATTCTGGCTCACATGTACAACAAGAGCTTGAAAGACCACAAAGGGAAGATGCGTGCGGTGGTTACCGGTAAGATATTGGAAGACAAGCATAAGGAGGCCATGGTGTGGGATGTGGAGCGTGGCATACCCGACCGTCCGCAGGAGAAGGCATGGCAGACCTGTACGTGCCTCGGGTCATGGCATTACGACCGTGGCATTTATGACCGCGGGCACTACAAACCGGCGGCCACGGTGGTGAAAATGCTGGTGGATATCGTGAGCAAAAACGGAAATTTGTTGTTGAGTGTTCCTTTGCGTGGCAGTGGGGCGATAGACGAGAAGGAGGTGGCCATCCTGAAAGACCTCAAGGCGTGGATGGACATCAATGGCGAGAGCATTTACGGTACGCGCCCGTGGACGACGTTCGGCGAGGGACCTTTGGCTGAGGCTGCCAACCCGATGAAAGCGCAGGGGTTCAATGAAGGGCAGAATTATACGGCAAAGGATGTACGTTTTGTACAGAAAGGCAAGAAGGTCGTGTATGCTACGGCCTTAGGATGGCCGGAAAGCAAAGTAATCATGATGAAAAGCTTCCGTAAAGGTTCTCCTTATTATAAAGGAAAGGTGAAAAGTGTGGAGTTGTTAGGTTACGGAAAGGTGAAGTTCACCTGTGGCGAAGACGGCCTGAAAGTGACGTTGCCGGAGGAGAAGACGAATGACATAGCACCGGTATTGAAGGTAAAATTGGTATAATGAATGAGTCGGCATATCGGCTTTGGTGAGAGAAGGATGCCGTAAAGATGTGACATGCCTGCTGAATTGTGGAAGAGACAGTGGGCATGTCTGTTTTATTCACTCAGATGCCTTATGCTTTCCGATAGTATCCTTTTTTGCGGATTTCCTGCCAGACCGCTTCGTCTAATCCGTAAGAGGCGTCGTCGCCTTGGGAGATGAGACGGCGGATTTCGGTGGAACTGATGTCGATGAGCGGGGTGTCCGTAAGCTTGACACCGGGGGGAAGGGACGCGGCCTCCACCGCGTAACCGGGACGGGGGTAGACCAAGATGCGATGGTGGCTTAGAATCTCGTCCGGTTTCTTCCAATCCTTGAAAGCAAGCCAGTTGTCTGCACCGATGACTAATGTGAAAAGCCGGTCGGGATAAGCTTGCCGCAAGGCAGCCAAAGTGTCTGCCGTGTAGGACGGGCGGGGCAAGCGGAACTCAAAATCACTCACTTTGAGGCAGGGATGTTCCCGTACGGCCATGCGAGCCAGCTCCAGACGGATATTTTCATTCAACAAATCGGGAGACGACTTTTTGAATGGATTCTGGGGAGATACCATAAACCACAATTCGTCCAACCCTTCATCCCGGCAAAGGCGTTCGGCCAGTTCCACGTGTCCCCGGTGGATAGGATTGAAAGACCCCCCGTAGATGCCCGTTTCCGTCATGCCCTTTCGTGGGGTTTATGTTGGAAATGGGGTTTCCGATGGCGTTTCCGGTGCCACCATACGTAGATGATATAGGCTTGCACCACGGCTAACACTCCCATGGCGATGGTGATTTCGGTCCATTGCAAGAGGGCTGCGGCGATGGTGACTATCAGACATAAGACGAACAGTATGATGCTGGTCTGTAAGTTCCTTTGGATGGTTTTGTCGTCCATGGGCTGTGGGTTTTATGGGTGCAAGAAAGCTTTCAGGCGGGCCAGTGCTTCGGCTTTGGCCTTTTCGAGGTCGTCGTTTACGACTATCATATCGAATTTGGGGGCGAATGTCAGTTCGTATTCCGCCCGTGCGATGCGGTCGTCTATGACTTCCGGCGTATCCGTGCCCCGGCTTTCCAGTCTGCGGCGAAGCTCTTCCACCGAGGGCGGTTGGATGAACATACTTAAAGCGCGGTCGCCGTAAAATTCTTTGATGCGGCATCCGCCATGTACGTCCACGTCGAACACTACGTTCTGTCCGGCTTCCAGTTGCTTTTCCACCTGCGCTTTCAAGGTGCCGTAGAAGCGGTCTTTGTAGACTTCCTCATATTCCAGGAATTCACCGTTGGCGATGCGTTGGCGGAACTCTTCGGGCGTGAGGAAGAAATATTCCACCCCGTCACGCTCCGTCCCCCGTGGCGGACGGCTGGTCGCACTGATGCTGAAAGCCAAATTCAAGTCCTGTCCCATCAGATAATTGATGAGCGTGCTTTTCCCGCTGCCGCTGGGAGCGGAAAAGATAATCAATTTGCCTGTCATTGTCGTCGGTGTGGTTACATTACGTTGAGCACTTGTTCTTTGATTTGTTCCAGTTCGTCTTTCATCTTCACCACGATGTTCTGCATTTCGGCCAGATTGCTCTTGCTTCCCGTCGTGTTGATTTCACGTCCCATTTCCTGGGCGATGAAGCCTAACTTCTTGCCTTGTCCATGACCATTTTCCATGGTCTCCATGAAATATTTCAAGTGGTTGGCCAGACGCTGTTTCTCTTCGTTGATATCCAGTTTCTCGATATAATAAATCATTTCCTGCTCCAGGCGGTTCTTGTCGTATTCCACATTGGGAATCGTTTCCAAGGCTTCCACCAGACGTTGGCGGATGCGTTCGGTGCGGCTTTGCTCATACGGCTCGATGCTTTTCAGCAAATCGCCTATGTTTTGTATTTTCTCGGTGAATTTCTTTTGCAGTGCGGCACCTTCCTGTTTGCGGAAGTCCACGAGCTTGCCGATGGCTTCCTCGATGGCAGTCCGTACGGCTGTCCATTCCTCCTCGTCCAATTCTTCCACTTCCGTACGGGTCATGACGTCCGGCAGGCGCAATAACGTGGCGAACCAGTCGGCCGGAAGAGGAATATGGCGTTCTTCACTGATTTGTTTAATCTGCTGGTAATAGTTGTCCAAGATAACGCCGTTGATAGGTGTAGCCGTTTGCGTGTCGTCTTTTTCCACCCAGATGGTGAAGTCCACTTTTCCGCGCTCCAGCGTCCGGCTGATCATGGCGCGGATTTCCATTTCCTTTTCCCGATAGAGCGGTACGATACGTGCAGAAAGATCTAACGCCTTGCTATTGAGGGATTTGATTTCCACGTGTATCTTTTTGCCTTTCACTACGGCAGTCGATTTGCCGTAGCCCGTCATTGATTGAATCATGATTTAATAATTATTTTATGCAAAAGTAGGAAAATAATAGGATAAAATGGTAACTTTGCGGAGTTATTCTAAGGAAAAATAGTTTATGTCTTGTATACTGCATATTGAAACGAGTACGAAGGTTTGCTCGGTAGCCGTTACAGAAGACGGGGCGGTATTGTTTGAAAAAGTAGACAAAAGCGGGCCTTCGCATGCGGTGCAGTTAGGTGTTTTTGTGGACGAAGCTATCTCTTATATCGACAATCACGGAATTCCTTTCGATGCGGTGGCAGTGAGTCAGGGGCCGGGGTCGTATACGGGATTGCGTATCGGTGTGTCGATGGCCAAAGGCATCTGCTATGCCCGCGGTTTGAAGCTGATAGCTGTCCCGACGTTGGAACTGTTGTGCGTGCCGGTGCTGCTTTATCAGGAGGATTTGCCTGAAGACGCTTTGCTGTGCCCCATGATAGACGCGCGCAGGATGGAAGTATATGCCGCTTTGTACGACAGGGCTTTGAGGCCGGTACGGGCCGTCGGAGCCGACATCGTGGACGAAAGCACTTACCAAGACTTCCTGAACGAACGACCGGTGTACTTTTTGGGCGACGGCGCGGAGAAATGCAAGACTGGAATTACGCACCCGAATGCGCATTTCCTTCAGGATGTCGTGCCGTTGGCACGGAACATGGGGCCTTTGGCGGAGAAGGCCTTTGCACTGGGCCGATTTGAAGATGTGGCTTATTTCGAGCCTTTCTATTTGAAAGAATTTGTAGCTTCAAAACCGAAAAAACTTTTGTAAATGATATATAATACCCAACGTAAGAAATTACCGATGCCGGAGTACGGACGCGGCATCCAGGAAATGGTGGATTATGCGCTCACGCTGGAAAACCGTGAGGAGCGTCAACGTTGTGCCCGCACGATAGTCTCGATAATGGGAAACATGTTTCCGCATTTGCGTGACGTACCGGATTTCAAGCATAAATTGTGGGATCACTTGGCTATCATGGCCGATTATAAGTTGGATATTGATTATCCGTACGAAGTGACGCCCAGAAAAGTAGGAGGGGACAGCAAGCCGTCTCCTATGGCCTATCCGATGAAAAAGATCCGTTATCGTCATTACGGGGCTTTGTTGGAAGCGTTGATACGTAAATTGGCCGAGATGCCGGAGGGGGCGGAACGGGAAGAACTGACGCTGTTGGTAGCCGGGCAGATGAAACGGAGCTTGGGGAATTGGAACAAGGATGCCATGGACGATGACAAGGTGGCTTTGGATTTGGACCACTATACGCATGGTACCGTGCATTTGGATAGAGAACGTTTTCATTTGTTCTCCGACCAATATGATAAGGTTCAGCCGGGGCGTGCCCCTGTGGCTTATCGCAATGTCGGGCGGAAGAACAAACGGAAAAATTAAGCGGCGGTGCTGTTCGTATGGCTTCATTTATTATAGAGGGTGGTCGTCGTTTGACCGGAGAGATAGTACCCCAAGGCGCGAAGAACGAAGCCTTGCAGGTGATTTGTGCGACGTTGCTTACTTCAGAACCGGTATGTATCAAAAACATACCCGACATCTCGGATGTGAACAACCAAATCCGTTTGTTGGAAGATGTCGGTGTGAAAGTCACGCGGAATGCTCCGGGCGACTTTACGTTCCAGGCCGACGAGGTGAACATGGAATATGTGCAGAGCGATGAGTTTCTGGCACGTTGTACCAAACTGCGGGGAAGCGTGATGCTTATCGGCCCGATGATAGCCCGTTTCGGCCGTGCCATGGTGGCTAAGCCGGGAGGAGACAAAATCGGACGCCGTCGGTTGGATACGCATTTTCTCGGAATCCAGAAATTGGGAGCCAAGTTTGATTATGACATCTGCCGGGGCGTATACGACATTCATGCCGGGCGGTTGTGTGGTACGTATATGTTGCTCGACGAAGCCTCGGTCACGGGTACGGCCAATATCATTATGGCTTCAGTGTTGGCTATGGGTACGACAACGATATATAATGCTGCGTGCGAACCTTATATCCAACAACTTTGTCATTTGCTCAACCGTATGGGGGCGAACATCAGCGGAATAGCTTCCAACCTGCTCACCATCGTAGGAGTAGATTCGCTTCACGGTGCCGCACATACGGTTTTGCCGGACATGATAGAGGTGGGCAGCTTCATTGGCATGGCGGCCATGGTGGGCGACGGTATCAGCATCAAGAATGTGTCGTATGATAATTTAGGCATCATTCCTTATACTTTCAGCCGTCTGGGCGTGCAAGTGCTTCGTCATGGAGATGATTTGTTCATCCCGAGGCATGACCATTATGAGATCGATTCTTTCCTGGACGGTTCGTTCATGACCTTGAGTGATGCGCCGTGGCCGGGATTGACCCCGGATTTGTTGAGTGTGTTGCTCGTGGTGGCCACACAAGCCAAAGGTACGGTGTTGATTCACCAGAAGATGTTCGAGAGCCGCTTGTTCTTTGTGGACAAGTTGATTGATATGGGGGCGCAGATTATCCTTTGTGACCCACATCGGGCCGTGGTGGTCGGGCACGACCATCAAATCCGTTTGCGTGGCGGACGCATGACGTCGCCTGACATACGTGCCGGAATTGCTCTATTGATAGCCGCCATGAGTGCAGACGGGACGAGCCGTATCAGCAATATCGAACAGATAGACCGGGGATACGAGAATATCGAATCGCGTCTGACGGCATTGGGAGCTTGCATCAAACGTGTAGAAGAATGATACGCGAAGACGAAGTATATAAAATAGGTATGTTGACCAAGACACACGGGGTGTCGGGGGAATTGAACATGGCCTTTACGGACGATGTGTTCGACCGTGTGGAAGCGGAGTATGTGGTATGCCGTATGGACGGGATACTGGTGCCTTTCTTTATGGAAGAATACCGCTTTCGGAGCGATACGACGGTCTTGATGAAATTCGAAGGGGTGGATACGGAAGAGCAGGCACGCCGCATGGTTGGCGTGGAGGTTTACTTTCCGAAGGCCCTGACGGAAGAGGCACATGAGGGAGAATATACGTGGAGTTACTTCACCGGTTTCACGGTCGTGGACACGGTTCATGGTGAATTGGGACAGGTGGAAGCGGTAGACGAATCTACGTTGAATGTTCTTTTTGAAGTCGCTACTCCTTCTGGCGGGAAGATTTTGCTTCCGGCCGGTGAAGACTTGGTGGATGATATCGACCATAAAAACCGTAAGATTTACATGACTTTGCCCGATGGCCTTTTGGCTTTGGGTGAATGAGAATAATACCTTGGATGAATACGAACGAGAAGAAAAAGATTGCGATATTAGGTTCCACGGGATCTATCGGGACGCAGGCCTTGCAAGTCATCGAGGAACATGCCGATTTGTATGAGGCGTATGTACTGACGGCAAACAACCGGGTGGAACTGCTGATAGAACAGGCACGCCGTTTCATGCCCGAAGCGGTAGTCATTGCCAATGAGGACAAGTACGAGGTGTTGCGCGATGCGTTGGCCGACTTGCCCGTCAAGGTGTATGCCGGAGCGGAAGCGCTTTGTCAGATTGTGCAGGAAAAACCGGTGGATGTGGTGCTGACGGCTATGGTCGGATTTGCTGGTTTAAGGCCGACCATCAGTGCGATTAAGGCGGGAAAAGCCATAGCATTGGCCAATAAGGAAACGTTGGTCGTAGCCGGGGAACTGATTAACCGTCTGGCAAATGATTATCATGCGGACATCATTCCGGTGGATTCGGAACATTCTGCCATCTTTCAATGTTTGGCAGGCGAGGTAAGTCCTGTAGAGAAGATTATCCTGACGGCTTCGGGCGGTCCTTTCCGCACGTTTTCCCATGAACAGTTGGCTTCGGTGACCAAAGCCCAGGCGTTGAAACATCCGAACTGGGCGATGGGGGCGAAAATCACCATCGACTCCGCGTCGATGATGAACAAGGGTTTTGAAGTGATAGAGGCCAAATGGCTGTTCGGCGTCGAGCCGGGACAGATACAGGTGGTGGTACACCCACAGTCTATCGTGCACAGTGCCGTGCAGTTTGCCGACGGGGCGGTCAAGGCGCAGTTGGGAATGCCGGACATGCGTGTGCCCATACAATATGCTTTCTCCTATCCCTTGCGTTTACAGAGTTCGTTCGAACGTCTGGACTTGTTCCGGATAGGCACGCTCACTTTCGAGGAGCCGGACACCCATCGTTTCCGTAACCTCGCTTTGGCGTATGAAGCCTTGCATGAGGGCGGAAACATGCCTTGCATTGTCAATGCGGCTAACGAAATCGTCAATCGTGCCTTTTTGGAGGACCGTATCGGCTTCTTGCAGATGAGCGATGTGATAGCAAATACGATGCGGAAGACTTCTTTCGTAAAGAAACCCACGTACGAGGATTATTTGCAGACGGATGCCGAGGCGCGCCGGATTGCAGAGGAGTACGTCGGGGCATGTTAAACAAAAACAAAACAAACACAATATTACATGGATGCAACATTGATTAAAGCCCTCCAGTTGGTGCTCTCGCTTTCGATTCTCGTAGTGCTCCACGAGGGAGGACATTTCTTTTTCTCCAAACTCTTCCGCGTGAAAGTGGAGAAATTTTTTCTTTTCTTCGATCCTTATTTCCACTTATTTAGTACGAAAGACAAGTGGTTTACCCGTTTGTTTCCCAAGTGCAAGGACAATGAGACCGAGTACGGTATCGGTTGGCTTCCTTTCGGAGGTTATGTGAAGATTGCGGGGATGATAGACGAGAGCATGGACACCGAGCAGATGAAAAAACCGGTGCAGCCGTGGGAGTTCCGTGCCAAACCGGCGTGGCAGCGTCTGCTTATCATGATTGGAGGTGTAGTGGTCAATTTCCTTTTGGCTTTGTTTATCTACACCATGATTCTTTTTCATTGGGGCGAACAGTATATACCGGCCAAGGACATGACGATGGGATACCAGTTCAACGAACAAGCGGAAAAATTAGGTTTCCGCGACGGAGACGTTTTATTGGCGGTGGACGGTGAAGAAATCCGGAAATGGGACGGTTCCGTTTACCGTGCCGTGTCGGAGGCCCGTGAGGTAACTGTGCTGCGCGAGGGCCGGGAAGTGAGTCTGACGATGCCGGAAGATATGAACATGTTGGAGATGCTTAAATCCAATCCGCCGTTCATGGTTCCTTTCATTCCCTCGGTCATAGATTCTGTTCTTCCTTCCTCACCGGTATATAACGCCGGAATCCGTAGCGGAGACCGTATCGTGGCGATGGATGGAAAGCCGGTGGCTACGTGGAGCGACTTTGACGAAATTATGAGAGTACGCATGGAACCTTTGATGGCCGGCAGCCCGTCCCATGAGGATAGCGTGCGTCTGAGCCGCCTGTCTGTGGTTTACCAGTCGAAAGATGGCGCTCGTACGGATACCGTGACATTGGAACTTGGGGCAGATTACAAATTAGGATTGTTGAAACAAACCCTTTCGGCGTATTATAAACCTATAAAGGTGGACTATGGTTTCTGGGCCAGTATTCCGGCCGGTATCTCCCATGGGATAGATGTACTCTCCGGATATGTAAGCGACTTGAAGTACTTATTTACGGCCGACGGAGCGAAAAGTGTGGGCAGTTTCATCACTATCGGGAGCATTTTCCCTGCTACGTGGGATTGGCTGACGTTTTGGGAGACTACAGCCTTCCTGAGCCTGATGCTGGCTTTCATGAACATCCTGCCCATTCCGGCGTTGGATGGCGGTCACGTGCTGTTCCTCATTGCCGAGATGGTTCTTCGTCGTCCGCCCAGCGACAAGTTCCTCGAACGCGCTCAAGTGGTAGGTATGGCCTTGATCATGGGGCTTATGGTGCTGGCTTGTTATAATGATATTGTGAGGTTCTTATTGTAACATCTTTGTTACATCTGATACAACGTTCCGGTAAATTCTTGATTTAGGTCAAGAATTTACCGGAACTCATTTCAAAATGATTATTCATCTTGCAGGATAAACGTCCTGTTTGTACCTTTGTATCACGAAAAAGATATTAATAGGTAATGGTTTTAAGGTAAAGATACGCGTAGGTTACGGTTTGTTTAAGGTAAAAAGATTATTTTTTCAGATGGATACATACATATGGCACGTATTGTTTGCCTGTCTGGTGGCGGCTGTGCTTTGCATAGGTACCTTGGTGGTGACGGTCAGGAACGGACATTTATAATGATAAGACGAGGAGGTTAAAGATGGAAGGAGAAATGCCGAAAGATCCGATGATGCTGATGAGTTTCATCAATATGAAGTTGCGGGATTTTTATCCGACGCTCGATGCTTTATGTGATGATATGGACGTGGACCGCCAAGAATTGGAAAACAAGATGGCCGAAGCCGGTTTGGAATATAATGCGGCAGCCAATAAGTTTTGGTAACACACAAACACAATGTAATTATAGAAAGCGTCCCCTCCTTGCTGTGATAGCGATGGAGGGGACGTTCATTTTCTTTCTTTGCAAGAGTGGGGTGGATTATTCGTCCGTATCCCCGTCAAATCCCTTATCCCTTTCGAAGATGTCCACTTCTATCTTGCGCAGATAAAATTTGACTTTGGCTCCCAGTTCATCGAAACGTTGTTTGAGATGGAACACATCCGTGCGTTGCCGGTAATATTCGGCATTATGTCCCCGTCGCTTTTCAGCTTCCAGTTTTTTCAGTATTTCCTGTTCTGCCCTTAGGGTACTGTCCATTATGGCCAACGTATCTTGTGCCGCAAGGAGTTCGATACTGTCCATTACGATAATGCCGGTGGCGCGCGCTTTAAAGGCCGTAGGGAAAGTTTCACGCATGGCCAGAATACTGTCTTTGGCAGCTACGTAGTTTCCTTCTGTCATTAAGGTACGCGCAGCATTGAGCATACGGCCTGCGTATTCTTCTTCCTTATCCTCTTGTCCCGTACAGGAACAGACGATAATAGGAAGCAATAAGGTGTATAATGTTTTTCTCATAGGCTTTTTGTCACAGAATTCACTCTGCAAAAGTACCATTTTTTGAGGGAATAATTCAAGCCGATGCGCAAAAAATCGTATTTTTGCAATTATTTTATGGTATTTTTGAAGAATGAGGAATTTGACGAGGGAAGATTTGATACATTTGTTGGACAAAAAGATTTTCCATCAAATATCGGAAGTGGCTGATGAGCAGGGTGTGGAATGCTATGTCGTAGGCGGTTATGTGCGTGATCTTTTTCTGGAGCGCCCTTCGCAGGACATCGATATCGTGACGGTGGGTAGCGGCATAGCATTGGCCAAGGCTTTGGCCGGCAGGCTGGGGAGAGGCGCACACCTGAGTGTGTTCAGCAATTTCGGTACGGCACAAGTCAAGTTCAAGGGAATGGAGGTGGAGTTCGTAGGAGCCCGGAAGGAGAGTTACAGCCATGACTCACGTAAGCCGGTGGTGGAAGACGGGACGTTGGAAGACGACCAGAACCGCCGTGATTTCACGATTAATGCACTGGCCGTATGTTTGAACCGTGAACGTTTCGGAGAATTGGTCGACCCGTTCGACGGCGTGTGGGACATGGAAGACCGCCTCGTCCGTACGCCGCTCGACCCCGACATTACTTTCAGCGACGACCCGCTGCGCATGATGCGTTGCGTGCGTTTTGCCACCCAGTTGAATTTTTATATAGATGAAGAGACGTTCGAGGCGCTGGAACGGAACCGGGAGCGGATAAAGATCATCTCCCGCGAGCGTATTGCCGACGAATTGAATAAGATAATGATGACGCCCACGCCTTCGAAAGGCTTTGTGGAGTTGGCCCGATGCGGCTTACTGCCTCTCATTTTTCCCGAGTTGGCAGCTATGGAGGGGGTGGAAAAGGTAAACGGACGTGCGCATAAAGACAATTTCTACCACACGCTTGAAGTGCTCGATAATATTTGCCGGCACACGGATAATTTGTGGTTGCGTTGGGCGGCCCTTTTGCACGACATCGGCAAACCGCGTACGAAGCGCTTCGATCCCGTGGCGGGATGGACTTTCCACAACCATAACTTTATCGGAGCCAAGATGGTGCCGGACATTTTCCGGAAGATGAAGTTGCCGATGAACGAGAAGATGAAATATGTGCAAAAGATGGTGGAGCTGCACATGCGCCCCATTGTCATTGCCGACGAGGAAGTGACAGATTCCGCTGTGCGTCGTCTGCTGTTCGAAGCTGGTGACGACATCGAGGACTTGATGACACTTTGCGAGGCTGATATTACTTCGAAGAACGCCCAACGTAAACAACGCTTCTTAGACAATTTCAAATTGGTACGCCGCAAGTTGGTGGATTTGGAGGAGCGCGACCGTGTGCGCAATTTCCAGCCTCCGGTTTCGGGAGAGGAGATTATGGCGGTGTTCGGTCTGTCTCCTTGTCGCGAGGTCGGCAGTCTGAAGAGTGCTATCAAGGATGCGATTCTCGACGGCGTGGTACCGAACGAGCACGATGCGGCATACGAGTTCATGCTTCGTCGGGCGGCAAAGATGGGGTTGAAACCGGTCGGCACCTCGGAAACAGGAGGAGCACCTTCCGCACCGGTAAAGGAAGAAGTTTGACAGTCGGAGGAGGATGCGGCTTTCTTCGCCATAGGCGGCTGTTTTCTTCTTAATTTGCTGTAATACAGTTTGATGTAAAGCCCGTCTCCGGGCTAAGGAGAATGTCATTTTGCTCTGCGCCAAACAAAAAATCAATCTCAGCCAAACGATTTTTCATTCTCAGCCGAACGATTTTCCGTTCTCAGGAGATTTTCGCTCGGGGCGGAGGAACGATGAAAATCATATACATGTGAAGCGAAGGTTTTGAGCGGGCAACTTACGATTCGGCGGAGCAGGATGTTTTCCTACTCCGCCGAATCGTGTAGCGTAAGGCTCTATCTTGTCAGTGAGAACCGCAGGCTGAACCCGAAATCTTGTGTGATGGTGGGATAAGCGTTGGACGAGAGCAACGGTTGGTTGCGCTGACGGTCGTAATAGAGGCTCAACGTGACGTAACGGCTCATCGTGTAGTCTGCGCTGAACGAGGCTTTGATGGCTTTGTTGCCGCTTGTAGCTTCAGACAGCGAAGTCTGGATGTTGCGCGTAATGGCGTCCTGATTACGGAACGAGAAGTCGAAACGCAGGTTCAGGTCGTGGCTGATGACGCGGCTGTTTTTCGCCGAAGTACCGCTCTTGCGGGTATTGTTCCGGTTGTTGGCCGCACTCGTTTGCTTGTTGTTATTGCCCCTTCCGGCTTTCTTGCGTCGGCCTCCGAAGAGGGAAGAGAACTTGAAATCATTGATTTTGTAGCCCCATCCGATGACGAAGTCGTTGCTGCAAGCCTCATTCAATTGGGCCGCGGTCATGCTCAGGGTGAGTACGCGCGTCTTGCGATATTCCACCTTGACAGTCATGTTGTTGTTCAACGTGAGGTCCAGTCCTGCCAGAGGCGAGAAGGCTTCGTTGATGGATACGGAACTGATATCGTACATGCTGCTCGGGATGATAGCATTGTCCGTAGTGTTTTGTATGAATCCCAGGTCGCCCATGTACTCCATCCAACTGCTGTACGTATTGTAAGCCCCCACAGAGTAGATGCTCTTGTAGGAGTGGTTCAGGGTGACGCTCTTGAAGTGGTCCCGTATCCAAGGCAGGTAGGCCAGGCCTTTGTAGGATACGGTCCAGTTGGGCAGCATGCGTGCCAGACTCGGGAATATGTCCAACGGGGAGTTGATGTCTCCTCCTCCGGTGTAAGCGGCCAGGAAAGCCGGTATCATGACGTCGGACGAATACTTGTCTACCGTACCGTTGGCCGGGTCGAACTTGCCCTGTAGTCCGGTAGCAGCCGGATAGGTGGCATTGGCATAGCGGGCTTCCACACGGCTTTGGAATGTGTTGAGGTATTGTTGGAAACGGGCGAATGTCTTGCTGCTGTATCCGTTTCCGGCGTCGCCCCTGCTTTCGAAGGCCGATTTGATGGAAATGGTGGTCATCGTAAAGCTGCCGCTTTGCGTGGTGGGCATGCCCGCATACATATATTGTATGCTCTTGTTACTGTTCACCGTCCGGCTGGCATTCAAGTCAATCTTCAAGTCCGGGATAGGTTCCAACGTGGCTTTAAGTTGGAGATCCTCCATGGCGTTGGTGGTGGCCGGCGTACTGATACTGTCATTGTTGAGCAGCCATCCCCGTTCGTTGGCTTTGTCGATATAGCTTTCGCCGGTGAGGCCGAACGCAAAATCCAATCCCGGTTGCATGCCTCCGCCCGTACGTTGTCCGAGCATGTCGCCCACGTTGGGCAGGAACCCCGGTAAGGACATGGCGAACGTGTTACGGTAGCTGACACTGACGTTGCGCACCATCATCAGGAAGCGTGTGGCCCCTTGTAAGTAGGGGTACCAGGGCTTTTCCTTTGCCGGTGTCTTGGCTATGACGTTGACACGCAGTTTTACGGAGTCCATGTTCAGGATGCGAATCTTGTTCTTATCCAGTTTCTTGAACTTGATGGGGTAGCGGCGTCCGGCAGCGGTTACGGCGGTGACGCGTATGCGGCGGCTCTTTTGGTTGTGCGCCAGTTCCACGGTCGTATCGGGTTTCAGGGTGATTTCACCGGCAAATCCCTTGAATTTCGGGTTTTTCACCTTGGCGTTGGCCGTACCTTTGGCGTTGTCCGCCGTTTTGCCGTCCGTTTTGTCCTTCCCGTCCTTGTTTTGCCCGTCCTTCCCGTTGGCGGCGGCTTCCTTCTCTTTTTCTTTTTGTGCCTTGGCCTTCTCCCGTTCACGGTTGCTTTTGTCCTTGGCTTTCTTCCGTTCGCTGGCCGAGAATTTCTTGTTGACCTCTTTCAGGAAAGAAGAGAAATTGTACAGCGTTTCCAGATTGAAGCGTCCGTTTATCGTAGCCGAACGCTGGTTGTTGATGGTATTGCCGTAAGAAGTTCCGTCTTCCAGTTCCATGCCGCGTTCCCAGGAATAGTTGGCCGTGTAATTGCCGTCGAGGGACATCCACGAGAAGCACGGTATTTTTTCGAGCGGTACTTTGTACGAGGCCGTGAAGTCCTGTTGGTAGTCGAGCGGAGTTCCGAATCCTTTGATGCTGTGCCATACGGAATCTTTCCATACTTGGTACTGGTCTGCATAGAGATCCTTGTTGACCGGAACGTTCGGCTCTTCGATTTCCGCATGGGTGGCAGAGTTGAACGAGAAGTGAAGGTTTTTGGTCAAGTCCCACTTCAGACTGAAATCGCGGTTCCACAAAAACTCTTTGGAGAAGGAGAGAGGGAGCGACGTCGGGTCTTCCAGATTCTCGATGTCCCGTTCCTGGTACTCGTAATAGTTACGCAGGATGTTCGTGTTGAAGCTGATGTTTTGCGGCAAGTAGTTGAAGTTCTGGTCGCGGATGATGTCCCACCATTTGCTCTTGCTTTTAATCATCTTCTTGAACGGCTCGAAAGGCTTGTATTCGGGAGAATAGTTGTAGTTGAACGCTCCGTTCCAGTTTTTTTCCGTTTCCCAAGCCGTGGTTTCGCCCGTTTTGTTGGACTCGCTGTGCGAATAGCTGAACGAGAAGTTGGCGGGGTCGTATGGCATGGGGTGTTTGGGCGTGGCGATGTTGAACTTCACGTTGCTCAGGCTGAAGTTCTTATTCGTGGTCTCTGTGGTGGTCAGGCTTCTCAACGAGTCTTTTTCGTGCTCCGTGGTGCAAGCGTCGAGAGCGTCTTCCAGCAACATGTCCGTGTCGAGCGGATTATATTTCGGTTTGATGACCTCTTTGTTGAACGAATAGTAAATGGGCGCCGTGAAGCGTACTTTCTCCGGCAGCAGCTTGCCCAGTTCGAAGCTGGTCGTGATGCTGTAATTGTACATGTCTTCCTGGTTGCGTTCGCTCACTTTGTCTTCTATGCCTCCGAATCCGGCTGTTTCCATGTGTCCGGTCAGATTGACGGAACCCAGGTCGGAGAATTGTATATTCAGGGTACCCTGTGCGGCCCAACCGCCATCATTGCTGTATTCCTGCAGGCGAAGCTCGTTGGCCCATACTTCCACCGACTTGGTTGCACGGGCATTGTTGCGCACGCCGATCATGATGGTCTTCACCTCGCCCAAGGTCGGGTTACCCATGACGCTTACCTTGTTGTTCGGCCGGTTGTCGTCGTAGACGGAGAAGAGTGTGGTCAGGTTGGTATTGCCGAGGCTCTTCTCGCGGTTGCGTGCCTGTTTCACTTTGGTGAACACCGAGAGGTCGATGTCCAGCATATTCTCTTCAGGCCATACGGCACGGCACTGTTCGGCGGAATAAGTGTCGTAGCGTCCGGCTGCCGTCAGCTTCAAGGGAATTTCGTATTCGTAGAAGTTGTTCTTGTAGTCCGAGCCGAGCCGGATGAAGATACTGGTCTGATTGTCTTCCGTTTCGGTTACATTCTCGGCCAGCGCGTTGGCATGGACGAACATTTGGAGGTGTTTGTACTGGCGCATGTCCAAGTTGGTGTTCTTGTACACGGCGCGGGCGTCTCCCGTGGCCAGGTTACGTACCGTCAGCGAGAGGGCCTGTTCGTTGTCTTCGGCCAGTTGGCTTTGTGCCGGATCCACTACGCGGCTGATGCCCGGAGGCAGTACGTAGTTCACCGGTGTCTTGTCGTTGTTTTCTTCGATGTTGACAGCCGATATTTCCATGCTTCCGTTCGTGGTGGGCATTTCGCCGGCATAAAGAGCCTGTTCGTAGGAACGCCATTCGGCTTTCACCAGATCCAGTGTGGCGAAACGAAGGATGACGGGCTGTTCGAAACCGGTCAGGAACATACGCATGAACCGTATGCTCGTGAAATCGTTGATATTGCCCACTTTCTTTTGGTATTCGGTAAGCGGTATGCGGAACTGATACCAATTCACCTCTTCCGTGTTGCCGTTGCGGAGCTTGACGCTTGCCGTACGTTTGTCCACGATATGGTTTTGCCCCACAATGAAGTCTTCCGGACGGATGCTGATTTTATATTGGTAATATTTCTCGTACTCGTTCAATGTGTAGTCCTGATTGATGTCTTCCACGTCGGGTGTGGTCTTGTATGAAGTGTCGTACGATTCGTTTGCATTTTCATTCGACCGCGAGTTGCCTTCCGGCAGGTTGATATACTTGTAACGGTCGAGGATGCTGCGTTGCTGGGCATCGTAGTCCGACCCTCGGAAGTAGTGGTAATCGTCTCCGGCCGGGTCGTTCATCAACGAATCGTACACTTGCGGGCTCACTTTCCCTTGTACGGCCATGAGAAACTCACGGTAGGCGCCGAATGTACGTTCTTCTTCGCTGTTGAGTCCGTTCAATCCGATGTCCTGTCGTTCGCGTGCTCCGGATTCGTTGTTGAAGGCATAGACCACGCTGGTGGTGTTGGGCACGCGTCCCCACGCCGTTTCCGTGTAATAGTTGGAGTTTCCGTCGATGGGCATTCCGCTTTCGAAGAATTTCTTTCCGTCGTGGAGGATGTCTTCGCTCACTTCTCCTAAGTTCAAATAGAAGTCACCTCCGTAATCGCCGCCCTTGTCACGGGTGTAGATGAACGGGTCGAGCAACCAGAATTCTACGTATTCTATGTTGGCCGTCTCGAAATCGTTGGTGTCCAATTTACGCATCATGCCACCCCAACGGGTTTTGGGGTTGGTGAGTCTTCCGTTGTAGTCCAAGTTCGGATCCAGGTTGTAGGCTCCCCGTTCGGTAGGGTAGAATGCGAGGTTCATTACCGGGAGCGAAGCAGCCGAGTTGTAACTGGTCTGCGTCTTGTTGGGATAGAGCTCCCGTTCGTATACTTCGCGTATATAGTGGTTGGAGAGTTGGTTCAGGTCGCTCTTGATATGGGCGGGCGTGAGCGAGGAGCTTTGACGCGTGAAGAGCGGATCCACTGTGTACCAGCTCAGCAGGGCGCGGTTGTAGCCTCCGCGCACGTCGTTGACGAGCTTGCTTTCTTCAAAGTCGGACGGCACGCTGGAAATCATCCAGTTGGTGGGCTGCATCACGCTGATGCCGTTTTTCGTGTTCTCGAAGTCGTCGATGTAGGAAGCCGACCCCTGTATCTTCTTGTTTTGCCCGGCAATGAGTTGGGCGAACTCCCCGGTAAAGCTGATTTGCGAAGGCTCGGTCACGTCGATGAGCGGTATTTTGTCTATCAGGTTGGTCAGCCATTGGCTTTCTTTCTTCCACGAGAGGTTGACGCCCCACAGGGTGTTTTTCAAAGGTTCTTCGCCCATGTTTACTTTTGTGGTGAGCGGCTGTTCGTTCAGGAACATGAACGTTCCGCCGAACGTGAAGTCCTTGCTCACGTCGTATTGCAGGTTGAATCCTACGAGCGTTTTGCGCTGCATGCCGTAGTTGTCGTTGCTTTCGAAGTCCACGCTCACGTTCGTGCCGGCATCGATGATGCTTTGGTTGATGATGGTCACCACACCCATCGAGTAGTCCACCGTATAGTCCGTGTTTTCCGTCAGCGTCACGCCTCCCGCCGTCACGGTCACGGAGCCTTGCGGCACGTTCATGGCGCCGAGGCTGATTTCGGCACCGTTGTTTCCCTTGTACTCTCCGGAGAGCAGGAATTTGTTCTTTTCCGCTATCTGTTTGGCCATGGTCTTGGTGGAGTCGTACAGTGCGTCGAAACAATATTTCTCGGCCAAGGCTTCATCATTCAGGTATTGGCGCAGGTGGCTTCCGAAAGGTTCGGTTACGGGGAAGTAGATGCGTCCTTTATTGATGGTGTATCCTTCCACATAGTCGAACTGTCCGTTCGGATTCGGACGGTTGTTGGCATCCAGACGGTCTAAGTTCATTACCCGCAGGAGCTTGGTGTTTTTGTATTTGGCTTCGGGAATGTAGGACACGTACACCCCGGCAGAGTCGCTTTGGTATTGGATGTCCAGCTTGAATTTGTCCTTTTGCGTGGTGGTAGCTCCCAGGCTATACACGTTTTTCATCATCAAGTCCCAGTTGCCCATCTGCGGTGTGTTCGATGTGTTTTTCAGGGCCTTGACGAACAGGGCTTGGGTATTGTCGGTCAGGTCGGCCGAGAACTCGCCCACTTGGTAGGTTGTGCCGTTGTAGGTGTATTCGAAGGCTACGGCCAGGACTTCGTCCGGTTGCAGGGTAAAGTTGAGCGACACGTAGCCCAATGAATTGTTTACGATGTATTCCGAAGAAGACAACAGGCGTGCGCTTTGCAGCTTCTCGTAGTCCACGCTGCCTTCAAAGCCCGGTATGGCGTCCAGGTCGCTCGACGTCTGACTGATGTCGCGTGCGGCGGCATGCTGTGTGGTCATGGTCGAATAGAGGGTGTTGGCGGCATTGGCGGCCACTTGCACGCTGCCTTTGCTCCAGATCGGGTTGGAAATATGGTCATGTTCGCCCAGATCGGTGAAGGCCACGATATTGCGGTTGCTTTCATAACTTCCCGTTTTGTTCGTTACCCAAAGTTCGATACGCTTGATGGTGACGCCGGACATGACGGTGGGCAGCTTGCTCATGTTCTGGTCATAATGTTCGCGGAAGAAGTGGGCGAGAAAGAAATGTCGGTTTTCTTCGTATTCGGTAGCCGAGAATTCGTAATTGTGCGTTTGTGTGCCTCCCTTGGACGACACGCTTTTCGAGGCCGATTTCTTTTGGGAAACGACCGTTTGCAGTTTCAGTTTGCCGAATTGCAGGTCAGCCCGCAGGCCGAACAGCGAGGAAGCGCCTTTGATGAGCGAGGAATTGGTGGGAAGCGACACGTTACCCCCTTCTATCAACTTGATGATTTCGTCTTCCTTGCCTTCGTAGCGCAGTTTCATGCTTTGCGCGTCGAAGTCGAACGTGGCGTCGGTGTTGTAGTTCAGGTTCATGTTGATTTTGTCGCCCACGCTACCGTTCATGCTCATGTTGATTTTCTCTTCGAAATCGAATCCGAAGGTCTTCCGGCGGTTTTCCGAGAGGCTCGGGTTGTCCGTCTTCTTCAGGTTACCCCCGATTTTCAGTTCGGCGGAACCCTGGGTTTTGATACGCACGCCGCCGGGACCGAATATTTTCTCGGCCGGTCCCAGGTCGAACTGCATGTCCGTGAAGTCGAATTTGTTTTTGCCTTCATTTTCGAAAGCTTCGCTGTTCTTTTGCCGGTAGTAGTTCTGCAAGGACTTTTGCAGGCTCCATTCCTGGTATTCTTCCGGCGACATCAGCAAAGGGGCGTTCAGGTAACTGTCGCCCACTTTGGTACCGATGGTGTAATTGCCTGTCGCCGGGTCGTAAACGGTATCCGTTTTCAGATTGTCCGGGTCTTTCAGGTCCAAGCTTCGTTTTTTCAGATCGTCTTCGTCGCGGGGCGCCGTCCGCTTCACGCTGAAACGTGGCCGGATGGTGTCCGGTTCGGCCGGAGCCGGGATCTCGTTCCGGGGTATATGCAAGAAAGCGGCACCTCCCATGTCCGCCAGTGCGTTGGCACTGATGGCCAGAAGGATGAGGTAGAGCCACTTTTTGCGTAAATCGCTCACGCTCGGCATCCTTCGAGCAAGCTCGGTCTGCGCTCGCTTAATCGCGATTTTCAAGTTTCTTTTCATGCTGTTCCGTTGGGCTATGAAGCTTTCGGCTTCCTATAATCTTTTGAGGGCAAGTTTGATGACACGCTCCACGGCGGCCTCCGGTTCTTCTTTCAGGATGGCCAATGCGACCTTTTGCGAGGGGGCGGGCGGGAAGCCCAGCATGGTAAGGGCGGCCACGGCCTCTTCCAGTATTTCGGAATGTCCGGTTGCCGCGGTCGCGGAAGTGCCGGGGGCTGCCGTCCCTTCGATTTCCACCGATGCGATTTTGTCTTTCAGGTCCACGATGATGCGTTGGGCGGTTTTCAGCCCGATGCCTTTCACGGTCTTGAGCAGCTTGTCGTTGCCGGAACTGATGACGTTGACCAATTCTGCCGGTGTGAGGGCTGAGAGAATCATGCGTGCCGTGTTGCCCCCGATGCCCGACACGCTGATGAGCAGCAGGAAGAGGGCACGTTCCTGGCGGGTGGAAAAACCGTAAAGCACGTAGGCGTCTTCGCGGATGGCTTCGTAAACGTATAGTTTGGCTTCCTGCTTGCCTTGCAGGGCTGAAAATGTGTTCAAAGAGATGTTGAGGCCGTATCCCACGCCGTGGCAATCTATGACGGCGATGGCCGGAGTGAGTTCGGCAATCTGGCCCTTCACGTATTCTATCATGTCTTTTTTTGCTAAATATACTTTAAGAAAACGTGTCCGCCACCTCTTTATTGTGCGCACGCGTTAATTTTTATAGGGCATGCAGAAGAAATGTGAAAAATGCCGGACAACCCTTGACTTTATGTTTCATGAGACTGGCGTATATGCGTCCGGTTGTCCCGTCGATGGGAAATACGCGATTCTCGTGCGTCGGCTTTTGGGCAAAGTGTCATCCGGAAAGGGAGGAAAGGTGTCAAAATGCACGTTTCCGGCCCATGCCGTGCGCGGGATACGGGGCGGCTGTCAGGAAAAAGCAAGGTTCTTGTATCCATTTGCCGGACGGTTTCGGAACCGGATCTTCACCAGATAATTCAGAAAAGCCGTTTTCCGGCCTTCCGTTCCCGTCTTTTAGCCGTCCGAAAAACGTTTTTCACGAGCTTTGTCCGTTTTTGTGCGGAGAAACTTTTTTCGCTTTCAAGAGATTGAAAAATCATTCGCTTGAGATTAAATGTTAAATATACGGTTTTGGAGTGCATAAACTCCGTATATACCGTATATTTATTCATTTTGTCGCGCTATTTGGAGGCGTTTTTTCCTGCTTTTCTCGTAGGAAGTCATGAAAAAGGCCGGACAAATCCGATTGTCCGACCTTGCCTTGGGCGTGTGTTTATTTCAAGTACTGGGCCAGCGGGCTGTCTGTGGCACGCAGACCTTCGGCTATGCTTTGCGCGTTGAGTTGCGCACCCTTGAGCGAGGTGTGCGTGTGATCGCGGTTATAATAAGCTTTGGCGCCTTCTTGGCCTATCCGGTCGAGGGCATCGGCCGAGATGTTGTGCAAGTCCACGAACTCTACGGCGGTTTCGGCCACTACCTCCCGATACCATTTGCCGTAACTGTCGTTGCGGCGTTCTATCTTTCCGCCGGGCCATTCGTTGCGGGGCGTGAGGGACACCAGAATCGGCGTGGCACCTTTTTCGCGCACGTCGTCGATGAATTTTTTCAGGTACCATCCGAAGGAGTAAATGACTTCGTTGTAAACTTTATCTCCTTTGTTGACCCGGTAAACATGACTGGTATCCTGTGCGCAGGCAATGACACCGCGGGCCTTGCTCCGGTCGATGTCGCCGATGTCGTTATGGCCGAACTGTATCAACACGAAGTCGCCCGGTTGAAGGGCGTTGTAGACACGTTCCCAACGGTTTTCTTCCAGATAAGTGCGTGTGCTCCGTCCGGCTTTGGCTTCGTTCGCCACGGTGATTTTGTCCGTGTCGAAGATGGTTCCCGCCTGACTGCCCCAACCCCACATGCCGTCCGGATCTTTGTCCTCGTTCTTTACGGTGGAATCTCCCGTGATGAAGACCACGGGTTTGCCTTTCTCGCGTTTCACTTGCGCGGCGGGCGGTTCGAGGTTCGTCAGGCAAGCCTGCAAGGCTTTTAGCGCGGGGTGCGTGGAAGCGGCCAGTCCTTCGGCGGCCGAACGGGCGTTCAGGCGTGCGCCGAACGCACTGGTGTGGATGCGGTCCCGATAGAAGTGGTAATCCACCTTCCATGCCGAGAACCGGTCGTATTTCGAGGCCGATATTTCGTTCAGGTCTACGAAGGGTATGCCTTGCTCTTCGGCCACTTGCCGCGCCCAAAGCCCGAAGGTCCCGTCCACGCGTGCGATGTGTCCGGGGCGTTTCGTGTCCCATGCGTTGCGGGGTGTGAGCGAGAGCAGGATGGGGTGTGCGCCCAAAGCCTTGCATTCACGGACGAAACGGCGCAGGTATTCGCCGTAGCTGTAGACGGTTTCCACCTCGCCCGTCTCCTTGATGGTCACACAGAGCGAGTCCGTGGGGCTGATGCCGCGGATGGAAGCCCGTGCGCGGCCGCTGTCGAAGGGACCATTGTCGTTGTGCCCCAGTTCGATGATGACGTAGTCTCCCTTGCGGATACCTTTCTTCACGTCCGGCCAAAGCTTGCGGTAGAAAGTGCGGCTGCTCGTGCCGCCCAAGGCATGGTTTTCCACGGTCAGCTTGTCCGCGTCGAAATATTCGTGGGCGAAATACCCCCAGCCCCATTGGCCGTTGTCGCCGTTGCCTTTCGTGCCGGTACGCATCGTGGAGTTTCCCACGAGGAAGAGCACGGGGTGGTTGCCCTTTCGCGACGAACCGGGCACGGGGCGTGCCGTGTTGGCCTTTTCCAGACTGTCGAGCGTGAGGTCCGTGACGTGGTTCACGTCTTCCATCGGGCGGAAGTCTTTGGGGTTTTGGGCGGTTGCTGCGGCCGCATGGCCGAGCAAGAGGCTTGCGATGATGATTTTTTTGTCCATGTGCAGATAGGATGGTTAGGGTAATGGTATGTTAAAGTTTGGTTCATCGTGCATGTGCCGGGTCGAATACGATCTCTCCGGTCTGCGTGCCGTTGACGGCTTTTTCCATTTCCTCGCGGCTGAGGGACACGGCGTTGCGCGACAGTTCGGGCACGTTGAAGCTCTTGAGCAGCCGGAAGTGGTAGTCGGGGTCTTCCTGTGGCAGCATGAAAGCCTTGTGGGCCTGCCCGTTGCGGTCGAAGTAGGCAAGGTAGGCGCGTGTGTAGTTCCCGTCGTCGCGCCGCGTGCTGAAGGCCACCCAACGTCCGTTGCTGCTCCAGGAGTGGAAACTGTCGGCCTCCTTGCTGTTGGCTGCCGCCAGCGGGCGGGGGACGGGCTGCGCCTCGCTCAGGTCGCACACCCACAGGTCGGCATCCTTGTGCCAGATGTGGAACTGTCCGTATCCGGCCAGTGTGTAGAGCAAATAGCGGCCGTCGGGGCTGACGCGTACCTGCGACGCGCTTTTCCCGCTGGTGGAGCAGAACACCAGTGTGTGCGGGGAGCCGAACGTTTGTGTGCTGTCGTTGAAATCCATGTACAGGATGTCGTAACGCAGTTCCCGGTAGTGTTCCATGGCGTAAGCGGCTTGGTCTTCTGGGGAGAGGGGGCCCATGGCCGGCACATGGGCGGCCGTGAAGTACAGCCTGCGTCCGTCGGGCGACCAATGCGGGAACGTTTCCAGCACCGAGTCGGTCTGCAGGATGTAGCGTACGCTCCGGTGCGCGTGGTCGTAGAATATGAGGTCCGAAGCGATGTCTTGCACTTCGACTTTTTCGGGGTGGCTGACGTGGAACGCCTGGTAGGTCTTGTTGGACGAGAACACGAGCCATGGACGGGCGGGATGCCAGGCCGGATAAGTGGCACCGTAGGGCGTTTCCGTCGGGAACCTCACCTTCTCCGTCCTCCCGTTGTCGCAGACCACGGTGCCGCCTTGGTGGCCGCGCACGTGAAGCATCATCCGCCGGGTGTCCTGCCCTTGGTAGTTGTGGCAGTTCACGCAGCGGTTTTCTTGGGTTTCGTACACCGTCTTTACCTCGAACGTGGTGAGGTCGCGCTGGTAGATGCCCATGCTCTTATAGGCGACATATCCCGGTTCGATGAGCCTGTAGGTGAGGAAACTGTCGATAGGTTCGGCGGCGATGTGAAGCATGTAGGGACGCAGCATCCTCCATCCTTTGCCGTCTTTCACGTAAAGGCGTGCCGTGAGCGAATCGCCTTTGTGCTTTTCTAAAAGCGACTTCCATTCTTCGGGGGTGAAGCGGATTTTGCCCTCCCCGTCAGATTCGGCCGTTAGGCTTCCGTGCTGCCCGTCCAACTCGGCCACGCATGTCTTGCCCGGGTTCATGATCTTGAAATTCAGCGGTGCGATATTGTAGGGACAAGTGATGTCTGTATAGTCGGGGAACATCAAGGGCCGCTCTTGGGTCGCGGTGTATTGGCCGGGGACTTGGGGGGGCCGTTGGCAAGCGGCCATGAACAGGTTGGTGAGGGCCGCAGCGACCAAGGCCCATGTGGCCATGCGGCGGCGGTTGTGGAATGTTTTCATCAGTTTACTCCTCCTTCTTCATTAGGGTGTGTGCCGTATTCGTTGGGGGTTCGGTTGCCGAAGAAATAATAATAAGGATAATATCCCCTGTATGTGCCGAAAAGCCGACATCCTGTTTCGGGGTCGGGGTCGGTCTGTCCGCCTGTGACCCTTGAGAAGGCCGTGAGGCGTTCCAGATAGGGGGCGAGCCACCGCGATTCCGGTTGGGGCAGTTTCCCGTTGGCGTATGCCAGGGCCAGTGCGTCGCCGACGGCGTTCGGCATCATGCCGCCTTGGCGGACGTAAGCCTCGGCGTGGTAGAGGAAATAAGCCATTTGTTTGGTGTAGAGGGCTGCTGCCGTGGCCGCGTCGGCCTGCGTCTTGTTGGCCGGTTGGCGCAGGGCGGAATAGTAACCGATGAACGGAGGCTCCGTGAGGTAGTTCTCGAACAAGTCGGACGTGGGGCAAGCCTGTCGCAAGAATGCCAGTTCCGCATCGGCACAGGCCGCTTCGGACGACTGTGCCATGGGGAGGCAGCGGTTCGTGAAGCGTCCTTCGAAGGGTTGGCGCGACAGTACGTACAGGTAGCGCAAGGCCAGGTTGGTCTCGCCTTTTGCCAAGGCGTATTTCACCATGCGCTTGAGGCGCGAAGTGCGTATGCCGTCCAGCACGTTCAGTTCCATGTCCTTCCGGTAAGCCGTCTGAAGAAGTCCGGCGTGAAGGTCGCAGTCGGCTTCGTAGATGTCGTGCCCGTCGGTGGGCGCGCCGTTCCTGAACGTCATCTTGATAGGCTCGAAGTCGTAGCGGATGTTGAACAGTTCCTCGAGCAGGCGTCCGGTGTGGTGGAGAGCTATGGCATGGTAGGCGGCCACTTGGCGGTTGCTGCCTTCGTAGGCTTGTGCCGTCCGTATCATTTCGTCCCATTGCTGTTCGGCCAACAGGTGCTGTAGCCGGGCGGTGGTGCGTACGTAGGGACGGGCATGCGCACCGTATAGTCCGGCGCAGAACGGAAGGGTCACGGCTGCGAATAGGGCTGCGGCCAGTCCCATGGCGTCGGGGCTTTCCTTCTTCCTGAGGCAGCGGCGGAGCGGGGGGATACAGGTGATGAGGGCGGCTGCGGCAAGGAGTGCCGTCGCCCCGAGTGGGATGCCCAGCATCTTTCCGGGTTCGGTGTAGACGAAAGCGTCGAAACCTTGCCACGTCCACCAGAACAGGCAGGCTGCGGCGGGCAGGTATTGCAGTGCGCGGAGACGTGACGGGAGGCAGAGCAACCGCCCGGCAAGGTAGCTGCCCGCAGTCAGGAGGGCGGCCACGGCCAGTCCGCCCAGCCAAGGGTAGGCGAAGAGGGTGAGGCATCCGCGTCCAACGGCCCACAGGTAGCCCCAAGGTTGGCGGAGCACGTCCTGCATCAGCATGCCGTCGAAAACAAAGAAACTGTATTCACGTGCCATCAGGAACACTTCTCCATACCATAGGGCAGAGAAGCACCATGCAGAGAGGAAGAACAAGGCCTCATGCGGAATCAGGTAATTTCTCAGGAAAAAAGTTTTCATTCCGGTAGTCTTCATGTCGTTTGTCGGGCGGTTAATGTTACAAGATGGCGGCGTGTGGCCACCATCCCGTAGGCAAAGTTATGTGTTTTGAACGACATACAAGTCCGTTTGGTAGAGAAATCGGCATAAAATTCCTTTTATCTTCATTTTTCTTTGGGCACTTGACGTAAAATAAGTACATTTGCGAGATATGTTTTGCCATGAAAAGGAAACAAGTCTTAATCTATACGACAAAATAACTAAAGAACTATGAGTTTAAACATCATTGTACTTGCCAAGCAAGTTCCCGACACCCGAAATGTCGGGCCGGATGCCATGACACCGGAAGGTACGGTAAACCGTTCTGCTTTGCCGGCCATTTTCAATCCCGAGGACTTGAATGCGCTGGAACAGGCTTTGAGGCTGAAAGATGCGAATCCGGGTTCTACCGTGACCGTCATCACCATGGGGCCTCCCCGTGCAGCCGAAGTGATTCGCGAGAGTTTATACCGTGGGGCCGATGGGGGCTATTTGTTGACCGACCGCGCTTTTGCAGGTGCCGACACATTGGCCACCAGTTATGCGCTGGCTGCTACTATTCAGAAATTGGGCATGCCCGATGTGATTTTGGGCGGTCGTCAGGCCATTGACGGCGATACGGCACAGGTGGGGCCGCAAGTGGCGCAGAAATTGGGCTTGCCTCAGGTGACCTATGTGGAAGAAATCCTGAAGTGCGCTGACGGGAAGATGACGGTGAAGCGTCATATCGACGGCGGTGTGGAGACTGTGGAAGCTCCGTTGCCCCTCGTGCTGACGGTGAACGGGAGTGCGGCTCCTTGCCGTCCGCGCAACGCCAAGCTGGTGATGAAATACAAGCGTGCCATGGTGCCGATGGAGAAGCCGGCGGAAGGGTTGGCCTATGCCGAAGAGTACGAAAAGAAACCTTACCTGACTTTGGGACAGTTGAGTACGGCCGATGTGGATGCCGACTTGAAGCAGTGCGGCCTGAGCGGTTCGCCCACCAAGGTGAAGGCCGTGCAGAACATCGTGTTCAAGGCCAAGGAGAGCAAGGTGCTGACGGCTTCCGATGCCGACGTAGAGGGATTGATACAGGAATTATTGGCTAACCATACAATCGGATAAAGATGAACAACGTATTTGTATATTGCGAGCTTGAAGGCACCACGGTGGCCGAAGTAAGCCAGGAATTATTGACCAAAGGCCGTAAGTTAGCCAATACGCTCGGCGTGCAGCTTGAAGCTGTGGCCGCCGGGGCGGGCATTACGGGAAAGATAGAACCGCAGATATTGCCATACGGCGTAGATAAATTGCATATCTTCGACGCTCCGGGGTTGGCTCCTTACACGTCGTTGCCGCATACGGCCGTGTTGGTGAACCTGTTTAAGGAGGAGCAACCGCAAATCTGCCTGATGGGGGCCGATGTCGTGGGGCGTGATTTGGGTCCGCGTGTGTCGTCCGCCCTTCATTCCGGGTTGACGGCGGACTGTACTTCATTGGAAATCGGTTCCCATGAGGATAAGAAAGCCGGAAAGAAGTATGAGAACCTGCTTTATCAGATTCGTCCGGCGTTCGGCGGCAATATCGTGGCTACGATTGTGAATCCTGAGAACCGTCCGCAGATGGCCACGGTGCGCAGCGGCGTGATGAAGGCGGAAGTGCTCGATCCTAATTATAAAGGAGAAGTGATTGTGCACGATGTGGCCAAGTATGTACCGGAAACGGAATACGTGGTGAAGGTCATCGACCGCCATGTGGAGAAGGCTAAAAACAACCTGAAAGGCGCGGCCATCGTCATTGCCGGAGGCTACGGCATGGGCAGCAAGGAAGGCTTCGGCATGCTCTACGAATTGGCGCGCGAGCTTCATGCCGAAGTAGGTGGAAGCCGTGCGGCAGTGGATGCCGGGTTCTGCGACCACGACCTGCAAATCGGCCAGACCGGCGTGACGGTGCGCCCGAAAGTGTATATCGCTTGCGGTATCTCCGGGGCCATCCAACATATTGCGGGCATGAAGGAAAGCGGCATCATCATTTCCGTGAACAGCGATCCGAACGCTCCGATCAATGCCATTGCCGACTATGTCATTAACGGTACGGTGGAGGAAGTCGTGCCGAAGCTCATCAAGTATTACAAACAAAACAGCAAGTAAACAACATGGCTAATTACTATTCAGATATACCGGAACTCAAGTATCACTTAGAGAATCCGATGATGAAGCGCATTGTGGAATTGAAAGAGCGCGACTTCAGGGACAAGGACGAATTTGATTATGCGCCGGTGGACTATGCCGACGCGATGGATTCGTATAATAAGGTGTTGGACATCGTAGGCGACATCACGGCCAATGTGATTGCCCCGAATGCCGAAGGTGTGGACGAAGAAGGTCCGCACTGCCACGACGGCCGTGTGGATTATGCCAGCGGGACGGTGGAGAACCTGGACGCCATGGTCAAGGCCGGTATGAACGGCATGACGATGCCGCGTAAGTACAACGGGTTGAACTTCCCTATTACGCCGTACACGATGTGTGCCGAGGTAGTGGCTGCCGCCGATGCCGGTTTCGGAAACATCTGGTCGTTGCAGGACTGTATCGAAACGTTGTATGAATTTGGCGACGAAGACCAGCACAGCCGCTTCATCCCGCGTGTATGTGCCGGGGAAACGATGTCGATGGACCTGACCGAACCGGATGCCGGTTCCGACTTGCAGAGCGTCATGCTGAAGGCCACCTTCGACGAGGAGAATAACTGTTGGAGGCTGAACGGCGTGAAGCGTTTCATTACGAACGGTGACGCCGACATCCATTTAGTGTTGGCGCGTTCGGAAGAAGGTACGAGGGACGGCCGCGGTCTTTCCATGTTCATTTACGACAAGCGCGACGGCGGAGTGGACGTGCGTCGCATCGAGAACAAAATGGGTATCCACGGTTCGCCGACTTGCGAACTGGTGTATAAGAATGCGAAGGCTGAGTTATGCGGAAGCCGCAAGTTGGGTTTGATAAAGTATGTCATGGCATTGATGAACGGTGCACGCCTCGGCATCGCCGCACAGTCGGTAGGGTTGAGTCAGGCGGCCTACAACGAGGCTTTGGCATACGCGAAAGACCGTGAACAGTTCGGTAAGGCCATCATCAACTTCCCGGCCGTATATGACATGCTGGCCACGATGAAAGCCAAGTTGGACGCAGGCCGCGCGTTGTTGTACCAGACTTCGCGTTATGTGGATATTTACAAGGCATTGGACGACATAGCCCGCGAACGCAAGCTGACGCCGGAAGAGCGTGCCGAACAGAAGAAGTATGCCAAACTGGCCGACAGTTTTACGCCATTGGCCAAGGGTATGAATTCGGAATACGCCAACCAGAATGCTTACGACGGTATCCAGGTGCACGGAGGTTCCGGTTTCATGTTGGAATATGCTTGTCAGCGCATTTACCGCGACGCTCGTATCACTTCTATTTACGAGGGTACGACCCAGTTGCAGACTGTGGCGGCCATCCGTTACGTGACGAACGGGGCATACATCGCCACCATCCGTGATTTCGAGCAGCAGCCTGTGCTTCCGGAATATGAGAGCTATATGAACCGCGTGAAGGAGATGGCCAACAAGTTCGACGCTTGTACGAACGCCGTGAAAGAAGCCAACAATCAGGAACTGCACGATTTCGTGGCCCGTCGTTTGATGGAGATGGCAGCCGACACCATCATGTGTCATTTGCTGATGCAGGATGCCACCAACCGTCCCGATTTGTTTGCCAAGAGCCTGAACGTGTATGTGAACTATGCTGAGGCCGAGGTAGAGAAGCATTTCAATTTTATCCGCAAGTTCACGGCAGAGCAATTGGATAGCTACCGCCAGATGGCTGTGGAAACGTCGGCTGAATAATCCGGTACGATATATGATCATCATGAAGAGGAATACTTTCTGTGTAAAAAAGAAGTATTCCTCTTTTTGTTAAAAATGGCTGTATCACAGGATGATTGTGGCTTTTTTTATAATTTTACACCCAAATAAATCAAGTTGGTTTGCCAGTAGGAAAAACAAAGTATGTCGGTTTGGAAGTGGGATAAGATATTTTTCCGGAGAAAAAAAGTGCATTCAGAGGGTGAAGAATGCACTGAAAGCAAGCGCTTGGAGGATTTCGAGAGGCAAATCGGACTTTTACTGCATAGCGACCGTTTCATAGCCCGAAGCGATTACCGTCCCATTCACGAAAGATATGCGGAACTGCATGTCAGTCTTTCCAATTTGGAAAAGATGGGGATGTTGGACATGTATTGCGAAAAGAATCGTATAGACCCGAAGAAAATGGATAGATTCCTTTGCCTGTATGAAGACTTGGGCAGTAAGGAGGGTTCCAAGGTAGTTGAAGCGCACAATGACGAATTTGTTAAAAGGCATTTGGCCAAAGACAAACTTTATCTTGATACGATACTTCGTAAGGTGGACCCTAATGTGAAGCTGGATGAGGAACAGCGACGGGTCGTATTGTCCGATGAAGACTACACGTTGGTTGTGGCCGGGGCCGGAGCTGGGAAGACAACGACCATGGCTGCGAAGGTGAAATACCTTGTGGAAAAAAGAGGGGTGAAACCGGAACAGATATTGGTCATTTCATATACGAATAAGGCGGTCGGGGAATTGCGCAGCAAAATCAATAAGGATCTGAAGATAGATTGTCCGGTGACGACTTTCCATAAGACGGGCTATGCCATACTGCGAAAGCGAGACACCGAAAGGAAGACGGTCGTGGATGGTGGCTTTATGTGGCATGTGGTCAACAATTATTTAAAAGGGAACATATTGGAGTGTCCGGAACTGGTGGATAAGTTGATATTGTTCTTCGGAAGCTATTTCGACGCACCGTATGAGGGAGACAATCTCAATGATTTCTTCAACTACATATCCAAAGCCGACTTTTCCACTTTGCGTGGCAATATGGATGAGTATGCAGAAAAGATTATAGACCAACGGACCGGCAAATGTGTCAGCATTGCCCACGAGACGTTAAGGTCGGTTCAGGAGGTCAGGATAGCGAATTTCCTGTTCATGAACGGTATCGACTATGTGTACGAGAAGATTTATCCTTATAATATGAGGTATACGTACAAACCCTATACTCCGGATTTTACGATTACCCAAGGAGATAAGACGGTGTATGTCGAACATTTCGGTATTACGGAAAATGGCTGGAACAGCAGATATACGGAAGAACAGTTGGCCCGGTATAAAAAGGAAATAGATGATAAAATCCGTTTGCACCGCAGGCACCATACGGATTTGGTTTATACTTATTCCGAATACAACGACGGGCGCGATTACCTTGACCATTTGCAGGAAATGCTCGTAGCCCAAGGGATTGAGTTCCGTCCGAGAACTTCACGGGAAGTTTTCGACAAGTTGGTCAGCACGGAAGAGAACAAATATATCATAAAGTTGGTCAAGCTGGTTTGCACGTTCTTGCATGGCTTTAAGACCAACGGTTTCACGATAGAGCATTTCCATCAGTTTCAAAGCAAGTCCTCCAATGAGAGAAACAAGTTGTTTCTATCCATCTGCGAGCGGTGTTACTTAGAATACTCCAAGCGTCTGAAAGAAAAGCAAGCGGTAGATTTTGAAGACATGATAAACAGTTCGGCAAAAATGCTCCGCGAAAAGGAAATCCAGGGGGAGAGGTTGGGGTTCAAATATATCATAGTCGACGAGTATCAGGACATTTCCCGCCAGCGGTTTAATCTGACTTTGGAGCTGAGCAAACTCTGCGATGCAAAGATCGTGGCCGTGGGCGACGATTGGCAGTCCATTTATGCCTATGCAGGTTCGGATATCACGTTGTTCACCCAATTCAAGGAATCCTTTGGGTACGGGTTGGAACTGGGTATTACCAAAACTTACCGGAACGCCCAGGAAGTAATCGACATAGCCGGTGGTTTCATACAGAAGAACACGGCGCAGATACGCAAAAGCCTGGTTTCGCCCAAACATATAACACGTCCGGTCGTGGTCGAGACCTATACGGAGAACGTAGACCGGAGCAAATATGCCGGAAAGGGTGGGAAGTATTTCCTTGTGGGCGAAACGGTGGAGAGGATTGTCGGGCAGATATTGGAGGAGAATCCGAACGCGTCGATATTGTTGTTGGGGCGTTACGGGTTCGACGCCTTTAACCTTTGCCGTTCATCGGAGTTCACGTACGAGGAGAAGACGGGGAATGTGATTTCCAAGAAGTACCCGTTCGCGAAACTGGATTTTATGACTGTGCACCGCGCAAAAGGATTGGGATACGATCATGTCATCCTCATCAATGCCCGTAATGAGTTGTACGGTTTTCCGTCGCAAGTGCAGGACGACCCGGTATTGAAGTATGTCGTGAGGGACGACCATTCGATGGAATATGCGGAAGAGCGTCGGCTTTTCTATGTGGCCTTGACACGGACCAAAAACCGTGTGTACATCGTTGTGCCGCAACAGCATCCGTCCGATTTCGTGCGGGAACTCGTGAAAGACTATCCCGGCGTGACGGTAAATGGAGAATTGGACGATTGCCGGGAGACGCGCACTGAAATGAAACGGTGTCCCGTCTGCGGTTATCCCATGCAGTTGAGGTACAAGAAGGCATACGGGTTGAAGTTGTGGATTTGTTCCAATGAACCGGAGATTTGCGATTTCATGACCAACAACCTGAAGGGCGGTGATTTGCCTATCCTGAAATGCGACTGTTGCAAGGACGGTTATTTGATAGTGAAAGAAGGATGGGGAGAACCGTTTTTGGGATGTACGAATTACAGGGCCGACCGGAGCGGATGCAACCGTGCGATTTCACGGGACAAGTATTTGAGGTCTGTAAAGCCGTTTTTTGATGAATGAGATACTTTTTTTAACTGGTTTTTGAAAAAAACACGATTTTCTTGTCACAAAATTCCGAATCCTGCGTATTTATGTATGAAGGACTATTAAAAAGTGAAATACCATGGAACGGAAAGGAAACTGTAGCAGTGAGAATGTTTTGTATTATGCCCGGATATTGTTCGTGTGGTTTTGTCTTTTGGGACAAGTGGGCCATGTCGTGGCAAAACGTTTGAAAGTGGAAGTGGAAACGCCCGGGACGTTACCGGAACTGGTGGGGAAGAAAGCCAAATACAAGGTGACGGACCTGACGCTGAAAGGAACATTGAACGGGAGGGATTTGTGCTTCCTGCGCGAAATGGCCGGGAGGGACAAAGAGCGGCAATCCACACCGGGACGTTTGCGCGTGTTGGACATGCGGTACGTTTCTTTTGCTCGTGGCGGAGGAGGGTACGTAAGACACGGGGAATGGAGAGAAGTGCAGGGAGAGCATACGCTTCCGCCTTATTTGTTCAGCGAATGTGGATTGACGCATATCGATTTGCCCGAACGGTTGGACACCATCGCGGAAGGGGCTTTGGGAGCCACACGGATCAGTAGGATCGTATTGCCGGAAAATGTGTTTGTGGGTGCTTCTGCCTTTTATGGGAGCAGCGAATTGGTGGAAGTGGTTTTCCCCCGGCAGGCGAGGGGCGTCTGGAAGGGTGCTTTCGAAGGATGTGCCCAATTGAAAACCTTGTCGTTGAATCATGTGGACTTTATCAGTGGAGGTGCTTTCCAGAAGATGCCGGCTGTGGAGCGGATAGAAGTGAACGGAGACGTGGGACAACTCGACGGGTGGCGCACTTTTGCCGAATGCCCGCAGTTGAAGCGTGTGGATTTCCATGGCGTAGTCTTGGGAACGGGAGGCCCCACGTTGCTGGCGGACTGTCCCCGGTTGGAACAGGTGGTGTTCCATGGCGATATATTGAGTACGGGTCTCGGCGCGGCAGAGCATTGTCCTTTGTTTGAAGGATATACCGTGAAAGGAAAGGTTCTGCGCAGCCAGCATAAAGACTTCGTTCCGCAAGTATCGGATGAAGAACGTCTGGAGGGACGCGGTTTGGCCGACTTCATGAGCCGGTTCGCGCCGGTTGTACGCCGGATTTGGGCACACGGCGGAGAGGTGATGGGCTACATGAAGAAGACCTCAGCCCCTTGGTTTTATCATTCGGCCTGCGCTTGGGCATCTGAGGGGAGAGACGAGGAGGCTTTGGCGCATTTGGACATCGCAATAAAGTTGGGATTTGCCAAGTATGACCTGATAAAAGGCGGCAAGAAGTGGGATGCCCTGCGCGGAAATCCGGAGTTTCAAGCCCTTGTGGAAAAGGTGCGTGAAGTGGGGGACTACCTTTATGTGTTGAAGAAGTCCCCGGCCTATCGGGAAGATGCCCGTCCGATGCCTGCATTTACGTACCAATCGGCCACGGACAGTAATTTGGTACGTGTGCGCCGCTATTTCAATTTGGACAGTATTGCCGGTGCCGGTGACGAAATCAGCCAAATCAAGAATCTGATGTATTGGTTACATGATGCCATCCGTCACGACGGAGGTTCGATGTGGCCGGACTGTGCACGGAACTCGATAGCCATGTATGAATTGTGCAAGCGGGAAGGGCGCGGACTGAATTGCCGTTTTCTGGCACAGGTGCTCAGTGAGATGTATCTGGCCATGGGATTCCCGTCACGCTTCGTGACGTGCCAGTCGAAAGCGTATGATACCGACACCGATTGCCATGTCATCAATATGGTGTGGAGCCGCCAGTTGGGGAAATGGATATGGATGGACGCGTCTTTTGCAGCTTACGTCACCGACGAAAACGGTCTGTTGTTGCATCCTGGCGAGGTGCGTGAGCGGCTGATCAAGGGACTCCCTTTGGTATTGAACGAGGATGCGAACTGGAACCATAAGACCAAGCAGACCAAAGAAGGATATTTGGAGAATTACATGGCCAAGAACCTTTATATGCTTGATGCCCACCTTGAAAGCCGGTTTGAGACGGAGCCTGCTGACGGGTCGGGAAGTCCTCGAATGTATTTGGTGCCGGAGGGATTCTGGCCGTTATCCGGACATACTACCTATGACGACCGTTATTTCTGGCAAGCTCCTTAGTTCGGTGCAAGGCCGGGATGGAGGACGTGTATATGGATCAAGGGGCTGTTTTTTCCACGGGAAAAAGCGGCCCGATTTTTCGTTCGCCTGAGATTGATTTTCCGATGTCAGCCGGGTGATTTTCGGGGGAACTCCACTGCCCGAAACCGTTTCTATCGTATTGTAGGATGATGGACGTGGCATGCCTTGTTTTTTCTTTGAACGAAATGTCTTGTGGCGTGTATATCCTTATGACACGTGTTGCAAGTACAAACATTATTCATGGTAGAAACAGAAAAAATATGAAAAGGACGTTGATTGTTTCGTGGGCGGTGGCCGTGGTGCTTTGCGCGTCGGCACAGAAACCGCAGGAGATAAAAGGAATCGTGGAAGAGGCGCACGACTCGCTCTGGTATGCTGGCCAGGTTAAGGCTTGGCAAAGAGAGGTGGACGCAGACGAGCAGGATGAAAAGGCATGGCGCAACCTGTTTGAGGCTGCCTGGGGGCTGAATTCTTGTTCCCGTGGAAAGAACGATGGAGGAATACCCCGTATCCTGGAGCGTATGGAACGGGCTATTCCGGAGACTTATACCTATAATATATGTGCTTACCGCGCCTCCCAGGGGCCTGACAACAAGTTTGCGGAGAAGGCGATGACCCAGTTGCCGGACGATATTTCAGACCGTGGATACGATGCCGTGCTGGGATATCTTTGGATGATGGGGGAAACGGACGGGACAGGATGGAAGGCCGGGCTTTTCAATGACATCCTGCGTCGCCAGTATGAGCATGGCAAATATCCTTCGTTTATCCTTCGTTTCGGTTACAACCAGTTGCAAGGTATGGCCGAAGGCGGGCTTTTCTTTGGCAACGGCGACGCGGAGCTTTTCGACAAGCTCATGTTGCAGCGTGCGATGCGTGTGCATACGGACAAGGTGGTGGTCGTGATTCCTTTTCTGTCCATGCGGTCCTATCGCGACGCTTTGTGTCGGCAGTTGGGGATTCCTCCCTTTCCCGGGCGCGAGGTCAGAACGGAAGAAGAGTTCAAGGCGGCTGTGCAAGAGATGGTGGAATACGTCATCCGCGAATCCGGTCGTCCGGCTTACTTCTCGCCGGGTTCGCAGTGGGCCGTGCAGGGCATAGCCCGCAAACTTTATAATGAGGGATTGGTGTATCGGTACAGTGAGGAGCCTTATGACAATGTTTCGGCAGCTAAACGTCATGTGGAGTGGGATTATCATTTCGATTACCTGACCGAGCCTGCTTTCCGTTTGGAGTCATGGTGGTCGGGGAGCGAGATGTTGCTGCTGAACTACACAGTCATGTTGGGCCCGTTGGTGCAGTCGTATAGGGAATCGGGTAATCGGGAGCGTGCCGACTGGCTTTACCGGATATTGAAAGCTTCGGTGGAGAACGGCGGGTTTTCAGCCGCGAAAAAAAAGGAGTATTTGGACTATTTGGAGAAATGGCGGTAAAAATAAACTTCAGGCCGTCGTTGCGAAAACTATCGGACGAGGAATTGATGGGACGTGTGCGGCGAACGGGTGACGAAAAGGCTTTCGATGAACTTTACCGTCGTTATGCCCGACGCCTGCACGGCTTTTTCTTCCGTATGCTGGGACGGGAAGAGCAGTTGGCAGCGGACTTCACGCAGGAGCTGTTCTTGCGTGTATGGGCGGCAAGGGGGCGGTATGAATGCGGACGGGAGTTATGTCCTTGGTTTTTCACGATGGCCTATAATCTGTGCCGGAATGAATACCGTTTCCGGAATATTGCGGTCGGTTTTGCGGAAGAAGTGCGTGGCGGGCCGGAGACGTATGAGGAACAGCCGGAACTTCGGATGGATGTCCGGATGTTCGACCGTGAACTTTCCGCATTGTTGGACAAGTTGCCTCCGGAACAACGTGTGTTGTTTGCTTTGCGTTATGAAGAGGAACTTACGGTACCGCAACTGGCCGAGGTAATGGGTATTCCGGAGGGTACGGTGAAATCGCGTCTTCATTATTTATTGCAATACTTAAGAAAGAAATTGAAGGTTTATGAAACACTTTGAGGAACAAGTCTCACAGGCAGCCGCACGGCTGCGGAATGAAGAAAACAGCCGTTTGCGTGTACCGGGGAATCCACGTCGGTCCGGCGGCGTTTCCTGGGGATGGGTGGCTACGCCGGTGGCCGCCGTGGCCGGTCTGTTGTGGGGAGTGGAGTTGGGACGGATGTCCGGTGAATCTTCGTTGCAGCAGGTGTCGCAGGTGATAGATACGGTGATACGCCGCGAGGTCGTGCGTGACACGGTTTATTCCGTTCGTCCCGAAAGCAAAGTCGCATCATGGCAGGTCGGGGAGAAAGGCAAACGGAGCCGAAGAAACTGCACCCGTTCGCCGGATACAGGCGGAAAGCCGGAAACAGGGACAGGGGACGAGACTTTACAGGCGCGGACGGGGAAATGTGTTTTGGAAGACGGCATCGACTATTCCATGCTCTGGGAAGCTGTGAAAGCAGGTAAGTGACATCTTAAAGTGGATTTTTCGGTATATATTTCGGTAAAAGTCCTCTTTTTACCGTATTTTCTTTGGTTTTCATACGGACTATGGTAACTTTGTCTTCACTAATTGCCAAGTGTATTAATAGTATTTATAATTCCAAAAAAAGAAAGAGAATAATAATGAAGAGAAATCTACTTTTATCCACTTTGTTGCTGGCTTCGGCTTCGATGGCAGCGCAGGGTTTTGACGGTTCGTTCAACGAGCCTTGGGAAACTTGTTATCCTGATGGGGTAAACGCCGTTGGTTTGCAACCGAAAGGCTGGATGGCATCCAATGTGTACAAGTTCTTTCTTACGTCTGTAAAAGGTGAGTTAGTGAAGCCTGATAAAGACCGTACGGAAGACGCGAACGGGCATTCTGTGGTAATGACAAATGAGTTTGTTGGTTCTTTTGGTATAGGTGCCACCGCTCCCGGGTATATTACATTGGGTAAATCTTGGGCTTATGGAGATATTGAGGCCACGTTGAATCCCGAGTTGGAAGATACTAGTGACGGTGGTGCGTACGGAGGTGTGGAATTTACGTCTCGTCCAGATTCTTTGGTGTTTTGGGTTAAACGCACGCATGTGGCAGAGGCTCCTAATAAAGGCCCATTTAACCCTGATGAGAAAGCGTCCGTATTGTTCTATTCTTGGACGGGAAGCACAACATCGAAGGTTACTACCGGTTTGAGCACGGATAAGATAGAAGTTGATATGGTAGATCGCGAGAAAGATATCCTCGGTATGGTTACTGAAGGCGTGACAGGTGATGCCAAATTAGTAGCATTCAATGAATATTATATAGAGGAAAACATTGAGAATTGGACGCGTCAGTCTGTGGCTATTGATTATAAGTCGGATGGGAATCCGGAAAAGATGAACATCATATTCTCGGCTTCCGATTATTTCAATCGTTCGGAATTGGGTACGGGTAATGCCCTTTATGTAGATGATGTGCAGTTGGTGTACAATTCACGTCTGAAATCTCTCGTAGTAGACGGCAAGGAAGTGAACGGATTCTCCGACGGTGTGTTCGATTACCAACTGCCTGCCGACTTGCAGGGTAAGGACATCGTGGCTACGGCTTTCGGTAAGGACGCGACAGTGGAAACCGTTACGGAAGGCAATGTGACGACCGTTACGGTGAAGGATGAAACGGCTATGGGTGAGAAGGTAAACACTTACACTTTGACGTTTAAGGGAGTGAGTGCCGAAATCCAGTTGCCTGCCGAGATTCCGGCGTTGACTTATGGCGACGAGGTGGATGGTTTGGGCTTTATTTCCAATAATACTAAGGACGCTTTGGCGTACAGTTTCTCCAAGGAAGGCGTGCTCGAAGTGGGCGAAGACGGAAAGCTTCGTGCTGTCGGTGCGGGCGAGGTCGTAGTGACCGCCAGCCAACCGGGCAGCGACGATTTCACTCCGGCTGAATCCGAACCCATGACGTTGACGGTGGCCAAGGCTCCTCTTCAAGTGTCGTTGGCTGAAGATTCATGGACTTGGCGTGGTATAAATGTGTCCTCGTACAATATGGAAGATGGCAAATGCCACTATGCTTTCGTTTATGACGGGTGGAAATGGAACGATGCCGAGAAAGACGCTTCTGAGATTTTGTCCAAGGTGCCTACGGTATCGGCTTCTGCACCTAAGGAAGCCGAGGCTGTCGGTAGTGAACGTGCGGCAAAGTTGAGTGGCGGTGAAGCCGCAAACTATGAACTTAAACTGCCGGAAACTGCGAAGATCAAGGTGGTGAAGAACAAAGTGGGCGTATATCTCAAATATGGTAACAACACTTTGTCATCGGCTTATGACAGTGAACGATACCGTACAGTCAAAGTTGCGGTGGGGCAAGATGAGTATTCTTTTACTGTGGGATATGCTGATGCTGTGTACGATGACGAAGAGGTGTTGGCCGGCATGGAAGTTCTGCCGGAAGCGGTGTGCGATGTGAACAAGGACGCTGCCATCGGTGCGGAATTCCCCGTTTCTGTCAAACTTCCGGAAGGAACCTCTTTTGAGAACTTCGATCTCATTAGCATAGTGCCCGAGACGGCCAAACTGGTTATGGCGGCTAATCCCGGTATTACGGTGACTGTGCCCGAGAAAGTCGTTTATGGAGATGAATTCACGTTGGTTTCCAACGAACATGGGATTACGTATGGTAGCACGGTCTTGACAGCCGGAGTGGTGAGCATGACGAGCAAAGGCGTGGTTACGGCAAAGAAGGCAGGCAAGGCCGAGTTGGTGGTAACGACGACTGCCAAGACAGTAGACGATACCGAGTACGGAGCTACTGCCACAAACGTGTCGTTCGACGTAGAGAAAGCGCCGCTTACGGTTACGGCAAAGGATGTGAAGATTACGATGGACGACGAACTGCCTGCCACCTACGAATTAGTCTACGAGGGTTGGATAGGCAAAGATACGGTGGAGACTGTCTTCGAGGTGGCACCTGTGGCTCAACCTGAACTTCCGGCCGAACTTGTGCCCGGTACGTATCCTATCGTGGTGAAAGTAGAGACGATGCCTGAGAACTATGAAGTGAAGACCGTGGATGGTACGCTGACAGTAGAAAAAGGCAGCGGCGTGGCTTCGGTAGACAAAGAAAGCACGAATGTGACTTATGCCAATGGCAACCTTTACGTTCCTTGCGGCGGACGCGTGGAAATATACGCCCTGACAGGAGCTTTGGTCGGTCGGTATGAAGGCGCTGTTATTCCGGTAGCCTTGCGTACCAATACATTATACATCGTGAAGACCCAAAAGGGTGCTTTCCGTTTGTGGGTGAAATAAGTTAAGACGTATCGGCTTTAGATGCCGTACACGTATAATAATTCCCTTATTCTTTTCCTTTCCGGATTGGAGAGGATGGAATAAGGGGATCTTTTTTTAGTCGCGGCGTTCGTTATACACGCCTATTTCATTCAGGTACATGCGTTCGTTTTCGTTCTTCTTGGTGAAAGTGACTTTGACTTTGTTTCCCCAGACTTCATCGAAGCGGTGCACTTTTACTTTTCCGTCTTTCGGAGTCACGGGAATCTCATGCCAAACTCCGTCTTTGAGGTAGTGTACGCGATAGCTGCTGAAACTTTGGTTGTCATCCACCAATGAAATCATGTTGAACGGGCGCGTGCGTTCAAATTCCACTTCGTACCATGGTTCTTTGATTCTCGGATTGGAATGCCAGGCCGAGCCGAAGTTGTCGTCGTTTCCGAAATCCATAATGAAAGAATCGTAACTCCAACTGGAATTGACCGGACGGTGTTTGGCGATGTTTTCTGCCGTAATCGGACGTTCGTATTCGCCCAACGTCATTTCGCCACCTTCTTTTCCTTTCCAAAGGCGGCCGATTTCCTTCAACGCCTCCAAGGCATTGTCGTCAATCAGTCCGTCCCGGTTGGGTGACACGTTGAGGATGAAGGTGCAGTATGCTTTGTTGAAAGGTATCAGGTTCTCGTTAACGATCCATTCGGGCGATTTCACGTCCGTTGTGGGGAAGTCGCTTTTCCAGAACCACGACGAGTTCAGCGGCAGGCACGACAGGGCCGGCATCCGGTTGGTGTCTTTGGAGATGTGTTGTCCGGCATTCTGTTCGAAGGACTTGATGTCGGTGTAGAACAATGCGTCCTGTGGGTATTTGGCAGAGTTCAAGTCCATGACGAGGCAGTTCGGCTGGAGCTGTTTGATGAAGTGATAGATGTCGTCGAACGGAACTTCTTCGTATGAAATGCGCGACCAAGGAGCGTCCCAACCGTCGATGATGAGGGCGGAAATGGGGCCGTAGTTAGTCAGCAGCTCCTTCAACTGGTTTTTAATCAAATCTATATGATTGCGGTTGATAAATCCCGGACGTAGACGATGGTGCGTGTCGAGGATGGAATAATATAACATCACGTCCAACCCTTTTTTACGGAAAGCGTCTACGTATTCCCGTACCACGTCACGTTTCAGGGGGCCGTTCATGACGTTGTATTCCGTAGTCTTCGTGTCCCAGATGCAATAACCACTGTGGTGCTTTGTGGTCAGGCATCCGAACTTCATTCCCGCACTAAGGGCCGCTTCGGCCCATTGGTTACAGTCCAGTTTCTTCGGGTAGAAGGTTTCGGCCGGCATGTCGGGGTCGGGCCAGTCTTCGTCCACAAATGAGGGCATGTTGAAATGAATGAACATGCCGAACTTCTCGTTGACGAATTTCTGTTGCATGGCTTTCAGGTTGTCTTGGGCAAGGACCGAGCCACACACCGTACAGGCCAACATGAGCAGCATGCTTCTTAAACTTTTGTACATAAATGATGAATGTTTTTAATGGTTATAAAAAATAGTTTCTTTATAAAAGCAAAGGTATGTATTCCGAGGCTTTCAAAAAGTTGATGGATGCTTCAAATAATGTAATAGCTGCACCAAAACGGGGGAAGAGAAAAAGAAACGTACACTTCCGGCTGTTGGATAATGTGGTTTTATCTGCGGAAGTGTACGTAAATTTGTTTGTGAAAGCGGTTATAAGATTACTTTGAAAGTTTGTGTCTTATGTCCTATATCGGCTTTTATGAGATAGACCCCGCATCGGGGAATATCGATTGTTCCGCTGTCGTCGACTGTCATGTGTGAAATGGTGGTGCCGGTTTCGTCCATGACGGTCAGGGTTGTACTTTCGTTCACATGGTAATGCAGTTTGCCGTTTGCACCATATATCCGGACGCCGGGGAGCATATGTTCCTCTACGGAGCTGCCGGACGGGTCGAAACGGGACAGTGTGAACGTTCCGCCCCTCTTACCGTTGTCGATGGCCTGTACGCCCCATTCATACGTGGCTTCCTCGTCATCTATGTACATGGAGTAGACGGTCGTCGAGATTTGTCCCGAGATTTCCCCAGTTTTGATGAAACCGGTCTGCACGTCTGCCGGCACGGTCATGAAGAATTTGTCTGAACCCGACTTTTTCAAATACAGGTTGTACTGCAAGGCTTCTTGGGGAGTGACGTCGTCCGAAGCTGCGTCCCAACTGAAAGTAACCATCTTTGTGGCTCGGTCGTAGACGGCTTTCAGGTTTTGGGGAGCGGTGGGGGCTTCGTTGGGGACGGCTCCCTCGTCGGACGACGTGTTCCGGTAAAGTTCGGTGGCGCATTCGCGTGAACATACGTCGCTATGCGCCCATCCCATGTTCCAGGCATCCAGATAACCGTCGTTGTCGAAATCTATCAAGTGGTTATTACCATGGGTTACACGATCGAATGTCCAAGGAGATGCCGTATCATACCATCCGCCGCAAGGCTTGAAGCAGAAATCTCCCCGGTTCAGATAAAGCCAAGTCGTGATTTCATGGCTTTCGCCGTGTCCGCCTGCTAAGATGTCCGGCAGTCCGTCATGGTTCACGTCGCCGAACGAGGGGGTAGCTCCGTCCACTCCTTCAAATCCGCAGAACAAATCGTCCAACATTTCAAATGTCCGTCCGCCTTTATTGCGGTACACATAGAATGATTTGGCATTTTGCCCTTTCGTGGCAGAGTACCCGGTGACCACGATGTCCGCCCACCCGTCTGCGTTCAGGTCGCAGGGGAAACAAGACGAATCGTATGATCCGTACAGGTATTGCCCGTTTTCAGAGAAAGTACCGTCGCCATTGTTCCAGTAGATGCGGAGATTACCTTCGCCCGGGCCGTAACCGGATGAAATGATATCCAGCCAACCGTCGTTGTCCATATCGGCAAAATGTACCGAACCTCTTGATAGCCCCGTGAAGGGTTTGTCGCCGTCCAAAGGGGTTTCTTGTCGGATGAACCCTTTCCCTTTGTTGTTTTTATAGAGGTAAAGCACGCGCCGGTCGTGGTGTACGACGGGCTTACCGTTCTCATCCGTGATTCCGTCTGTGTCTTCGTAGTCGTCCAGTCCGGCGATGACGAGGTCAAGATAACCGTCTTTGTCATAATCGCCCACGGAGACGTAGTGGCGCGACCGTCCGCCGTCCAACGAGCCGTAGATAGGAGAGATTCCCATGAGATTGCTTTCTGGTGTGGCTTGGTTTACTTCTTCAAAGACATATTTTCCGTCCGGTCCGATTCCTTTGTTCTCGTACAGGTAGGCGACCACATCGTCGAGGTCGTTTTCATAGTCCATAGATTTTACTCCGGGTACGAACAAGTCCATTAAGCCGTCGTTGTTGTAGTCGAACCATGTGGGGCAAGCATAATATACCACATCGAAGGGACTGTCCAGCTTCTTGAATGTTCCGTCTTCTTGATAGTCATACAGGGCGGAGAACTTTTTCCGCGAGGTTATCCGTTGGTGTTCGTTGTTGCCGGAATAAGTGACTTCCAGGAATCCGTCGTTGTCATAGTCGCCCCAAGCCGCGTCAGAGCGGTCGGTGGAGTGAAGGAACTGTCCGCGGACGATGGCCGTGGCCGCTTGTTCGTCCGGCACGGGGTATTTCACTTTTTCAAATACCGGTTCTGTCGGATTGCCCGGTTCCGGAAACTCGGTAAAGTCTTTGTTCGTGAATTCGTCGTACACCTCTTTATAATGGAAATCTGTGGCTGAAAACGCCGAGATGCCCACGTCTACGATTTGCTCTCCGCTGCCTTGTATACATTTTACGGCTATCAGGTTCCAACTGTTCGGTTTGAGGGTCTGGCGTGCTTCGTCGGAAATGTCGTAAGGAATGTAATTGGAAACAGAACCTTTTTTCGTGGCAGCCCAAACTCCGTTGATATAGATGAAGATGTCGTCGTCATGATAAATCATGAAGCGCATGCAGTCGATCATTTCTTGGGTTACGTCGCCCAAGTAGAACCAACGGCGCATGTAAATTTGCGGTGTGGTCCAAGGTATGGAGATAAGTCCTTGCGTATTCCATAATGAACTCTTTCCGAATGCGGCAGTCCCTTTGGGCCATAGGCTGTCGTCGAACCCTTTGGCAAACCAGTGGCGAGGTGCATTGTCTTCGGTGATGAACTTCCATTTGTATTTATGTTTCTTGGCAGTCGATACGACGGGTTGTATCTTTACGTCGCTTTGCGGCATATTGATGCATTCCAAGATTTTATCTTTCAATTCTCCTGTGGGTGAATATGGTTTCAATATGCGCCGGTCATAAGTGTAGATGCCGTTTTTCTCAATTTCCACGTCCGACAACTGTGTGTAAACGGCCGCATTAAGCCCATAATAATAATGGTCTTTGATTTTGTCTGCCAAGTCGTTGAACATGACAGTAAAGTCTTCCGGTGTTTCCACTGTCGTGTAGCCGAAGTCACCGCCCGGCCAGATATGTCCGGGTACTTTTAGTGTGATGCCCCCGTATTCGCCGTTGACGCAGGCACGTTTTTGGTCGATCGGACAAGATGGATAAGGATAGCTGTGAGAGTCCTTTATGTCACCGATTTCGGCATCGTTCCATCCGCTGGCACAGCAGACAAGGCTTTGCGGACTGACTTTGTCGATGACTACTTGCGTCATCCGTTCGGTGTCGAACTGTCCCCACCCCTCATTGAATACGACCCATTGCACGATGCTCGGATGGTTTTCGAAAGCATCTATGATGCGGACGGCTTCCTCTTCGAAGTTTTGCCTTGCGAAGGCTTCGTGTCCTTCTGGAAGGTTCGGACTGGGCAGGTCTTGCCATACCAGAATTCCTTCACGGTCGCAATGCATGTACCAGCGTGACGGCTCCACTTTGATGTGTTTGCGTATCATGTTGAAGCCGAGTTCTTTCATCGCTTTGATGTCGAACAGGAGGGCTTCGTCACTGGGTGCCGTGTACAGTCCGTCGGGCCACCAACCTTGATCCAGCGGTCCCATTTGGAAGATTTGTGTACCGTTCAGGAAGATACGCGGTGTGCCGTCTACGTTTTTCACTTCAATTTTGCGCATGCCGCAATAGCTTTTTACGGCATCGGTTTGTTGTCCTCCCGAGGATAGTGTGATGTTGAGGTCGTAAAGGTAGGGATGTTCCGGCGACCACAGTTCCGGAGCGTTTACAGGCAAGGTGCATGGGGTGCCTGTGGCTACGCCTTGCAATGAAGCCACAGTGTTACCGTCTGGGTCTGACAACCGGATGTCGGCAGTGGCTTCGCTGTCTCCGGTGGCGTTCACTTGCAGTTTGAAGCAGGATTTGTCCACGTCCGGTTCGATAGACAGTCGGGTTATGTGTACCGGATTCACCGGTTCGAGCCAAACCGTCTGCCAGATGCCGCTGACCGGAGTGTACCAGCATCCCCACTTGTTCAAGGCTTGTTTGCCTTTAGGTTGGCCTTCTGCTCCCGTATTGTCATGGATATAAACGGCTATTTCCTGTTCGCCTCCGTCCGTTAAAGCAGAGGTGATGTCGAAATAGAACGGGTCGTAGCCTCCGGTATGGCTGCCCACTTTCTTACCGTTCACGTAGACCGTGGCTTCCCAGTCCACGGCATCGAAATGCAATAGGATGTTTTTCCCTTTCATGCTTTCCGGTATGGTCAGGGTTCGCTTGTACCAATAACATTGGTTGTCGCTTTCTTCCATGATGCCGGAGAGGGCGGATTCGATCGGGAAAGGCACCAGAATCTTCTTGTCGTACGTAAAGCCTGCTTGGTATGCTTCTCCCTCTACGGCCTTTCTCAAGTCCCAGACTCCGTTTAGGTTGAGCCATTCTTCCCGTTCCATTTGCGGACGGGGATATTCGCCGAGTACGTTGTTGGCGTCTATGGTTTCGCTCCACGGGGTCATCATCGGCCCCTGTTTCATTTGCCATTCTACGGCATTTGCCGCCTGTATGCCGACAAGGCATAGCAGACTGCTATATATCAGTTTTTTAAGTTTCATATCATTAGAAATAAGAAAGGTGCGGGCAGGATGCTGCCCGCACCTGTTCGGTTGTGTTTATCTTACAATAAGTTTTAAGGTCGTAGTGTTACGGTCTGTTCCTGTGGCTTTCAGAATATAGATGCCCGGAGCAAATTGACCGAGAGTGTTCGTGCCGGAAGGCAAGTCTTTGCGAGCCATGTTCGTGCCGTTCACACTATACAGGTCGATGTGAATGTCGCAAGCAGAATGAATCACGATACGGTTTCCGGCGATGTATGCCTGAATGCTTTCCGCGTTGTCGAGCGTCTGGCGGATATTATCCGGGTTCTTCCCCGGATCCAAATACAATCCGTAGATATTGGCTCCGATGTTGTCGCGGTCAGGCAGGTTGTAGACTACGTATAAGTTGTGTACACCCTCTACATAACTCAACGGCGCACTTGTCGTGAGTTTGTTGCTCCACGCGCCCGTACCTTGTGCTCTGACTACAGCTACCGGCTCACGGCCTTCGAGCGCACTGTGCAGTTCGTCCAGATTCGTCACGGTTGCCCAGTCGATGTCATCCAAGTCTACGTATAAAGAGTAATTAGCTTCCTCCGTGGTGCTGCCGATGTAGGTCTTGTCGCAAGAGGCGTTGATGAATACATCCTTATAGTAACCGTTCTTGAAGTCGATGTTTTGGTACATTACCACAACGCCGGCTTTGGTATAACCTATGTTACTGCCTTCGCATTTGGCATCTCCGCTGATGGGCTGAATCACCTTCCAAGCGGTTTCGCCTTGAGACACGTCTCCGCCTTCCGTAGCTCCGGACTCGCCTTTTGTGATGAAGACCACGGCATTTTCAGAAGGTTGTACGTCCTCATATACCACTCCGCAATCCGGATTTTCAAACCAGACGGAATCCTTGACCAATTCGATTTTCTGCAGGTTCGTGGCATCTCCCCACTTTATATACAGATAGTGGCTACCCGTCACCTCTTTCAACGTAGTGGCTACCGGGGTAAAGCTGTTCCATTCCTGTATATTGATACCTGTCCATGTTCTGGCCACCATGTTTTCCGGTTTTACTTCGTCGATATAGAACTCCATGTATTCCGTGTATCTTTCACCGTCGTGACCGATATAGGCTACCAGTTGTTGGAATTCTCCGTTGCCGAAGTCTATTTCTTCATTGGATTTGACGATGAATCCGTCGTTTGTACTTCCCCAGCATCCCGTTTCTTCGTTGTATTTTGCATCCTTGTAGGGATCTTCTTCCGGATTTTCAGGAACTTCTACCGCCCTCACGAGAGCAGAACCGTCGATAACAGTGGTCAGTTCTTCGTATCCTTCCATTTCGCTGGGCCATGGTTGCAAACCTTCCTCTTCTTCTGGTATAGCTTCTTCGTAGAATTTTACGGAACGCAAGTTTCCATTTCCGACACGGAAAGTCAGCCATACTTTCTGTTTACCGGTAGGACGTGCAAAACCGTCTTCCTCTTTCATGTTTTCGGCAAACATATCGAACTGGTGATAACCGAAAGTTCTTTCCACCCTGATTTCATTGAACGGGACGGCTTCTTCCGGAGTCGCGCCGGCGCTGAGTACGACGTATTTGGCTTCACCATACGTACCCCAACCGTTGGCAAACTCCACACCGGTAGCCTGATAGGCATTTCCGTCTGTTCCGAAATCTATCTCTCCCAATCCGATAACGGTGTTTTCGCTGGTGTTACCTATATTTCCGTATCCCACGTCAAAAGACGCGTCTGTCACCAATTCGATGTTTTCCGCATTGCTCTTCATGAGCGGGATAAACAAGTCGCCGGTAGCAGGTTGAGGCTCTTCCGGGTTCTGTCCCGGATCCAGATACAATCCGTAGATGTTGGCACCGATATTGTCCCTGTCGGGCAAATTATAGACCACATATAAATTATGTATGCCTTCCACATGGCTTAACGGGGCGGTAGTGGTGAGTTTGTTGCTCCACGCACCGGTACCTTGTGCCCTGACTACAGCCACCGGCTCACGGCCTTCGAGTGCGCTATGCAGCTCGCCTAAGTTCGTCACGGTGCCCCAGTCGATGTCATCCAAGTCTACGTATAAAGAGTAATTAGCCTCTTCTGTGGTACTGCCGATATAGGTCTTGTCGCAAGAAGCGTTGATGAATACATCCTTATAGTAACCGTTCTTGAAGTCTATGTTCTGGTACATTACCACGACTCCGGCTTTGGTATAGCCGATGTTGCTGCCTTCGCACTTGGCATCCCCGCTGATGGGCTGGATTATTTTCCAGGCAGTTTCGCCCAGCGATACGTCTCCGCCTTCCGTGGCTCCGGATTCACCTTTGGTCACGAATACCACAGCATTCTCCGACGGTTGTGCATTGTCGTAAACGACTCCGCAGTCCGGATTCTCATACCAGACGGGTTCTTTGACCAAATCTATCTGGTGGAGGTTCGTGGCATTGCCCCATTTCACATACAGATAATGGCTGCCCGTCACCTCTTTCAACGTAGTGGCCACCGGTGTGAACTTGTTCCATTCCTGTATATTGATACCTGCCCATGTCCTGGCCACCATATTTTCCGGCTTTACTTCGTCGATATAGAATTCCATGTATTCCGTGTATCTTTCACCGTCATGCCCGATATAGGCCACTAATTGTTGGAAATCTCCGTTGCCGAAGTCTATTTCCTCGGTGGATTTGACGATGAATCCGTCGTTTGTTCCGCCCCAACATGCCGTATTTTCATCGTATTTGGCATCTTTGTAAGGGTCTTCTTCCGGATTTTCCGGTACTTCTACCGCTCTTTCAAATGCGGCAGCTTCTATGGAAGTCGTGATGTCTCCGTAGCCTTCCGCTTGGTTGGGCCAAGGCTGTACGCCTTCCATTCCTTCGGAAATGGCGTTTTCATAGAACTTCACCGAGCGCAGGTTGCCTTGTCCGGCCCGGAATGTCAGCCACACTTTCTGTTTACCGGTGGGAAGGACGAATCCGTCTCCTTTGTCCATATTCTCGGCAAACAGTTCAAATTGATGGTAACCGTAAGTGCGGGTCACGGTCATTTCGTTGAACGGGACAGCTTCTTCCGCCGTGGCTCCGGCACTGAGGACTACAATCTTCTCCTCGTCATAGCTGCCCCATCCATGGGCGAACTCCACTCCGGTGGCTTTGTAGTTTGTTCCGTCTGTACCGAAATCCACTTCCCCCAAACCGATGACGGTTTCCGTCGAAGTGTTCCCGATGCAGCCGTAACCTACATCGAAACTCGCATCTTTGACTAATTCAAGATGAGATGCGTTGTTTTTCATGAGTTCGATGACCCAATCGTCGGCCATCGCCTGACTTGCCCCGAACAGGGACAATACTCCAAAGAGTAACGTGTTTTTTCTCATTGTGATTAATTGTTAAATTATATGGTTAAGTTGTAATGAAGTCCCACAGGCATGATTTGATGTACAGTGCGGCCGCCCCATACCGTCGGAGAATCATGCTGCGAAACCTGTTTCTATAGGGTTATCAAAGATTTCGACGCGGTAAATTTACATTTTTATAAGAGGGAAAGAAGATAATAAATACGTCAAATAGTAATATAATTGAATCAATGACTGCTTTTTTATACAGGTTGCAGCATTTGCTTTGTTTTTTATGGGCTTTTATATTACCTTTGGCAAATAAAAACAGAGATATACATGAAAGCAAAGATAGATTGCATATTGGACTTCCTGAAAGATGTGGCGGCGCATAACGACCGGGGATGGTTTGCAGAACACAAAGGGCAGTACGAGGAAGCGCGCGGACTTTTCGAGGAGATGGTGCAGGCACTTATCCATCGTATCGCGACATTTGACGGTAGTGTGGCCCACCTTACGGTGAAGGATTGTACGTATCGTTTTTATCGCGACACGCGTTTCTCGGAAGACAAATCGCCTTATAAGCGTCATTTCGGAGCCTATATCAACGCTTGCGGCAAGAAGTCCTGGCATAGCGGTTATTATTTCCACCTTCAGCCCGGCGAATGCTTGCTGGCCGGTGGGGCATGGTGCCTGCCTTCGCCGATACTGAAAGCTGTCCGTCAGTCCATCGTGGACGAGGTGGATGAATTCCGCTCTATTGTGGAGGCGGCAGATTTCAAGGCGGCATTTCCCGTCATAGGCGAGTCTCGTTTGAAAACCCTTCCTAAAGGCTTTCCGAAGGATTTCCCTTATCCGGATTATCTGAGGCCGAAAGATTACTCCGTTTGCCACACGGTGCCGGATGATTTCTTCCGTGATGTTAAATAAGTATCGATAAACATCGATAAACATCCATAGGAAAAGGTGTGAAACT
>ERZ1504963.65-NODE-65-length-35567-cov-4.772978_pt1 | contig 35567 bp, 27 predicted proteins | sample MGYA00574585_ERZ1504963 | MGnify/ENA primary metagenome ERZ1504963 (study PRJEB39906, sample SAMEA3182070) | gut metagenome | biome: human; feature: gut; material: Stool; isolation source: human stools | place: Canada | collected 2011-11-22 ...
TCATGAGCAATTAACCTACGCTCATTTCCAATAAATTACACTCTTTTCGTAACTTATAGTTACAAAAATACATAAAACCCCGTTGGAAAACAAATAGAAAGGGGAGGAATTTAAAAAAGCAAAAGAGGCTGCGCAAACGCAGCCTCTTTTCCATTCATTTAAACCTAAAATACCTGCGCGGACATTCCTCCCCCGCAGAAAAAACGGCCTTATTTCACTTGGATAACCAAATACTTACTTACGCTCCAGAATGTTTCGGGCGCGGTAATATGTAACACATATTGTCCCTTGTTGTCTTTCTCCAACTTATAAGAACCGGCCGGGTGGTTGGTCAGCAACTTGGCGCTCTTGGAATACAACTTGATTTCCTTGTCGTAACGGATATCCACTTTCGTGAAATAATCCTTATTGAAATCATTACCTTTCAGCACATCACCTTTCTGCAAGATTTTCTGTTCTTTCAATTCCGATTTCGTACCAAATACATACCATGCCGTATGGAGCTGCTTGTCCTGCTCGGTCACGGTCTGGTTTTTTGCCTTGTTTTCTTCCGTCAACGTATTCACGTTCTCATTCAAAGACGTAATGGCCTCACCTTGTTGGGCTATCACAATATCCTTTTCAGCCAATTGTGCTTCTAACTCCTGCACCCTTTGCTTCTGGGCTTCAAGCTGGGCGGACAAGTCGTCCACCATCTTTTTCAGTTTATCCCCCCCGATGGTGCTCGTACGAAGCTTCTCTTTCAACTGACTGATTTTGTCCCGGTTTTGTGCCATGGCATCCTGAATGTACTGCATGTTCTCCCGAATGGCTTGTTTGGAAGTTTCCGATTCCATATTCCCGTCGTTCACGGTGATACGTCCCTCCGCCTCATTAATGCGCCGGAAGCCCTCCTGAATCTCGTTCACCGTTCCCATGATCTCATTCAATTCGGTATCTTTGTCGTTGATGACTTGCATCAGCGAATCCCGTTCCTCGGCAAAAGCCTGGTCTTTCTTATTCGCCCCGTTGTTACATGCGGTCAAAGCCGCTGCACACATCACACATAAAAAAATCTTTTTCATACGTTTCTATTTTTATTCGTTCATATTCTTTTTCTTACTCTCTTTCTCTTCGCATCCGGCCAGCACGATGACGAACTCTCCGCGCGGTTCCGTTTCTGTGAAATGGGTCAACACCTCTTCCAACGTTCCCCGCACGCTTTCCTCATGCACCTTGGAAATCTCACGGCACACGGCAACTTGGCGCTCCGGCCCGAAAGTTTCAACGAACTGCGTCAACGTCTTGACCAGACGGTGAGGCGATTCATAAAAAACAAGGGTCCTGGATTCTGAAAACAAGGCCGCCAAACGGGTGACCCGGCCTTTCTTGACCGGAAGAAAACCTTCAAAGCAAAAACGGTCGCAAGGAAGCCCCGAAGCGACCAAAGCCGGTACAAAAGCCGTGGCGCCCGGCAGACAAATCACCTCCACACCGGCCTTTACGGCTTCACGCGCCACCAAAAAACCGGGATCGGAAATACCCGGAGTGCCGGCATCGGATACGACCGCCACCGTCTCTCCGGCATTTAAACGACTGACCACACTGGAAACCGTCTGATGCTCATTAAACTTATGATAAGACAACATTGCATTCTTTATCTCAAAATGCTTCAGCAGAATACCCGTCGTACGCGTGTCCTCCGCCAGTATCAAATCGGCTTCCTTCAATATGCGCAAAGCACGATATGTAATATCTTCCAAGTTCCCCACCGGAGTAGGTACCAAATATAAGATTCCCATCAGTCTATTGTCAATATGGACAAAAGTAAGAATAAAACATTATCCGCTACGCTACACACGTCAATATTTAACAGATGTTTGCGAATTTGCCTCTTTTTTTATCCTATTATCCACCCTTAATTCTTATTTTTGCAGAGAATTATAATCAAAAACATCCGCACATGAGTCCGATAACCGAACGAAACGGGGAAATGATGCGCAGAGGACGGATTGAAGTCATCTGCGGTTCCATGTTCTCCGGCAAGACCGAAGAACTGATCCGAAGATTGAAACGGGCCGAGTTCGCCCGCCAAAGCGTAGAAATATTCAAACCATCCATCGACACACGCTATGCCGAACAAGACGTGGTGTCGCACGAAGGAAACTCCATTCCCTCCACCCCCGTAGATTCTTCTGCCAGTATCCTACTGCTTGGTTCGGACACGGACGTAGTAGGCATAGACGAAGCGCAATTCTTTGACGAGAACCTGATTGACGTATGCAACGAATTGGCCAATCGCGGCACACGCGTAATCGTGGCCGGACTGGACTTGGATTTCAAAGGAGTACCTTTCGGCCCCATGCCGGGATTATGCGCCGTGGCGGACGAAGTGACCAAGGTGCATGCCATTTGTGTGCGTTGCGGTGCGCTGGCCTACGTGTCCCACCGTACGGTCGACGACGAGAAACGAGTGCTTTTAGGGGAACAAACAGCATACGAGCCGCTCTGCCGTACCTGTTACCAAAAAGCGATAGAAAAAGATAATCTAAAACATCAAGTCTAACTCCTGCTTCATTATGTTTGAAAAAGAAATAACGTTCGACCGGTTTATCCGAGGATTGATGGTTGTAGCCGGGTTGGGACTGGCCATATATATCATCAATCTGCTCAGCGCAGTACTCCTACCTTTTTTCATCGCCTGGTTCCTGGCCTATATGATATATCCCACGGTGAAGTTTTTCCAGTACAAACTTCATCTCCATAACCGAATCTTGTGTATCGCCATTACCTTATTATTAATATTGGCAGCCATAGCCGGGTTCTTTTGGCTCATCATCCCTCCGGCCATCGCCGAATTTGTGAGATTCCGTGATTTAATAGCCGACTTCATCAAAGAGACAGGAAATTCCACCATAGCCCGCAATATCGAAATTTTCTTCCAACAGAATATCGACCAAAATGCTTTCATACGGTTGCTGCACGAGAACAACGTGATGGAAGCGTTGAAAGTAGCCATCAACCAACTATGGAGCCTGGTTTCGCAAACATTCGATTTCATCATCGCGCTACTCGGTTTTTGCATGGTGCTCCTCTATCTTTTTTTCATCTTGTTGGATTACGAAAAATTATCTGAAGGCTGGATCAAGTTAGTCCCTAAGCGTAGCAGGCGTTTTGCAGCGGCATTGGTGGATGATGTACAACACGGGATGAATTCATACTTCCGCGGTCAAGCCCTTGTCGCCTTTTTAGTAGGAGTATTGTTCAGCATCGGGTTTCTCATCATCGACTTTCCTTTAGCCATAGGTTTGGGAATGTTTATCGGTTTTCTGAATCTCGTACCTTACATGCAAGGATTCGGCTTCATCCCCACAGTTTTGCTCGCCCTATTAAAAGCCAACGACACAGGGGAAAATTTCTGGCTCATTTTACTTTCGGCTTGTATCGTCTTTATCGTCGTACAAAGCATACAAGATGCGTTTCTCGTCCCTAAAATCATGGGCAAGCTCATGGGACTGAATCCGGCTGTCATCCTGTTGTCGCTATCCGTGTGGGGTTCTTTATTAGGTTTAATCGGCCTCATCATCGCACTTCCCTTGACGACCCTCCTGCTTTCCTATTACCGTCGCTTCATAGAGCGGGACGAACGCAAAGTCATACTGGCAGAAGAAAGGCGACGTAAACGTCCTTTATCTTCTCAAGCCTTTTCAAGCGAATCCTCCAATACTTTCCCTCCCATCCCCACAACATCTAATCACAACGGTGAGTCCACGCCAAAGGAAGAACACATGCATGCTTCTGAAAGTGGAAAAAGCTCTTCCGTGGAGGGTGAAAAGGATTAAAAGACATCATCTCCACGAAAAAAAGTCCCCATTATGAAAAAAAACGGGCAAATCTTTTGCTATTCTCAGAAAAAGCCGTACCTTTGCACTCGCAATCAGGAATGATGCATAATAGAGGTCGATTCGTTAGCTCAGCAGGTAGAGCACAACACTTTTAATGTTGGGGTCTTGGGTTCGAGCCCCAAACGAATCACTGAAAGAAAGACAGTTTTCATTTTTCAGAAAACTGTCTTTTTGTTTATAGATACTACATTTAGCCTTTTTATGTAGACGCCAATTATAAATCTATTAAAATCGGATTCACCTGCTATTTCTTGCGGGCTGCCACTGCCAAGATGACACCTAAAGCCACTCCCAACAAAGCCGCGAAAAGCACACGCACCTCTCCCGGCAAGAGGAAAGTTACCGTATGTGCAGGAAACCAGAACAAGGGTATCGTCTTCTTGAACACGAACTCCCATTGTACACGCCAATTCAATCCCTGCATAATCTCGCCCATAGGGATGGGACTGAACAGGCCACGCAGGGTACCACCGGTCATCAGGATATGCGTGTCGGTGATTTTGTGGAACGTCATGAACACGGGAGCAAAAATACTGTTCATGGTAACGGAGATGGCAAAAGCCAGTAACACTTTGCCCCAACTCAGTGCACCTTCCATAATGGCAGCGGGATTATCTACACCCAAATAGGCGGCAAAAGCAGGCACTCCGGTAGAAAACACCACGAAAGCCATGTTGATGCCCATTCCTAAAAAGCCCCATACCACAGCACGGGGCAAGACGCCGAACCCTTTACGAAAGTAATGCCCCGAACTGATACGTAGGCCCAACAGCTCACCCATAGTGGACAGTATGGAGAATTTGACAAAGCTCATCACCATACCATGCACAGCATTAAACGACTGATACCCTTCATAAAGCGTGCGGGACAAGAAAAAAGGTACAAAGAATGCGGCGGCCACCAAAGCAAAATATAAATCAGCGCGTTTCATGATATTCTAATTTTGTATTAATAAATTCTCCGGAATCGTATCTTTCTACGATTCCGGCATTCCTCTTAAAACTATTTCAACTCCACCAACTCATATTGCTGACTGCCCAACCCGATTTGCTCGGCATAGTCCAACGTATGCATGCCGTGCCGGGAGTCGATGCGTTCAATCAGGTGTATCTTTCCATGGTCTTCCGAAGCACGTACCTGGTCCACACAAGCCCGGTCGAGTGCCACGGGGTCGAGCGAAGCCAGGATTCCGATGTCCCCCATCTTCGGGTCTTCGGGCGTGGCCACACAATCGCAATCCACCGAAAGTTTATTGGCCACGCTGATATACAGGATACGGTCACCGCAATGGTCGGCCACAGCTTTGGCCGCTTCGGCCATCGACTCTAAAAAATCATCCTGCGGAGGCAATTTGCCCCACACTTCTTTCACGCTCTTCGTTTTTCCGGCGGAATGAATGTAAGCCTTCCCCGAAGAAGAAGCGATACCGATGGAGATATTCTTGATAGCCCCACCGAAACCGCCCATCGGGTGACCTTTGAAATGGGACAACACTACGGTAAAGTCATATTCCGGATACGCCTTTCCCACAAAATCTTCTTTCAAATGCTTTCCCCCTTTCACGGGCAACGATACTTCTCCGTCCGCATCCATGATGACTACCGGGGCTATGGCCGTAAAGCCGTGGTCTTTGGCCGCTTTCAGATGCTTTTCCGTATCGGAACGTCCGCCACCGTAGGCCGTATTGCACTCCACGATAGTGCCGTCCACCTTCTGCACCAACCCTTTTATCAATGCCGGATCGAGGTAATTGTTATTTCCGGGTTCGCCGGTGGAAAGCTTCACCGCCACTTTTCCGGTAGCCTTCCGCCCGAGCGCTTCATACACTTTCATCAGGCTCTCCGGACTGATTTCTTTTATCATATACACTTTGGCCGGTACTTTTTCCGACCGTGTCTCACAAGCAGTCCCCTGTCCCTTCACACCGGAAGCCCACAGGGAAAGACCTGCCCACGCGCAAACCGCGAATAAAAACAAACGTTTCATGACCCTATATTTTAAAAAACTCATTTTACACTCCATTCCACCACTTCTCCAATCATCGGACACAAGACTTCCAGCGTGCTGTCCTCTGCCAGCTTACGGGCGTTCTCCAACGGTTCGTCCCAACGGTGGCGTGCCAACGCGTATTTGGAATGATGCACCGTGAGCACCCGTCGGGCACCCAAAGCTTCAGCTTCCGCATGCTGGTATTTGGGCAACGTATGGATATAACGCCAGTCTACGTTGTACTGCCCGTTCTCCAACACGGCCAGATCTATCCCCGGAAAACGTTTCCCGATGTCGGCATAGTGCGCTCCGTAGCCGCCGTCCCCACCGATGTACACCTTACGCCCCGCCGCTTCTACCAGAAAAGACGCCCACAGGGTACGGTTCGACCGCAAACCACGGCCGGAGAAATGACGGGCAGGCAAGCAATGTACCGTCACACCGCCGCCCAACGTAGCCGTCTCGTTCCAATCCAACTCCACCAACCGTTCCGGTTCGTAGCCCCAGTACTCGAAATGTTCGCCCACACCCAAAGGGCACACCACCTTACGGACACGCCCCTTCAGGCGCGTCACCGTCCCGTAATCCAAATGGTCCCAATGGTCATGCGTAATCACCAGGCAATCTATATCCGGCATATCTTCCGGACGATAGATTTCCGTCCCCGGAAAAGGCTTATTCAGGAAAGATACCGGAGCGGCACCGCAAAACACGGGGTCTACCAAAATACGTTTGCCGCCCAGTTGAAACAAATAGGAAGAATGCCCGAACCATACCAAAAGCTCCCTATCCGGGTCGAGTGCACGCAAATCCGTCTTCACCGACGGAACCGGATGTTCCGGACGCAATCCTTCCGGCGACTTTTTGAAAACGAAATCCAGCATGGCCCCCCATTTCCCCTTTTCCGAAGTCATCAGGACGGTAGGTTCCATGTTACGGAACTCCCCGTCCCTGAAATTCGGCGACCGCTTGATACGTTCCAACCGTTCGCCACGCGGCAAACGCCCGAACGACGGCGTCTGAAGGAAAAGGACCACAGCCACAATCGCCACGGCAATGACACACAATATGACGAGCAATATCTTTATCATTTTCTTCCGATACATGTCTTTTTTAAACTTTATCTCCTAATGTCCCGACAAAGATAAGCGTTCGCCCGGAAATATCCTATACCTTTTTTACTTGATTTACAACCGGAATTACTTCCCGGCCTTCCGAATGCGGATTCCGGTCCTCATCCTTTCATCATCCTGACATACAGCCACCCCGGTATATGACGATACACCCAAGCAGCCAGCCTCCAGCGTCGGGTGACATATACGACCTTACGCCGCCGGTCGATACCTCGTGCGATTTGCCGACAAGCCTTGTCCACCGGAGCGACCCAAAACAGCCCCTCCCCCTTGGCCATGGCCGTATCTACAAAACCGGGACGGATGTCTGTCACCTCTATCGGCAGCCGCCGCGCGACCACACGCTGACGCAACCCTTCCAAATAATTCATCTGGAAAGATTTTGTGGCATTATAGGCCGGTGCCGCCCCACTGCCGCGCAGGCCGCCCACCGAGGTGACAGTTGCCAGATGCCCCTGTCCCCGGTTTTCAAAATACCGTATGGCCCAGTCCGCCACGCAAGTCCACCCCGTCACGTTCGTATCCAACGTGCAACGCTCTACGGCATAATCCAGCTCCGGATTCAAGTCTCCCGTCCCGGAAGAAAGCACCAGAATATCCACTCCTCCCAAGCGGGACGCCAAACGCTCCAATGCCACCGGAAGCGCCTCTGTGTCCGTCACATCACACACCTCTGCTTCAAACACATCCGGACGCGACGCACACAAGTCTTTCAAACGGCCCGACCGACGCCCCATCACTCCGATTTTCACCTCTCCGCGTTCCGCATACAAACGAGCCAATCCCTCACCGATACCGGACGTGGCTCCCACAATCAAAACTCTCTTCATTGTCGTTTACATTTTATTTCCACTTTCGATTTTCGGGCAAAGTTAAAAGGGAGCCGCCGGATTTTCCTTGAAGTATTTCAAGAAATTCCGGACTTCAACAATTTTTTCCGGATGGCACTCACCGTTTCGGGCGTCACCCCGATAAACGAAGCAATTTCTTTCAGCGGACGCTGTTCTTTCAGTTCGGGATAACGCCTCATCAAGTCCATATAACGCTCTTCGGGCGTACAACAATAACTGTCCATCAAACGGCGGTAAGTCATGACGAACAGTTGCTCGGCCACGACGCGCCCCAAACGCTGATGTTCAGAAGACATTTCCCAGTAACGCCTCAGCTTTTCGTAAGGCAAGACGTAAAGCGTGCTTCTCACGATAGCCTGCACGTCCGCCAACGCCGGACGGCCACAAAGGCACGAGGTGTATTCGGCCACGAAACTGTCGCGGAAGCTATACCCGACGATATGCTCCCCACCTTTCGTGTCCGTCCGCACGAAACGGAACATGCCGTCTTCCACATAGGCCACACGCCCCGACCGTTCGCCTTGCCGCACGAAATAATCCTGCTTTTCCAATATCTGCCGCTCCCCTTGTTCCAAAAAGAACCGTTTCATGGCCGAGAGATCCAGCTCTTCCATATAATAATCATTTATCGCATCCATGCCGCAAAATTAATATTTTCCCGGATCGAATCTATGGATTGGCTGAATGCAGACTTTCATTCTGCCTTATATATTCCTTGGGTGAGACTCCGAACATATCCTTAAAACAAGTAGAAAAATGCGTAGGATTAGCGAAGCCCACGGCATAAGCTACTTGTGAGACTCCGCAATTCTGCCGTTTCAACAACTCTGCCGCCTGCCTCAAGCGGATATTACGGATGAAAGAACTTACACTCATCCCCGTCAGTCCTTTCATCTTGCGATAAAGCTGTACCCTGCTCATCCCTACTTCCTTCACCAACATATCGATATTCAAATCAGGATTACCCATATTCCTGTTGACAAAATCCACTACCTTTTCCATCAATTCAGCATCCGCGTTTTTCAGTTCTACCTGCCTGATCTTCCCGTCCTGCCCTTGCATGCCCGAGAACTTCCCCTTCAACAGTATCCTGTTCTTCATAACATTGTCCATCAATGTTTCCAACTCCTCCAAGCTAAAAGGCTTGGCCATATAACCGTCTGCCCCATAGCCCCAACTTTCAATCCGGTCCGCCAACTCGTTTTTGGAAGTCAGCAAAATAACCGGAATATGGTTCGTGTTGACATTGAACTTCAGTTTCTTGGTGAGGGTAAAACCGTCCATTCCCGGCATCATGACATCAGAAACAATCACATCAGGACACTCCGTCACGGCCATCCGGAGTGCGTCTCCCCCGTTCGTGCTCCAGAACACCTTATACCGCAAAGACAACTGTGCCCGTAGAAAGCTGCATAGTTCTTCATCATCGTCTACCAACAACACCTTACAAGAAGGCGAAGCAGGACGGGGCGAGGCCGCATCTTTTGAAACCCCTTCCCCGTCTGTCGGGCAGACACAAAGGCAGGCATTCCTTTCCCCGCCAACGGTATCCCGCACGATTTTTTCATCCCTCAAATGCCCGTTGCCCGCAGGGATGCGGACGGTGAAACAACAGCCTTGTGCGCCAGCACAGTTGGCCGCCGTAATGGTCCCGTAGTGCAAACGGACCAAGGATTTACAAAGGTTGAGCCCGATGCCGAAACCTATCGGACGCGCCGACAGGCCGTACGCCCCTTGATAAAAAAGGTCGAAAATCCGTGCCAACTGTTTTTCTTCAATGCCTGTACCGGAATCCTTAACCGCAATCTCCACATAGTTCCGCAAAGGCCCATGGGAACGCTTATCTATGCCTGACGAGACATCCACCTCTATTTCTCCGCCCCGAGGGGTATGCTTAAACGCATTTGAAAGCAGATTCACCAACACCTTGTCAAAATTGCCACGGTCTATCCACGCAAACTGTTCCTTTTGCCCGGGAACCAGTTTCAGGCAAATGCCACGCGCTTTCGCCTGGTACTCGAAAGCATCCAACAACTCGCGGACGAACCCTACCATCTCCGTCCGGCTATACGCCAAACGCATCTGTCCCTTATCCACCATACGGATGTCCAGCAATTGGCCCAACAAAGCCAAAACCCGGTTGGTATTACGGTACATGATCCCTATTAACCGCCTTTTCTCCGGACTGTTCTCCTTTTTCAACAAAGCCTCCAACGGGCCTAAAACCAACGTCATGGGAGTACGTATCTCATGAGAAATGTTCATAAAGAAATCCAATTTCCCCTCATTCGCCTTTTCTTCTTGCCGCTTCTTCCACATCAGGCATAACAACACGAGTCCACCCAACGACAAAACACCATAAAAGAATTTAGCCCACACCGACCAATACCAAGGCGGGACGATATGGATGGCGATGTCTTTCACCGGCGAATGCACACCATTCTCGCAAGCTCTCACCTGCAACGTGTAACGGCCGGGAGGCCAATGGTTGAAATGTATCTTGTTCACACCGGAGGCTGTCCTGTTCCAATCCTCTCCGGAACCGGACAGCCTGTATTCGTACACGATATTGCCGGCCTCCCGGAAGTCCATGGTGGAAAAAGCGAACGTGAAAGAATTGTCCAAATAAGAAAGTACAATCTTACGGGTCTCGAACAAGCTCCCACTGAGGACAGGCTTCCCGCCGGAACTTGTCTCCTGCGTGACAGGATGCCCCTGGACCGACATGCCGGTAATATGCACCTCTCCCTCAAAACTGTCGCGCCCGACCTCGTCCGGGTCAAATAAGGTCACCCCCCTATAGCCCCCAAAATACACCATCCCGTCCTTGCCTTGGCAACACAAGCCCCGCAAATAAGCCTTATCTTCCAAGCCGTTGCCGGCATAATAAGAAACGACTTCGCCCTCCTTTACCCTCAACTCGTTGATGCCTTTCATCGTACTACACCAGATGTTGCCCGCATCGTCTTCCGCAAGTCCGCAAACGGAATTGTCCGACAGCCCCTGAAGGGTTGTCCACCGGGATAGTCGCCCGGATTCCGGCACATAACGGAACAACCCCCGACTGGTCCCTATCCAAATGTCCCCGCCTCTCCCCTCCAACAGGCGATAACACGCTCCTTTCCCCAACCGGGCACACTCCCCAAGTGGCAAGAAACGCCCTTGCCTGATGTCATAGCAACTGAGTCCCCCGAAATGCCCTATCCAAAGCCTCTGCTTGGAATCACAAAGCATTGTGGTGACCCAATTGTTCGCCATGCCGCCCTTGCTGTCTTCCGAAACAAACATCCTGCGCGCCCCCGTGGGCACATGGAACTGCAAGATTCCCGTGCCCAAAAGCCCCAGATAAAGATTCCCGCATCCGTCCCCCGTGATATAGTCCAAATAGTCCTTGTCCGGCAGAGGCAAGCGTTCACGTAACGCCAGATGCCGTTTGTCCACCTCGAAAAGCCCGCCGTGTTCCACGCCGGCCCACAGCCTTCCGCCGCTATCCTCATATAGAGCCGACACCGGGAACTTGGTCTTGATATGCCCCACGACCTCCCCTGACGCATCCAAATGAAACAGCCCCCGGCTCCCCAACGAACACCAGACTCCTCCGTCACTGTCCTTGCAAAGGGCTACGATGCCGCCCAAACGCCCGGCTTGCAGGGATGAGAAATCCCAGAAAGAAAACAAGGCCGGCTTCTTGGGCAGCATCAAAATCCCTTGTCCCAGGCAAGCCATCCACAGATTGCCCGACCGGTCTTCCAGGACACTGCTGATTGAGGTTTGCCCCACTTGCAGGGAAGGATGCAAAACACCCTCCTTTGCACGCACCTCCAGACTCCCCTTGGGAATGAACTTCAGCCCTTGCCCGTCGGTCCCGACAAACACGCTTCCGTCGCGTGCCGGAACCGCCGAGCGGTAGGCAACCCTGCGGTCGCCGTCAGCCAAGGCAGAAAGCCTGTCCTGCGGCTCGTCCCAGACCCAGATGGTGTCTTCGCCCACAACCAACAGCCTCCCGTCAGCATCTTGAAGCATCTCCCGCACCGGAGTGGCAAAACGGAAGTGCGTCTCACGCCCGTTGGCTCCTACCCGGTAGACACCCGCACGGTCCGTTCCCACCCACAGGTTCCCGGATGCATCTTCACATAAGACATTCAAATAAGGCTTGAGGCAAGCAGGACTCGACTTCACCTGCACCGCCTCATGCCCCTCGACACGGAACATCCCGATTCCAGAAGCAATGAACCATACCTCACCCGTCTTCCTTCTTTGGGTGATGCACGTGACGAACCCACCGACACCGGATACCCCATGGATAGGCACAGGCCTGAAATTGTCTGATTGGGGACAATAATATTGCAAGCCGTTGGCCGTCCCGACCCACAAACGACCGCTCCGATCCATATAAAGGCAACGCACCATATTGTCCGACAAAGATGCCGAATCGGACTCATCATGCAGGTAACATTTAAAATCAACGCCGTCGAAACGGTACAAGCCGTAGTCCGTACCCATCCACACGAAACCGTCTGCGTCTTGGCAGACAGCGTTGGTAAAAGCACAATTGACTTCTTCCTGATACAAACGGGTGTTCTGCATCCCCGGCCACAAAGGCAACGGGCAGGACACAACGAGCAGGAAGAAAACCAACATGATATGAATTCCCCGTTTCATGGCTATACATTTCTCACCGGCAAATTTATATATTTTGCGGAAGAACATGGCACATCCGGCCTCCAAAATCCACAGATGTAACAAACGGAAAAGGATTTGAAACAGGAAGAAAGGCCGTGTTACCTCTGGAAACGCTTTTGAAATGCCACGTCATCCTTGTCCGCACGAAAACGGCTACCTTTGCAACCGTATACGATGCTACAATTATTATTAACTAAAAAGACATCATCATGAAAAAAGTTTTTGCATCCATGGCCTTGTTGTTCGCCATGTGTTCCGGGGCATCTGCCCAAACGCCAGGACTCCCCCCGGCCGGGAACGAGAAAGCCCGGCAGGAATTTGCAGACAGCAAATTCGGGATATTCATCCATTTCGGCATTTACAGCATGTTCGCCCAAGGCGAATGGTATTTAAGCAGCGGGAACGTGGATTGCCACGAATATGCCAAGGCGGCATCTGGCTTCTACCCCTCCAAATTCGATGCCGACGCATGGGCAGAAGCCATAAAAGCATCAGGGGCACGGTATGTCTGCTTCACCACGCGCCACCACGACGGCTTCTCGATGTTCGACACGGAATATTCGGATTACGACATCGTGGACGCGTCGCCTTACAAAAAAGACATTGTCCGCGAGATGGCAGAAGCTTGCAAACGACACGGGATAAAGTTCCACCTCTATTACTCCCTTATCGACTGGACGCGCGACGATTATCCCGGCGGATGGAGCGCCAAGAACGCCGGGAAGGATGCCAAGAAAGCAGATTTCGACTCCTATTTCCACTTTATGAAGAACCAAATCACGGAATTAATCCGGAAATACGACCCTGACGCCCTCTGGTTTGACGGGAAATGGGACCAACCGTCTTCCTTCGACTGGCGCCTCGACGAACTATACGCCCTGATCCACAGTCTCAAGCCCTCCTGCCTCATCGGAAACAACCACCACGGAAGCCCGCTGCCGGGAGAGGACTTCCAACTGTTCGAGCGCGACCTGCCGGGAGAAAACACAGCCGGGTATTCCGCCGGACAAGAAATCGGCCAACTCCCGTTGGAAACATGCCAGACCATGAACGGTTCTTGGGGATACTCCGTCAAGGACCAAAACTACAAAACCGGAAACGCCTTAATCCAATACCTGGTGCGCACGGCGGGAAAAGGAGCCAACCTATTGTTGAACGTGGGGCCGCAAGCCAATGGAGAAATCCCGGAGGCCGCGACCGCGCGCATGAAAGCCATCGGGGAATGGTTAAACACATACGGTGAAACCATATACGGCACCACTGCCGGGGACATCCCGGAGCATTCCTGGGGCGTGACGACCCGGAGAGGAGACAAACTTTACGTGCACATCCTCGACCTCGAAGACCAAGCCTTATTCATTCCGCTTGCCGGCAAAAAAGTGAAAAAAGCCATCTCATTCAAGGACAAGTCGCCCGTACGTTTCACAAAAACAAAAACCGGTGTGACGCTGGAGCTGCCACAGGTACCGGATGAAACCGACTACGTCGTGGAACTTACGACGGATTGACCCGCACCTTTCAAGAAAAGCCACGGGAACCGCGGAGGCGTTGCGCTTTTGCATGCAGCCCCTCCACGGCTACCCTTTGCATGCCCGCCGCTCCCCTTGTTCCAAAAAGAACCGTTTCATGGCCGAAAGGTCCAGCTCTTCCATATAATAATCATTTATCGCATCCATATCGCAAAATTAATATTTTCCGCGTATACCCGCACATTTATCCCACCCGACCTATCAATTTGTCAGATTGTCAAACTCCCCCGCACAAGACTGCGCCATTCAGGCACAAAGGAAGGCACGGACGGAAATACGCGATTCTCGCACGGCAGGGAGGAAGCCGGTGTGTCAGCATTTGCTTTTTTAGGCTTACTTTATGACCACCGGGACATTCCGTCCTACGCACAAGTAAAAGGCTCGCGTCAACGAAACTGGGTATTTCCATGACATCATGCTTCCCCTTTTTTGTCCTCCGAAAGCCACCAATCAGTATCCAATAGGGTATCCTGCACACGTTTGTACGTTGCTTTCACCCCGTCTGTACACCGTCATGCGCAGTTTTCCGAAAAGTCCTGCGGAGAAAAAAAGTGTTTTTTCAGCCAAATGAAAAATGAATCGACTGAAATTGATTCTTAATTTTGCTTCAGGAAAGTGAAAAACAAGCCTAAAACCTTAAAAAGCGTGTATAAGTAGGACTGAAATCCTTCCTGAAAGTACTTTACCATGCGCTCCCGTTCTTCTAAAAATTGCCACTTTACTTTCCTTTCGTCACCCATTTCCCACATTTCCCTTTCATTTATCCAAAAAGCACAAATCCACACGACCGACGGGAAACCGCAGGACATGCCGCATAAGACCAACCTCAACATGCAGGGTAGCCTACTGGAAAGCCCTTATTCTAAAAAGGATTTTTTAACGCGAGCGGATTGCATATATTTCCTCAATACCTTAACTTTGAATATCGACTTTAAAACCTTTTCGCCATGAAAAAGATGATATTGGGATGTTTTTTGTATGGGACGGCCATAGGATTATATGCACAAGCCCCACAAGGAGACTTCAAAGGCTCAATACAAATAGGGCAAACGACAATGCCTATCGTGTTCCACTTCGGACAGCAGAACGGCCAACCGACAACCACCATGGACAGTCCTGCACAAGGAGTTTTCGGTTTCCCAGTACAATCGTCTGAATGTCTTTCCGACGGAGAATTAACCCTGAAAATCCCACAAATACAGTTCCGCTATGTGGGCAAAGTACGCAGCGACTCCCTGATAGAGGGGACGGTGACGCAAGCCGGGCAGTCCCTTCCGCTGAATTTGGTACGCACGGCCCGGAAAGCCGATGTGTCGTCTGAACCGGAAAGGCCCGGCACTCCAAAACCGCCCTTCCCCTACCGGGAAGAAGAGGTAAGCGTCACGGCAAAAGACGGTATCAAATTATCGGGTTCACTGACTTTGCCCGAAGGGGAAGGGCCATTCCCTGCCGTGCTCCTTATTTCCGGCAGCGGGCCGCAAGACCGGAATGAAGAGGCATGGAAGTACAAACCGTTTCTCATGATAGCCGACTGCCTGACCCGGCAAGGCATCGCCGTACTCCGCATGGACGACCGCGGGACCGGCAAGTCCGGAGGCCGCTATGCCGACGCCACCTTGCAACTCGCTGCCACGGATGCGGAATGTGCCTTGGATTATCTTCTCCGACGGAAAGACATCCGACGCGATAAGACCGGACTGGCCGGACACAGCATGGGCGGAACCATCGCTTTCCGTATGGCCGCGCAACGTCCGCAAGACGTGGCTTTCGTACTTTCATTGGCCGGAGCCGCCATTCCGGGAAAAGACCTGATGATGCACCAATGCGAGAAGATCATCCTTTCGCAACTCCCTGCCACCACAAGCGACAGCCTGCGCACCCTGTACGAGGAACTGTACGGCACCATGGCGCTCCCCCTTCCGCTCGACTCCATACGCCACAGGAGCACTCCTCTCATGGTCTCCATTTGGCAGCATCTCGGCATAAACGAAGACACCTACCGGGAAAACCTCACGGATAGCATCCGCCGACGCAAGGCCCGCCAGCTCACCGGACAGGCCATAAGTCCGGAAATAGCCAGCATCACACAATATGACCCGAGCCATGACTTAAGCCGGGTGCAATGCCCTATATGGGCTGCCAATGGGGCAAAAGACCTGCAAGTATTGCCCGAAGAGAACCTGAAAGCCATCGAAACGCTCGCAAAAGGAAGCCCACAAGTCGTCACGCACATTTATCCCGGCCTGAACCACCTGTTCATGGAAGCCCCCACCGGGCATCCCTCGGAATACGGACTTCTAAAAGGGAATTTCAGTCAGGAAGTGCTGCAAGACATGGCGGAATGGATCAGGAAAACCGTAGGGGCACCCCAAACGGTCTTCTGACACATCCCACAACCGTAAAGGCAAAAGCCCTGTTCACTTCACGGTTTGCGTCCGCAAATACCTCTTGAACTGTTCCTCCGAACCATTGAATACGTCGATGTCCACATCACCTTGGATACCGCGGACCCGGCCGTCGGGCGAGAGCTGCCAGTAGAGCAAATGCACGTATGGCTTGTATTCCCCGTAACGGGCCACCCATACAGGATAGGCTTTCAACTCTTCCGGCGCGAACGGCATATAACGATTGACAAAATCCTGGCTCACATATATAATAGGTGTGGTGCCGCTCCGGCGACCTACCTCTTTCAACCATACCAGCATTTCACGGAACAGCACGTCACGGCCTCCCATCGCCGCAATCCGCCTGTCGGACAGCTCCACGTCGAGCATCGGCGGAAGGTCGCCTTTCCGCAAGCGGGACTTCTTCAGGAAATAGTCTGCCTGGCTCATCGCCGGACGGGTGGAAAAGAAGTGATAGGCTCCGACCGGAAATCCATACCGGCGTGCGGCACGCACATCCTGCGTATAATAAGGATTGAACACCGTCAGCCCCTCCGTGGATTTAATGTACACGAAAGAGACCGGATAGTCCACCGCTCCCAACGCATTCCGGTCTGCCGTATGCCCCAAACGTGTAATGCGTAGGTTCCTCCAGTCTATACCGTACACCCGCCGCTTGTGCACATGCTGGTATTTGGAAATGTCGATGCCGTATATCCGTTCCGAATGGTACAGCATTTGTTCGCCCCGGAACCGTCCCTTCGCCCATACCCCGCACTTGACCACCTCGTGAGGAGCTACTGAAAAGCCGAAGCCGTCACGCCGCCCGTCCTTCCATTTCCCTACATAGTACCCTCCGTCGTTCGCCGTGAACTCTCCCTCGCCATGCTCTTCCATCCGTCGGTTGAAGAGACCTTCATACGTCCCCTCTTTTGCTCGAAGACGTCCGCGCCGCAAAGAATCCCCACGCCAATATCCGCTGTACGTGCGCCCCAAGGAGTCGGTATACTCCCCGTATCCTTTCCGGATGCCCGCATGCCAACTGCCACGGTACACCCCGCCATCGGGATAACGCATCACCCCCTCACCTTCCGGGAAGCCACCGACCAACTGTCCGTAGAACAGCGTATCCCGACACGTATAAGTACCGTAGACCGGGCATGTTTCCGACACGTCTTTTTCTCCGGTAAAGTCAAAACGGAACCCTGTGCGCCAACCGGAAACCCAGGCTTTCAAATCTTCCCATACGCACTCCGGCCAAGACGCATGGGACAAACTCAAGGCATACAACCCGGCAGCCGGATAAAAACGGCCACCGACCCACATACCGTTCAGATTCCTCCAAGACCCGAACACAGGAGCACCCTCAGCCCCTTGAATTAAAGGAATTTCCGGACAACCGTCTTTCATCCGGATGCTCACCGGCGAAGCTTCAGCTTTTTTCCTACGGGACGCCGCACCCGGCCATCCCCAATGCCCCCACCATTTATAATACGGTGAAAGGACATGGAACCAACCATAGGGAAACGGATTCAACCGGAAACGGCGGCAACCGTCGGGCAACTTACCGCCTGCCGCCTGCCACACGGACGGACCTCCCGGCCTTTGCACCAGCCGTCGGCAAGCCACCGACACCTCGTTCGCACCACGGCCTGCCCCCGTACGGATACGCAGCGTCCGCTCCTCACGCAAATACGCATCTTCTCCCCCTGCGGCCAGCAACCTGTCCAAAGCTTGCTTGCAACGTGCCAGTTCTCCACACTGCGCCTTCACCCATTCGTTATGAGCCATGACTTCATGAAATCCTTCGTCCACCACCGAATGTGTACGGCCGTAATACTCCATTTCCTCCAACATCCTCCGAAAACCGGCCAAACGCACAGACACCAGTCGCGACTCTTTCTGCAAGGCAGGAAGCAAGGTCTCACGATTCAGCCGTTCCGGTCTCGTCACGGAATCGGCAGCCGTCAGCAAACGGCCGGAATAGGAAATGAAAAAGGCATTAGCCCGAAATTCACGCTGTGCAGTTTCGCGCTCTGTAGAAAGCCCTCCCAAGGTGGAATCGGTACTAAGCACATTAAAATACAAGGTGTCGCCTCCCGGTACTCCCAATTCATACCAAGACACCGTGACAGCCTCTGCCACGCCCTCACGGCATGCCCTCTCCGAAGTCGGCCAAAAAAGCAGGCATCCACACAAAATGATTCCTACCGTCGCTGCCCACGCTGTTTTGCAGAATTTGCTCACGCCCGGCAGAGACAAGCAAGCTTGCCTCTGCTCTCGCTTAATCGCAAATTTCTTTTTATTCCACTTCATACATTTCCCGCACGAAAAAGCCTCATTGCTTTTCTGTCTAATTAAAAACAAAAATACAAAAAGCATTTAAAAGATGTTGCGGTTTTAAAAGAATATAAGTATTTTCGCAGCGATAAATCATTTATTAATTTAACTAACGCTCTATTGTATCATGAAAATCAACTCTCTGCTTGCAGGTGTAGCGCTCATGGCAACTTCGTACACGGTTTGCGCACAAGACAATACCGTGACCGTACAGACTAAGAAAATCGGAGCCGACATCCAGCCGACCATGTACGGTGTGTTCTTCGAAGACATCAACTTCGGAGCCGACGGTGGTTTGTATGCCGAACTCGTCAAAAACCGTTCTTTTGAATTTGCCCCCGACCATTACATGGGTTGGAAGATGTTTGGCAACGTCACATTGCAGAACGACGGTCCCTTCGACAAGAATCCGCATTACGTCCGTTTAGGTTACGCCGGACATGGCGATATGTGGACGGGCATACAGAACGAAGGCTTCTTCGGCATCGGTCTGAAGAAAGATGCGGAATACCGTTTCTCCGTATGGGCACGCGTGCCGGACGGCAAGCCGGTGACGCTGATGGTCCAGTTCATCGACCAGAACACGATGGATGACGCACAGCAGTTTGTCAGTCAGGACTTGGTTATCGACTCGAAAGAATGGAAAAAATACACGATGGTCATGAAATCCAACCGTACCATCGCCAAGGCTAACCTGCGCATCTTCCTTTCCAATCCGCAACATCGCTCGGGTACGGGTACCGTAGACTTGGAACATGTATCTCTCTTCCCGGTCGACACTTGGATGGGACATGAGAACGGCATGCGCAAGGATTTGGCACAAGCTTTATACGACATGCGTCCGGGCGTGTTCCGTTTCCCCGGCGGCTGTATCGTAGAAGGTTCCAATCTGGAAACGCGCTACCAGTGGAAGCATACCGTAGGGCCGGTGGAAAATCGACCGCTCAACAAGAACCGTTGGGAGTCGACCTTTACCAACCGTTACTATCCGGACTATTTCCAAAGCTATGGTCTGGGATTCTATGAATACTTCCTGCTGAGCGAGGAAATCGGCGCGGCTCCGCTTCCCGTATTGAATGTAGGTATGGCTTGCCAGTACCAGAATTGGGACAATGAGAAAGCCCACGCGGCCTGCAATGCCGAGGATTTGAAGCCTTACATCGACGATGCCCTCGACCTGATCGAGTTCGCCAACGGTTCGACCGATACGAAATGGGGAAAGTTGCGCGCCGATATGGGCCATCCGGAACCGTTCAACATGAAATACTTAGGCATCGGAAACGAGCAGTGGGACAAGTTCTATTTCGACCGCCTGAAATTCTTTGTGGAGGCTGTCCGTAAAGCCCATCCGGAAATCCTCATCATCGGTTCGTCCGGTCCCGACTCGGAAGGCAAAATGTTCGACCTCGGTTGGGAAGACATGAAGAAACAGAAAGTAGACCTTGTGGACGAACATTTCTACCGTCCGGTAGACTGGTTCAAAAACAGCATGAACCGCTATGACGACTACGACCGTAACGGCCCGAAAGTGTTCGCCGGCGAATATGCCTGCCACGACCACGGCAACCGCATGAAATGGAACCACGCAGGCGCCTCTATCTACGAAGCCGCTTTCATGACCACATTGGAACGCAACGCCGACATCGTGCACATGGCTACATACGCTCCACTTTTCGCCCACGTGGAAGGCTGGCAATGGCGTCCCGACCTGATTTGGTTCGACAACCTCCGCAGCGTGAAGTCCGTAAGCTACTACGTACAGCAGATGTATGCCAAGAACATGGGTACGAATGTCGTACCGGCCACGCTTGCCACTCCCACTCCCAAAGGTGAGGACGGCCTGTTCACCAGTGCCGTGTTCGACAAGAACACCGGTGAATATATCGTGAAGGTCATCAACACGACGGACAAGGCGCAAACCGTGGACATCAAGTTCGACGGCTTGAAGAAGATAGAAGGCAACGCCGCAACCGTTACCCTGGATTGCAGTGACTACACCTTAGACAACACATTGGATCATCCGAACGCCATCATTCCGCAGGACGGATGGGCAGCAGTAGAAGGTAACGTCATCAAAACTACCGTTCAAGGCAAGAACTTCGTGATTTTCAAGGTGAAGAAATAAAACCTCGGGCACGAATCTCTATAAACGTATTTTGCGGGTACTCCCTTTACCATGAAGGAAGTACCCGCAAACTTTTTGTCAAAGAACAAGGACGGTACGGAAAACTCAATGCTGAGAAAGGTGCGACCGTGAACGCCTTGTACGGAGAAGTGCAAACAGCCCGTTAATTTTCAAGCCGATATGGGGCTGTGCGAAGATTGGAAAATGCGCCGGTTCCATATCGGCTTTTGCAAAAAACATATCATTCCTTTCCTCTTTTTACCTGCATATTAAGATTCTTTCGCTATCTTTGTACAAACGAAGAAAGGATGAACGTCATTGATTTGATTCAGAACCATAAAGGAACAGCTTTTTCTTTCGAAGTACTGCCTCCGTTGAAAGGAGCAGGCATAGACCGGTTGTTCCATACCATAGATACGCTCAGGGAGTTCAACCCGGCGTATATCAACATTACCAACCACCGCAGCGAGTATGTGTACAAGGACTTAGGGGGGGGCATCATGCAACGCCTCCGCATCCGCCGCCGTCCCGGCACCATAGCCGTAGCGGCAGCCATCCAAAGGCATTACGACATACATGTCGTGCCCCACATCCTATGTAGCGGATATACCCGTGAGGATACGGAGTACATGTTGCTCGACCTGCAATTCCTGGGCATCAGCGACTTGTTGGTGCTGCGCGGCGACAAAGCCAAGGAAGACCCAGCCTTCCGTCCCACGGGTGACGGTTATTCGCATGCCACGGAACTCATCGAGCACATCAACCGTTTCAATGAAGGTTTCTTTGTCGACGGTTCGCCTATCAAGTCTCCCGGCACGTCGTTTTCATACGGCGTAGCCTGCTACCCGGAAAAACATGAGGAAGCACCCAATCCGGAAGCTGACTTGGCCGTGCTCAAGCAAAAAGCCGACATGGGTGCCGCATACGCCGTCACCCAGTTGTTCTACGACAATGCGAAGTATTTCGACTTCGTGGACCGTGCACGCCGAGCCGGCATCACCATCCCCATCATCCCGGGTATCAAGCCGTTTGCCAAACTGTCGCAACTCAACGTAGTACCTAAAACGTTCCATTGCGACCTGCCCCAGGCTCTGGCTTTGGAAATAGGAAAATGCAAAACGGACGAAGAAGCCAAACAAGTGGGGATAGAGTGGACGGTGGAACAATGCCGCGAGCTGATCGGTCACGGCGTGCCGAGCATCCATTTCTATACCGTTTCGGCCGTGGACAGTATCCGCGAAATCGCACGTCAAATCTACTAAAGCCATGTTCAGCCGGGTTGTAGGACAAACAGACATCAAAGAACGCCTCCTTCAGGAAGCGCAAGCCGGACGTGTGCCGCATGCCCTGCTCCTGAGCGGACCTTCGGGATGCGGAAAGCTGGCTTTAGCCGTGTCGTATGCCCAATACCTGCTGTGCCACCGTCCGGGGGCGCACGATGCCTGCGGGGAATGCCCGTCATGCCGGACTTTCACGCACTTCGTACACCCTGACCTCCATTTCGTCTTCCCCATCATCAAATACAAAACAGCGGAAAATTCCGTATGCGACGTGTATATAGACGCATGGCGCAAACGGCTGCAAGCCGGGCTTTATTTCGACTTGAACGACTGGTTGGGCGACATGAAGGCTGAAAACCAACAAGCACTCATCTATGCGGCCGAAGCCGCCCAGATACAGCGGAAACTGGCACTTAAATCCACCTTGGGCGGACGTAAGGCCATGATTGTCTGGATGCCGGAGAAAATGAATGCGGAATGCGCCAACAAGTTGCTCAAACTCATCGAAGAACCGCCCGAACAAACGAATTTCCTTTTGGTGAGCGACGAGCCGGAGAAAATCCTGCCCACCATCCTGAGCCGTACCCAACAAATCGAGGTAAAGGGCATCGACCACGAAAGTTTGGTGGAAGCCCTCCGTAAAACCCATCCCACGGAGGACGTGGAAGCTCTCGCACGCAATGCCAGAGGCAGCTACACCGCAGCACTGAAAAGTCTGGATGCAAGCCGGGACAACTTGCTCTTCTTCGAGCTCTTCGTCATGCTGATGCGGTTGAGCTACCAGCGCAAAATCAAGGATATGCGGAAATGGAGCGAACAGATTGCCGGCATGGGGCGGGAAAGACAAAAGAACTTCCTGACGTACTGCCAACGGTTGGTGCGCGAAAACTTCATCTATAACTTCCGCAGGCCGGAACTGAACTACCTGACGGCACAGGAAGGGGATTTCGCCAAAAACTTCGCACGTTTCGTCAACGAGCGGAACGTCATCAAAATCATGGACGAACTGAGCGACGCACAACAGGACATAGAGCAAAATGTCAACCCACGAATCGTATTTTTCGACTTTGCTCTGAAGATGATTGTGCTGCTCATACAATAATATATATCAAAAACCGACAACGAATGGAGGAAAAATTCAAACTGAACGGGCCGTGCCGGGGACTTTGCGCCAAAGGTTGCGGACGACAAAATAAACAACTGAATACGTACGATTACCTGGCAGACATCCCGGGTAACGCAGAAGCCACTGACCTCGTGGAGGTGCAGTTCAAGAACACGCGCAAGGGATATTACCACAACAGCAACCGTCTGCCGTTGGAAAAAGGCGACATCGTGGCCGTGGAAGCCACTCCGGGGCACGACATCGGTGTGGTCACCCTCACCGGACGTCTCGTCCCCCTTCAAATCAAGAAGGCCAACCTGAAATCGGAACAGGAAATCAAACGGGTATACCGCAAAGCCAAACCGGTTGACATGGAAAAGTACGAAGAGGCCAAAAGCCGTGAGCACGATACCATGATACGTTCGCGCCAGATAGCCAAGGAATTGGGACTGCAAATGAAAATCGGCGATGTGGAATACCAAGGCGACGGGAACAAAGCCATTTTCTACTATATCGCGGACGGACGCGTGGACTTCCGTCAGCTCATCAAGGTATTGGCCGAGACTTTCCACGTACGTATCGAGATGAAACAAATCGGTGCACGGCAGGAGGCCGGGCGCATCGGCGGTATCGGCCCATGCGGACGGGAATTGTGTTGTGCCACGTGGATGAAGAACTTCGTTTCCGTCTCCACCGGAGCAGCCCGCTATCAGGACATTTCCCTGAACCCGCAGAAGCTGGCCGGACAATGTGCCAAACTGAAATGTTGCATGAACTATGAGGTGGACACTTACGTGGAAGCCGGAAAACGTTTGCCGAGCAAGGAAATCACTTTGCAAACCCAAGATGCCGAATATTATTTCTTCAAAGCCGACATCCTGGCCGGATTAGTCACCTATTCCACCGACAAGCATTTGGCTGCCAACTTAGTCACCCTCACTACCGCAAGAGTCTTCGAAATCATCAACATGAACCGCCGGGGCGAGAAGCCTCAACGTTTGGAAAGCGGGGAAGCTGCAGAACCGGCCAAACCGGCTGACCTCGTTGAACAAGAGAGCCTGACACGGTTCGACAAGAGACGGAAAAACAAAGGCAAACGCAAAGACAACGGTAATCCTCGCGGCTCACAATCTTCCAAAGATACACAAGGCGCGGAACGTCGGGAAGAGAATGCCGGCAAAGACCGCCGTAACCGAAACCGCGGACGGGACAACAAAGAATACAAAGGCGAACAGGGCGGCAACCGCGAGAACCGCCCCGGCAAGGATAAACGCAAACGGGACAGGGACAATCGCTCGGAAAAAGCTGTTAAGCCCGCCCCAAACACACCGGCCGAAAAGACGGAATAGTCATGACCATTCTTCGCACTCCAACGTTCATTGCAGCCGTAAGCATCCTTTTGTCGCTTACGGGCTGCAATGAGCATGTAATCTATCATTCATACCGCCACGTTCCCGAACAAGGATGGAACAGCCGGGATACCTTCACATTCGACATCGACACCGTGCGGACAGCAGCGACCTATCAGTTCGCATTGGGATTGCGTTCGACCGATTCATATCCGTACACCGTTATCTGGCTGGCAGTGGAACGGGAGTTTTCTCATCCGGACACTCTGCATCGTGACACGGTGAAATGCCAGTTGATGGATTCTGTCACCCATCGTATGGGCAAAGGCATCTATATGTACCAATACGACGTGCCGCTTCCTCCCATGACATTGCACCGCGGACAAACCGGACAAGTCCGTATCATACATCTCATGCAACGGGAAGTCCTTCCGGGCATACACGATGTGGGAGTCCTCATCAGCCGCTAAAGCCTTAATCCCTCTTGGCCAAATTGCGTCCGGCATCTATACGCAGGAATACGAACAACAAGATGGTGAAGCCCCACAAGGATGAACCTCCGTAACTGAAGAACGGCAACGGAATACCGATAACCGGCGTAAGTCCCAACACCATTCCCACGTTGATAAACACATGGAACAGGAAAACACTCATCACGCAATAGCCATAGATACGTCCAAAGGCAAAGGGCTGCCGCTCGGCCAAATGAATCAAGCGGAGAATGAGCACCAGGAACAACACCAATACTCCGGCCGCCCCCCAGAACCCTTCTTCTTCCCCGACCGTACAGAAAATGAAATCGGTATCCTGTTCCGGTACATACTTCAGCTTGGTTTGCGTTCCGTTCAGGAAGCCTTTTCCTCGTAATCCTCCGGATCCGATGGCAATCTTGGCCTGATTGACATTGTAACCGGCACCCGAAGGATCGTCCTCCAGGCCCAAAAGCACATTGATACGTACCCTCTGGTGGGGTTCCATCACACTGTTCAGCACGTAATCGGCCGAATAAAAGAAAGCCATGGAACCCAAGGCAAACAAGGCAATATAAAAGTAACGCGTGACACGCTCGCTCAAAGCCACATAGCATAAATACAAGATCATGGCCACGCATACCGTAATCAAAATCCAGGTGATGTCGAAGGGAATGACAAAGCCGGAAAAGCCAAGAGCCAATGCTATCACGCCCACACCATAAAACAGGATATTCCGTTCCACCGACACCTTGTCACAATAGACATGCACCATACCGATCGTAAAAAGAATCACCATCATCAACACCAGAAATTCTCCGGCGCTGGTGGGGATATGCCCTAACATGACGTGCTCGAAACGTACGCCCACCACAAAGTAAGCCACAGCCGACACCCCGGTAAAAAGCACGGCACCGGGCATCCCCTCCCGATAAAGCATCAGGAAAAAGGCCAGATAGACCAAAGCCGAACCGGTCTCCCGCTGCAAAATAATCAGGACGATAGGCACGACAATAATGGCCAACGTCACCAAAAAGTCTTTCCACTGCGAAATATTATATCCGTAAGCAGACATGAATTTGGCCAAAGCCAATGCCGTGGCACATTTGGCAAACTCGGCAGACTGCAAACTGAAAGGTCCTATCTTTATCCACGAATGGGAGCCCTTGATGTCTCGTGCCAAAAAAGGTGTGACAAACAGCAAGACAAGCAACAGGGCATAAATGACGTATGCAAAGGTATCGTACAACTTCCCGTCGAGCATCAAAAGGATAAAGCCCAATGCCAACGAAGTGCCTATCCAGATAATCTGCATCCCCGAACGGGAATCGAATGAAAAGATGTTCCCCTCCATGTCAAAATCGTAGCTGGCTCCGCAAATGCTGATCCAACCGAACGCCAGCAAGGCCATATATATAAGGATGGTCCACCAATCCAATGAACGCCACACGCCTTTTTCCTTTTCATCTATCCGCCGTACCATAACCGATATGTCTTTGTTGATACATCTCCGCCAATTTCTCGCTTTCGGGCGAGAGTTTGCCGTTCAAATACTGTTCCATCATCAATGCCCCGAGAGGCACACCGTAGTCTGCCCCCCAACCGCCGTTCTCCACATACACGGCAATGGCTATCTTAGGGTCGTTCATCGGGGCGAATCCCATAAACACGGAATGGTCGTGTCCACGGTTCTGTGCCGTACCCGTCTTGCCGCAGACTTCTATACCGGGGATATTGGCTTTACGGCAAGTCCCGGCCAATACGGCCCTCCGCATCCCCTGCACCACCGTTTCGTAATGCCGGGTTTCCACCTTTGTGTACCGCCGCCGGGTGTAAAGCGTGTCTATCTGCTCGTCTTGTATTTGTTTCACCACGTGCGGCGTGATAAAGTATCCCCTGTTGGCTATTGTCGCACCGAGATTGGCAATTTGCAAAGGAGTGGCGTTCACTTCGCCCTGCCCGATGGAAATACTGATTACGGTCAACCCGTTCCATGAACCGCGATAGGCCTTGTCATAAAAAGGGGCATTCGGAATCAATCCCCGTTTCTCTCCCGGCAGGTCGATACCGAGCTTATACCCGAATCCCATCGACACCATATAGTCTTTCCACACCGTCATGGCCTCCTGCACATTCTTGTATTTCGTCCGGTTGCCGAACATGTAATAAAGCCCCCAACAAAAATAAGCATTGCAGGAAGTTCCAATGGCCGGCACCAACTTGGCCGGTGCCGCATGTCCGTGGCATCCCACTTTCAGTCCGCGATAAATAAACCCGTGATAACAAGGGTAAGCCGTTTCGGGAGTAATGATGCCTTCCTGAAGGAAAGTCAACGCCTGCGTGGTCTTGAATGTGGATCCGGGAGGATACTGCCCCATGATGGAACGGTTCAGCAAGGGTTTCAGCGGATTACGGCTCAAAGCCAAATGGTTCTTTCCACGCTGCCGGCCCACCATCATACGGGGATCGTAAGTAGGCGAAGACACCATGCACAACACCTCGCCGGTAGAAGGTTCTATGGCCACGATACTGCCCAGCTTGCCTTCCATCAGACGCTCGCCGAGCGCCTGCAATTCTAAATCGAGTCCCAAAGTCAGGTTTTTGCCGGGCACGGTTTTGGTATCCAGCTTTCCGTCCATGTATCGCCCTTTGATACGCCCCCGGGCATCACGCAAAAGTATTTGTATCCCCTTTTCGCCCCTCAACTGCTTCTCGTAGGCACGTTCCACACCTTGCTTGCCGATGAAATCACCATTCTGATAATACTCATCTTCCTCCACATCCGCAGGCGACACCTCACCGATGTCCCCCAAGACCAATGCGGCATACGGGGACTGGTATTGACGGATGGAACGACGCTGCACATAAAAACCGGGAAAACGGAACAGCTTTTCCTGAAACACACAGAACTCCTCGGAAGACAACTGGCTCATGAAAAGCTGCTGGGTGTAACGAGAATAACCGGGATTGCGGTGCCGGTCCTTGATTTCGTCCATCCGCTTGATATAATATTCCTTGGTTATTCCGAGGCTCGCACACAAATCCAACGTGTCCACCCCCTGCTGCTCGTTCATGACCACCATGATGTCATACGAAGGTTGGTTGTAGACCAATAACTTCCCGTTGCGGTCGGTGATGACTCCCCGTGAAGGATATTGGATTTTCTTTAGGAAAGCATTGGAGTCGGCATTCTTCTTGTAATCGTCGCTCATGATTTGCAATGTGAAAAGCCGGACAATATAAATGAGGACGATGCCCGTAGCCACCGCCCCTATTACATATTTACGCTTTTCCCTATTATAATCAGCCATCCCTTCTGTCCGAAACTTCCAACTATTTATTACCGCGCATCCTCTCCAATACCAATATCAGCACAATGGAAAGCGCACTGCTGCTCAAGTAAGTATAAAGCATGTCCAAAGCACTGAAGAAAGAAAAGATTTCAAGCATCATCACGGACGCCTGCTGCAACAGCACAAGCAACGTCACATACCAAATGTAATTCCATCCTCCCAACGTCCGGTAGCCCGGCACCATGTCTTCCAGACAGTCTTTGGGCGTAAACAACCGCAAAAGTTGCGGAGCGCACAAGGCCGTCAAAGTCATGGACGCAGCCCCCAGACCCGGCGTCTCGGAAAAGAAATCGGCTCCGAGCCCGACTGCAAATCCCCACAACAGCCACGCACAACGCGAGGTGTTCAACGGTTGGAGACAAAGGATATACACATATATGACAGGAGTAGCATAACCGAAAAAATGGATATGGTTGAATACCAATCCCTGAAAAACCAGCAAGATGAATGCCCACAACAATCTACTGAAAAAACTCTGCATCATACATCGGCCTTATTTTTCTGATTCTATCTTTTGCTGCAAACTGTCTATCTCCACCCGATTGGGTGTCGTAAGCACACACACATCCCTCAACCGGGCAAAGTCCGTACTCAAATTCACCTGTAACTTATAAGAAAGCCCGTCTTCCGAATTTTCCACCTTCGTCACCTTGCCGACAAACAGCCCTGCCGGAAAAACCGCAGAGAAACCGCTGGTCTCTACCGTCATGCCTTCTTTCAGGCGGGCATGGCGGGGTATATCGCCCAGAGAGGCATACAAAGGATGCCGACCGTCCCAACGCAAATAACCGAAATAATCGGTTCCCCGCAAACAACAACTGATATTCGACTTGCTGTTCAACAGCGGCATGACAATCGCATAATGGGGCGAAGTCAGATAGACTATCCCCACAATGCCCGTACCGCACACGACCCCCATCTCGGGTTTCACGCCATCCAGCTCTCCTTTATTGATGGTCAGGTAATTATTATGCCTGTTCACACTATTGCTTACCACCTCGGCAGACACCATGCCGAAACCGTCCAACAGTTCCCTCTGACGCATTTCCGTATAGGTGGAATCGTGTTCCGCACGGTCCAACAACTCCGTCAGTGCCCTGACCCGCTGCTCCAACACCAGATTCTTCCGCATCAGGTCTTTGTTCCGTTCACCCAAAGCGATATAGGACAGGAAATCCGACTCCCACTCCAACACGCGTCCGGAAACGGTATTGGCAGAAGTGAACCATACACTTCCCTGATAAAGATTGAAACGAAAGAGCAGCAAAAGGCTACCTCCTTCCAACAGGATGAAAAGGAGCCAATAGCTATATTTCTTCAGAAAATCGAATAAGCCCTGCACGGGTTACATCAAAAAAGAAAAGTTGTTCACGTTCTTCAATGCTATGCCGGTGCCTTTAGCCACACTGTGCAGCGGATCTTCGGCGATGTGGAACGGAATGTTGATCTTGTCGGTCAACCGTTTGTCCAAACCACGCAACAAAGCTCCTCCACCCGTCAGGTAAATACCGTTGTGCACGATGTCGGCATACAATTCCGGCGGCGTATTCTCCAACGCGCTCAAGACAGCCGTCTCGATACGGGCGATACTCTTCTCCATGCAGTGCGCCACCTCCTGATAACACACCGGGACCTCCATCGGCAGGGCCGTAATACGGTTCGGTCCGTACACGATATAATCCTCCGGAGCGTCCTCGCCCAATTCCGTCAACGCTGCTCCCACGTGAATCTTGATACGTTCGGCCATGCGCTCGCTCACCCTCACATTATGCTGGCGGCTCATGTATTCCTGGATGTCGGCCGTAAGGTCGTCCCCCGCGATGCGGATGGAATTATTCGACACGATACCGCCCAAGGAGATTACGGCGATTTCGGTGGAACCTCCGCCGATGTCCACTATCATGTTACCTTGGGGAGCCTCCACGTCGATTCCTATGCCGATGGCTGCCGCCATCGGTTCATAAATCAGATACACGTCCCGTCCCCCAGCATGTTCCGCTGAATCCCGTACGGCACGCAGCTCCACTTCCGTAGAACCGGAAGGAACGCCTATCACCATGCGCAAGGAAGGAGAAAACAGGCGGCTGCCCGTATGCACCATCTTGATGAGCCCGCGCATCAACTGTTCGCAGGCATAAAAGTCAGCGATGACCCCTTCGCGCAAAGGCCGTACCGTGCGGATATTGTCATGCGTCTTTTCATACATCAACTTGGCCTTCTCTCCCACGGCGATCATTTTGTCCGTACGCCGGTCTAATGCCACCACGGAAGGCTCGTCCACCACAATCTTACCGTCGCTGGTGATAATGGTATTGGCCGTCCCCAAGTCCATTGCTATTTCCTGAGTAAAAGAAAAGAATCCCATCAGCCCTTCACTTCATTTTAATATTTCCAAATCCGTTACCTTCAAACGCCATCCCTTACTTTCCGTTCTCGAAATAAGCATGTATGGCCGTATCGTAATGGCTGCTCACGCCGAACGCACGAGTGGCAAACCAGCGGCGGTCTTCCACATCGGTCTGCGCCCCTTTCCGGTTCAGCAAATCCAACAGCGGCCCATATTCAGCCTTGCTCGGCACGATCACCACATCCTTGAAATTCTTGGCACCGGCACGAATCAACGAAATGCCGCCTATGTCTATCTTTTCGATAATGTCCGCCTCGCATGCACCGCTCGCCACGGTATCCTCGAACGGATAAAGGTCTACGATGACCAGGTCGATTTCAGGTATTTCATATTGTTGCATTTGTGCCTGGTCTTCAGCCAGCCCACGACGCCCGAGAATGCCGCCGAAAATTTTAGGATGCAACGTCTTCACGCGCCCACCTAAAATAGAAGGATAAGTCGTCACTTCCTCCACGGCCTGGCAAGGATAACCCAACTCCTCGATAAACTTCTGCGTACCTCCCGTAGAGAGGAACTTCACACCTTCGTCATGCAACTTCTTCAACAAAGCGTCCAGCCCGTCCTTATGAAAGACCGACACCAATGCGGTTTTGATTCTTTTCGTTTCAGCCATAGTCTTAATACTTATATACGTTTAAGGCACAAAGATACGAATTTTATACTGATTCACGGTGTCTTATCCTTAAAAAAAGTAGATCCCCAAGAGTTTTTGCAAAAATATCCTTCATCTTTCAGGATGCGCAACAAACAACTGTAATACAGCGCATTACGTCCTGAAGGATGTTTCAGGCATCTTTCAGTGCCCTTTCATGGCGGAAAGCGGTAAAAAGTTCTCAGCCAAACGTTTTTTCAATCTCAGTCGAACGATTTTTCAATCTCAGCCAAACGTTTTTCCGTTCTCAGCCGAACGAAATGAAGTCAAGCTGAAAGATGCCTGAAACATCCTTCAGGACGTAACACATACGTAATGAAAGACTTACCATAGCACCTGAAAGATGAAGGATATTTTTGCAAAAACTCCGGGAGAAGGACATGCAATAAGGAATGGCTCCTTTACGGTCGGGATTATACGGGCATCACCGTTATATCATAAATGACTATACAACTTATTATCCATTCTTAAAGTAAAATTCATTATGGCCTCATTCAAATTGAAATTCCGCCCTTCCGTCACGCAAGGGCAAGAAGGAACCTTGTATTTCCAAGTGATTCATCGCAGGGTGGTGAAAATGATTTATACCGATTTCCATATACGACAGGACGAATGGAATGATACCACCTCCTTTATCCGAATCACCGGCACGCCGGAAAGGCAGGCTTTCCTGCAACTGACGGCTTCCAAAGTGCAGTGGAACACCAAACAACTTACGGCCATCATCACGGACAAGGAAACAGCAAGGGTGGAATATAGCACGGAAGACATCGTATCGGCCTACAAGCGGTTACCGCCCTGCCAGACATGGTTCGGTTTCGTCCGCGACATGGCCGCAAAAAAGGAAAAGACAGGCCGGCAGGGAACGGCCAAGACTTATCGTGACGCATTGAACAGCTTTATCCGGTTCCGCCAAGGAGAAGACATGGCACCCGATGCCTTGGATAAGGAAACGATTGCCCAATATGAGGCATGGTTGAGAAGTTGCGAACTCAAGCGCAATTCATCCTCATGCTACCTGCGCAGCCTCCGTACCCTTTACCGCAAAGCTGTCGAAATGGGTCTGACTACGGATAAAGGTATCTTCCGCCACGTGTTCACCGGCTTTGCCAAAACCGCCAAACGAGCCATCCCGTTAGAGTCTGTCCGGACCATCAGGCTCCTCCCCCTGCCCTGCCACTCGCCCCTCGCCTTTGCCCGGGATATGTTCATCCTAAGCATTTACCTGCAAGGAATGGCGTTCGTAGACCTTGCCTATTTACGAAAGTCCGACATCCGTAACGGCGTATTGCAATACAATCGCAAAAAGACGCGGCAAAGTCTAAGCATCGGTTGGGAACCTTCCATGCAGGCTATCGTCGAGGAATATGCCCATTTGACGGTTGGCAGTCCGTACTTGTTGCCCATCATCACTCGAACCGACGGCACGGAGCGTCGGCAATATGAAAAAGCAGAACATAACATCAATCGGAATCTAAAGAAAATAGGCCGGATGGCAGGCTTGTGCATTCCGCTTACGACCTACGTGGCGCGACACACCTGGGCCAGCACTATGCGAGACATGGGTTATGACCTTTCGATTGTAAGCACGGGCTTGGGACACGAGAACTTGAAAACCACGCAAATCTACCTTTCTTCGATCGACACCATGGCCGTAACGAAAGCCAACAAGAAGATGATTGACAAGATATTAAAATAAACCCAACCGACATAAAAAGTTTGATTCCCATGGAGGTTGTATAATATGAAGCGGCCACTTGGCGGCAAAGTTAGTAAAAAGAACTGAATCTGTAGCGCTTTGCGCAAATATTTTTTGAAAAACATGTATTCAAGCCCTCATTTGTTAGACGAATCACGATGATAAGCTATAAAACAGTATTGATTTTAAACGATTTGCCGCCAAGTGGCCGCTTCATATTATGCAACAGCACAAAAGCGGTCGCCTGAAAAGGGAGAATAAACCATTCTAAAACAAAGGATATGGAAACAGATTTCATGAAGCAGACCGCGCTTCGTTCATCTCTTTCTATAAAAACGGCAGGTATTTGTTGCTGAGGTTCCTCCAGAATACTACCGTTACACCTGAAACAAGGTATCCCATAACTCTTATGCGTCCGGCATGAGGGGAAAATAAGGATTGCACTTCAAAGTTCTGTCGAGAATGACAATACCGGAACATACTGACACGGAAACAGACCGTAGCGTGAAGCCGCGTCGTCACGACAAATTAAATAAGGTGGTTTTCCAATGGTTTGTCGTCCGCACCCTTCCCCATCAGGAAAGGAAACTGGCCGATTTGCTTTCGGCTCATCTGTCACACACCCATAATATCCTTGAGGTATATTGCCCTACTCATACCACAGTAAATTTAGAAGACAAAGTCAGGAAGCCACAGACCCCCTTGTTTGCCGGCTATGTATTTGTCCTCTCTACCCAAGAAGCTTTGGTCGATTTCATCGACAAGCAGTATCCGGACGGCACTATCCTATATGAACGCAGAACGGCATCCGGACGTAAGGCTTGCCTCTTGACCATACCCGAAGGACAGATGCGTTTCTTCAAGGATTTCAACGAAAATTATGCGGAACACGTCATCGTCCTGGAACGTCCTTATAATAATTACGCTTTTAACCCGAAAACCGGCAAGCCGAACGAGATTGTCAAGGTCTTGGACGGCCCGTTGAAAGGCCGCGAAGGATATTTGACCCGTTTCCACAGAGAACGGAGACTGGTTTTCAACATGAAAGCCATTGACTCAAACCGTCATTTCACCGTTTCCATTCCTAACGTCTGGAACTTTCAAGTCGTACGTCTGCACAATACCGAAGGCGACCGTCAAACCATCGGTACCCGCAAAGCAAGGGCTGTCGATTGGCTCATCGGTATGTTGGAAAGCTGCGGATATGACGGAAAAACGCTTTCGATGCTATACGAAATAGTAGAATCACTGGCAGTAAAGCCATCATTCGCCGAACTTCGCAAAGACCTCATCCGGAAAGGCCATAAAGCATTAAGTCAAAGAATGGCCCGTATGAGCGCCCAAGATGCCGAACTTATCCTGAACCTTGTCCGTTACGAGCATGACAATCCCGGTTATGTAAGAAATCATTGGGACAAGCACGTCATCCGTCCGTTTCTCACCCCTGCTTCGGGCGTGGAATTTGAGGACGGCAAAGACGAAGCGGTATTGCCACAGGCACATTTCACGGAAATCATCCGAAAGACGGACATTACGGAACAAGCCTACCGCCCCAGCAAGGGCGAGGAAGAATCTATGACCACCACTTATTACAGCCATATCGGTATCATGCCCGACACGCTCCATGGCGGTTACATCCTCTTTGCCAACTGGGACATATTCTTGGGCCAATATTTCCTGACCACGGGTAAGGCCAACGAGCGTTTGGTAGAAGGAACGAGCCGAAACGGTAAAAGCGCGAAAGACGGTAATGCTCAGGAAGAAAAGCTCATTGAGTCGTTCCGGAACTTCTCCCCCACGCTCTACCGTGTCCTGACCGATAAGGATTCGGCAGTAAAAGCCTTCCCCCGCCTCAAGATAGGGGAAGAAACCCTGAACGTATTGGCCATTAAGGCCACGGACATCGACAGTGCCAAAGAACGACTGGCCACCACTTGCATCGAAATCTGTAAAGAAATCAACGCGACCACGCATCTGGCCGTCTGGCGCAGGTATTTGCAGACTGTGTGGTTGCATCAATAGGACATAAAGAAAAGTTATTGACCAGTACATTGGAAACTTATTTTCAAGGACGGAAAGACTTGTCCAACGGTTTGGCCATGAAGCAGTTGCCCCTCTATTGGTTCGGCAGCGGTACGCCCACCTACCTTATCGAGGTACTGAACAAATTCGGTGTATTACCGTCCCCAATAGGGGGAAACGAGGCTGTGGCGGCCGATTTCGACGCACCGACCGAACGGATGGAAAGCAAGAACTTTCACCTTAACCTATTGAATGACAGACTACAGGCGCATTTACGCAAGCTTCAGAAGTGAAAGGCTTGTGAAGGCTTCT
>ERZ1504963.128-NODE-128-length-25809-cov-4.624291_pt1 | contig 25809 bp, 17 predicted proteins | sample MGYA00574585_ERZ1504963 | MGnify/ENA primary metagenome ERZ1504963 (study PRJEB39906, sample SAMEA3182070) | gut metagenome | biome: human; feature: gut; material: Stool; isolation source: human stools | place: Canada | collected 2011-11-22 ...
TCCATTCGTCTGGTAGTGATTAATTTGGACTTGATATCCGATGACCTGCCCGAATATAAGGGATTTGTACATGCGTTTATCAATCCTCATATTTTGGAGTACGATGACACGGAAACGGATTCAATGGAAGAAGGGTGTTTGAGTTTGCCGGGCATCCACGAGCCTGTGCGTCGTCCCACACGCATTCGTGTGAGTTATTTGGACGAGGACTTCCAGCCCCATGACGAATGGGTGGAAGGATATTTGGCCCGTGTCATGCAACATGAGTTCGACCATCTTGACGGGAAAATGTTCGTGGACCATTTGTCCATGCTGCGCAAACAGATGGTGAAAGGAAAACTGGGAAATTTGCTGAAAGGAAATTTCCGTTGTGCTTATAAGGTCAAGACGAAAAAGTAATGAAGGGGAGCCGGAAAGTATATCTTCTTTTCTTTTGGCTTTTTTCCGTGTCGGCCATGGCACAGATTAATACCGACCGGATGATGCTGATGGGGCGTAATGCGCTCTACTATGAGGATTATGTACTTTCCATACGCCGCTTCAATATGGTGATTTCGGCCAAGCCTTATTTGTCAGAGCCGTATTTTTACCGTGGATTGGCCAAATTTTATTTAGAGGATTATACCGGGGCTGAGGAGGATTGCGGGGCTGCTATAGACCGCAATCCTTTTTTGCCCGATAATTATCGTTTGCGAGGGTTGTGCCGTATCAATCTGAAACGTTATGAAGAAGCCGTTTCGGATTACGTGAAGTTGCTTGAAATCGAACCCAAGGACGAGAGCGGATGGCATAATATGACCTTATGTTATTTGCAACTCAAGGAGTACGACAAGGCGGTGGAATGTATAGACCGCATGTTGGGCTACTGGCCGCAAAAAGCCCCCCTATATACTTTAAAGGCACAGGCTTATTTCGCCCAAAAAGATACAGCCGCAGCCATGGCGAGTATAGACCGGGCATTGGAAATCAATCCATACGAGGGACAGGCTTGGAGCATGCGTGCGGCGGTCTATGCCGGGCGGGAGGAATATAAGTTGGCCGAAGAGGCTTTGGATAAGACTATACAGCAGATGCCTCGTGAGGCCGGACATTACATCAACCGTGCATTGGTGCGTTATCATCAGCGTAATTTACGTGGGGCGATGACGGACTATGATACGGCACTGGAAATGGACTCCGCCAATTATATCGGTCATTTCAACCGCGGTCTGCTTCGGGCGCAGGTGGGCGATGACAACCGTGCCATCGAGGACTTCAATTTCGTGCTGAAATTGGAACCGGATAATATGATTGCGTTGTTCAACCGTGCGTTGATGTTGAACAATACGGGAGATTACCGGGGAGCTATCCGGGATATAAATGCCGTCATCAAGGAGTTTCCTAATTTCTGGACCGGTTATCAGTTCCGGGCTGAGGTGCGCCGGAAGATGGGCGATACCAAAGGAGCCGAGTTGGATGAATTCAAGGTATTGAAAGCCCAGATGGACCAACGTTACGGCGGAAAGAAACCGCAGAATACGAAGCGGACCCGAAAGGTGAGCGACCGTACGATGGAAGATTATAACAAACTGGTGGAGGCTGATACCTCGGAAGATGAATCGCCGACGTATGAAAGCGAATATCGCGGCAAAGTGCAGAACCGCAGGACGGAATTGACTCCGGAACCGGCTTTGGTTCTGACCTATTATACGGGGCAGAGCGATTTTCAACGCAAGATGTACAATAAGGAACTCGAACGTCTGAATCGTTTGGGGGTCTTGCCGGCACGTCTGGTATTGACTCACGACGAAGTGTCACTGGATGAAGCCCGTATACAAAAACATTTTTCCTCCATTCAGGCCCTTTCCGACAAGATTGCCCGGCAGCCGGACAATACATTATTATATTTGGCCCGTTCCATAGATGAATATCTTGTGCAAGACTTCGAGAAAGCATTGGCCGATGCCGACCGTGCCATTGAACTGGATAGTTCTTACTTGTTGGCTTATTATATGAGGGTACAGATTAGAATGAAAAATCAGGAAGTCCGGATGGCGGAAAAGTCAGAGGTTCCTTCTGCTGGAGAGGTGAAATGGACGTTCGACGCTTCCCGTTCCGAATATCAGGCTGCATTAGACGATTGCGACCGGATATTGGCCCGGGAGCCTGATTTTGCCGGTTGCTATTATAATAAAGGTAATATATACATGCAGTTGAAGTTATGGCCGGAAGCCATTAAGGCTTATACGCAGGCCATTAAGCTTCATGCGGATTATGCCGAAGCCTACTACAACCGAGGGGTGGCTTATATCCTTTCGGGCGACTACGCTTCCGGTATTCCCGATTTAAGTCGGGCAGGCGAGATGGGCTTATATAAGGCTTATAATTTGATTAAGAGGTATAGGGACAAGGCTGCTACCGAAGTGGAATAAGCTAAAAAACAGCCACTTTTTTGATGGATTGTGCCACTGTCTCATGAAAAATAACTATTTTTGCAACTTTGAAAACGGACAATACGTATAATTATGATAAAGATAACTTTTCCTGACGGCTCTGTGCGTGAATACGAAGCCGGTGTGACAGGTTTACAAATTGCTGAGAGTATTTCTTCCAGACTGGCACAGGATGTGCTGGCTTGCGGAGTGAATGGTGAGATTGTCGAGCTGAATCGTCCGATTAACGAGGATGCTTCCGTGGTGCTTTACAAGTGGGAGGATGCGGAAGGAAAGCATGCTTTCTGGCATACTTCCGCTCACTTGATGGCTGAGGCTATGCAGGAACTTTATCCGGGTATGCAGTTCGGTATCGGTCCGGCCATAGAAAACGGTTTTTATTACGATGTGATGCCTCCTGCGGGAACGGTTATCCGTGAAAGCGACTTTGCCGGTATTGAAAAGAAGATGTTGGAGTTGGCACAGCGTAAAGAACCGGTCGTGCGGGCTGAAATCTCCAAAGCCGACGCCTTGAAGTTTTTCGGTGAGCGCGGTCAGACGTACAAGAACGAATTGATAGAAGACTTGGAAGACGGGCATATCTCTACTTACACCCAAGGAGCTTTCACAGACTTGTGTCGCGGTCCGCACTTGATGAATACGGGTGTTATCAAAGCCGTGAAAGTGACGGCTGTATCGTCAGCGTATTGGCGCGGAGACGAGAAGCGTCCGCAGATGACCCGCGTATATGCCATTTCTTTTCCGAAAAAGAAGATGCTGGACGAGTATTTGACGTTGCTGGAAGAAGCCAAGAAGCGCGACCATCGTAAGATAGGAAAGGAAATGGAACTTTTCATGTTCTCCGAACGTGTCGGGAAAGGATTGCCGATGTGGTTGCCGAAAGGTACGGCCTTGCGCTTGCGTCTGGAAGATTTCCTGAAAAAGATTCAAAAGCGTTACGGTTACCAGCAGGTGATGACGCCTCATATCGGCGGTAAGAACCTTTATGTGACATCCGGACATTATGCCCACTACGGGAAAGATTCTTTCCAACCGATTCATACGCCGGAGGCCGACGAGGAGTATATGTTGAAGCCGATGAACTGTCCGCATCATTGTGAGATTTATGCCTGGAAGCCGCGTTCATATAAAGACCTGCCCTTGCGAATCGCCGAATTCGGAACGGTGTACCGTTATGAACAGAGCGGAGAGTTGCACGGACTGACACGTGTACGTTCGTTTACGCAAGACGATGCCCATATCTTCTGTCGTCCGGATCAGGTGAAAGATGAGTTCATCCGCGTGATGGAGATTATCCAGATTATTTTCGGTGCATTGAATTTCGATACATTCGAGGCGCAGATTTCTTTGCGCGACCCGAACAACCGTGAGAAGTATATCGGTTCGGACGAGGTTTGGGAGGAAGCTGAAAATGCCATCATCGAAGCTTGCAAGGAGAAAGGCCTGAATGCCAAAGTAGAATATGGCGAAGCTGCATTCTACGGCCCTAAGCTCGACTTCATGGTGAAAGATGCCCTCGGACGCCGTTGGCAGTTGGGTACGATACAGGTGGACTACAACTTGCCCGAACGTTTCAAACTGGAATACACGGGCGAGGACAACCAGAAACATCGTCCGGTGATGATACACCGCGCACCGTTCGGTTCCATGGAGCGTTTCTGTGCCGTACTTATCGAGCATACGGCCGGTCATTTCCCCTTGTGGCTGACACCCGACCAGGTGGCTATCCTTCCGATTTCCGAGAAATTCAACGATTACGCTCAAAAACTTTGCGCGTATTTTGATGAACAAGACGTGCGTGCCATTGTGGACGACCGTAATGAGAAAATCGGACGTAAGATACGTGACAACGAAATGAAGCGCATACCTTACATGCTGATTGTGGGAGAAAAAGAAGCAGCCGACGGTACGGTTTCCGTACGTAAGCAGGGCGAAGGCGACCAGGGAAGCATGAAATTCGAAGATTTTGCAAAGAAAATCAACGAAGAGGTTCGTAATATGACAAATAAATATTAAATTTGCACCCGATTTTTAAAACTCAATAGTCGTAATCGGAAAATAAAAACAGAAGAGAACAACATTTTTGAATGAAGAAAGACAATTTAAAACAGCAATATCGTATCAACGAACAGATACGTGTGCGTGAAGTCCGGATAGTGGGCGATGATGTGGAATCTACGGTTATGCCGACGGCTAAGGCACTGCAAATGGCGGAAGCACAAGGCGTAGACCTCGTGGAAATCTCCCCGAATGCAGTTCCTCCTGTTTGTCGTTTGATAGACTACAGCAAGTTCCTCTACCAGCAAAAGAAGCGCCAGAAAGAAATGAAGGCCAAACAGGTGAAGGTAGACGTAAAGGAAATCCGCTTCGGTCCCCAGACGGACGATCATGACTATAACTTCAAACTGAAGCATGCGCAAGGGTTCCTTTCAGACGGAGACAAGGTGAAAGCCTATGTGTTTTTCAAGGGACGCAGCATTCTTTTCAAGGAACAAGGTGAAGTCTTGTTGCTTCGTTTCGCCAACGATTTGGAGGAATACGGCAAGGTGGAACAGATGCCGGTGCTTGAAGGGAAGCGCATGACAATCTTCATCGCTCCGAAAAAGCAGGCGCAAGCCAAGAAACAGGCTGAGCCTGTGGCTGAGGCATCAGTGCAGAAAGCGGAACGGAGCCAACCGAAAGCCAATGCTCCCAAAGAATATAAGGGGCCGCGCGTGGAAGGCGAAGATTGATTAAAAGGGAAGAGTAAGTGCGTAACGCCTTGGTATATGCGTTGCCACACATTGAATAATAACTTAAATATTAAACAAAATGCCAAAAGTAAAGACTAATTCCGGTGCCAAAAAGAGATTTCGTCTTACCGGAACAGGTAAAGTTAAGAGACATCACGCTTTCCACAGTCATATCTTGACAAAGAAGACTAAGAAGCAGAAAAGAAACTTGGTTCACGATGATATCGTAGTAACTGAGAACATGAAGCAGGTTCGTGACCTCCTCTGTCTGCGTTAATTAAAAGTGTAGGTCGTATTAACAAAGTTATTAACCGAATGCTTTAGCCTGAAGTTCATCCGTAAACAGACTCACAGAAGAGGGGGATGGCGCTAACATTCAAAAAGATTAAAAATTATGCCAAGATCAGTAAATCATGTTGCTTCAAGAGCAAGAAGAAAGAAAATTTTAGGTTTGACCAAAGGTTACTTTGGTGCGCGTAAGAACGTATGGACCGTAGCTAAGAACACTTGGGAGAAGGGTTTGACTTACGCTTATCGTGACCGTAAGAACAAGAAGCGTAACTTCCGTGCTTTGTGGATTCAGCGTATCAACGCAGCCGCACGTCTGGAGGGGATGTCATACTCTCAGTTGATGGGGGCTTTGCACAAGGCCGGCATCGAAATCAACCGCAAGGTGCTTGCCGACCTGGCCATGAATCATCCTGAAGCATTCAAGGCTGTGGTAGCAAAAATAAAGTAAGAAGGGAAATCTGAACGGATTTCAAGATAAAAAGGTGTATTGTTTGTCAATACACCTTTTTTTGTTTTACTTTGTATCAATAAATATTATACTTATTCATCAGTTGAATTAAATCGCGATTTCAATGGAAAGAAGAATTAAAGATTATGCTGTTTTGACCTTAAAAGGGATGGCTATGGGGGCGGCCGATGTAGTGCCCGGAGTTTCCGGAGGGACGATTGCTTTCATTGCCGGTATTTATGATGAGCTTATCAATTCCATCAAAAGTATTAACATGCACTCCCTGAAACTGTTGTTTACGGGAAAAATAGCGGCTTTCTGGAAGGCCGTAAATGGAAATTTCCTGTTTGCCTTGCTGTTGGGCATCGCTATCAGCGTGTTTTCTCTGGCCAAGCTGATTACTTATTTGTTACTTAACGAGCCGGTATTGGTGTGGTCTTTCTTTTTTGGTTTGGTGCTGGCTTCCACGTGGTTCGTCACCAAAGACATCAAGGGATGGAACTGGAAAACCGTGGCCGGTTTTGTGGGTGGTGCTGTGATAGCATACTACATCACGGTGGCCACTCCGGCAGAAACGTCCACTAATCTTATGTTTATATTCCTTTGTGGTGCCATTGCCATTTGTGCGATGATACTTCCCGGCATATCCGGCAGCTTTATATTGGTACTGTTGGGTAAATATTTTTATGTCATGGAGGCGGTGAAGACGTTAGACCTGGTCGTTTTGGGTGTCTTTGCCTTCGGTGCAGCCTTGGGGATCACCAGTTTTTCCCGTGTTTTGTCATACGCTTTGAAGAATTTCCGTAATATTACCTTGTCTGTCCTTTCCGGTTTCATGCTGGGTTCGTTGAATAAAGTGTGGCCTTGGAAAGAAGTAGAGAAATTAGTTTCAGACGGTCATGAGGTGATGATAGAGCATAATATCGCCCCGAATACGGAGGTGGCCGAGGCTGTCGTACTGATGCTTATCGGTTTTATTTTGGTGTATGTATTGGAAAAGATTTCAGCTAAAAAGGCATAACGGATTGGATGGAGATGTATAAGAAAAGTTACTTTTGGCCGTTGGTAGCATTGTGTGTCGTATCCCTCTTTTTGTTTTTGGGACAAACGTTTTTCAATACGCGTGGAGAGCCGCGTGAAGCTGTGGTGGCTCTTTCCATGTTGCAGCAGGGAAACTGGGTGCTGCCGGTGAACAATGGGGTCGAGTTGGCATTCAAGCCTCCTTTTTTCCATTGGTGCATCGCAGCGATTTCTACGGTGGCCGGTGCGGTGAACGAATACACCTCCCGCATGCCTTCGGCTTTGGCCTTGTCGGCCATGGTGCTGGTCGGGTATGTGTTCTATGCCAAAAGGCGCGGTGCCGAAGTGGCCTTTATTGCCGCCTTGCTCACGTTGACCAATTTCGAGGTACACCGTGCCGGAGTGGCCTGCCGTGTGGACATGGTGCTGACGGCGATGATGGTCATCGCGTTGTACCAGCTTTATAAATGGGGAGAGAAAGACCTGAAAGGCGTGCCTTGGGTGGCTGTGCTCTGCTTGAGTGCGGCGGCCCTGACGAAAGGGCCGGTAGGCATCGTCCTGCCTTGTCTGGTCCCCGCCGTATTCCTGTGGATCAGGGGGAGGAAGTTCCTGCGCATTTTCTTTTCTTTCCTGATGGTAGCCGTGTTAGCCTGCGTGTTGCCGGCCGTATGGTATTGGGCAGCTTATCAGCAGGGTGGTGACCATTTCCTTGACCTTGTGTTGGAAGAGAACGTCTATCGTTTTTTGGGAAAGATGACCTATGCCTCGCATGAGAATCCGGCCTGGTACAATGTGATGACGGTGGTGGCCGGTTACGCGCCCTACACTTTACTGGGGCTTGTCTCCTTGTTCTTTTTGAGGTACCGGAAACCACAGGGACGGGTACGTACGTGGTGGTCGCGCTTCGTGGCCTATATCCGTAATATGGACGATGCCCGTCTGTATTCGTTGTTGTGCATCGTCATTATTTTCACGTTCTACTGCATTCCGAAGAGCAAACGTAGTGTCTACCTGCTGCCGATATACCCATTTATTGCTTATTTCCTGGCAGAATATATCATTTATCTGCGCCATCGTCATTTGAATGCCTTACGCGTTTTCGGCAGTATCATGGCCTCATTGGCCGTGCTGTTGCTGTTGGTTTTCGGTGCGGTCCGTATGGGATGGGTGCCCGACTCCCTGTTTGCCGGGCGGCATGCGGCGGAGAACATAGCCTATATGCACGCATTGGAGGACTTTCCCTTGACGGTATTCGCGGTCCTCGGTGTACTGGTTCCCGTGGCGGCGGCTTGTTGGTATTTCCGTGTCCAGCGGCGTAATGCGGCCGACAACGGCATCATTTACGCCTTTATTGCCGTGATATTTTCCATCTTCTTTGCGCTCGACGGGGTGTACCAGCCCGTCATCCTGAATGTGAAGTCAGACCGTGCCGTGGCAGAGGAAGTACGCCGCATCGTGCCCGAAGGCAGGTTGTATTCCTTCCGTACCGATGTGGTGGAGGGGAACCGCATGCATCCGTTCACGGTCAACTTCTATTTGGGCGACCGGATGGTGCCGTTCGATTGTTTCACGCCCCCGGCGGAAGGATACGTATTTATGGGAGGCGAGATGGCGGCACCGTTTTTGGAACGTTACGGTGCGGAGTTCTCGTTGGAAGAAGTGTATGCCTCCAATCACCGTAGTTGCGACGACAAGCGATATAACATCCTTTACCGTTTCAGCCGGAAGCAGGCAGAACCTTAAAATGTCTTTATGATACAGAGAAAGAAACTCTTTGCCACGTTTGTCCGTTTCGGCATGGTCGGGGTGCTGGCCACAGCGCTCCACTACGGCCTTTATTACCTCCTGCATTTTATTATGGGGGCCAATGCGGCCTTTACGGTCGGTTATCTGTTGGGTTTCGTGGCCAACTTCTACCTGACGTCTTATTTTACCTTCGGCACGTCGCCCTCGTGGCGCAAGTTGTTCGGTATGGGAGGTGCGCACGCAGTGAACTACCTGCTGCAAATCGGGTTATTGAACTTTTTTCTCTGGATGGGGGTAGATGAGGTGTGGGCTCCTCTTCCGGTCTACGCCATAACCGTTCCTGTGAATTTCATATTGGTACGTTTCGTATTTACATCTAAAAATGAGTGAGACAATGAAATTGGTAATCGTGGTGCCTTGTTATAATGAAGAAGACGTGTTGGCCGAGACGACCCGTCAGCTTTCTTCGGTGGTGGATGAATTGCTTTCGGACGGGAAGATAGACGAAGGGAAGATTCTCTATGTGGATGACGGTTCGCGCGACCGCACTTGGGAACTTATCCGGGGATTTTCCGAAACACATCCAAGTGTGACCGGACTGAAGCTGGCGCACAATGTCGGTCATCAGCAGGCGTTGTGGGCCGGTTTGGAGTGGGCGGCTTCCCATGCGGATGCCGCCGTGTCCATCGATGCCGACTTGCAGGACGACGTGCGTTCCATCGTCGGGATGGTGGATGCCTGGCGCGGAGGAGCCGACATCGTGTACGGCGTGCGCCGGGAGCGTACGACGGATACTTTTTTCAAGAAAAATACGGCCTTGGCTTTCTATAAGCTGATGAATGCCCTTGGAGGAGACATCGTTTACAATCATGCCGATTTCCGCCTGATGAGCCGCCGCACGTTGCAGGCTTTGATGGCTTATCCCGAACGGAATTTGTTTTTGCGCGGGATGGTGTCGGCTCTGGGCTATCCTTCGGCACGGGTGTATTACGACCGTAAGGAGCGTATGGCCGGCGAGTCGAAATATCCTTTCAGCAAGATGCTCAGCTTTGCGTTGGATGGCATCACGTCTTTTTCCGTCCGCCCGTTGCGTTATATTTCCATGCTCGGCCTGTTGTTCATCCTCATTTCTTTGGTAGCGATAGCCTATGGCATCGTGGTGTATGTAGAAGGCAATACCATTCCGGGATGGACTTCCCTTCTGGTTTCCGTGTGGTTCATCGGAGGAACGATCCTGATGGCTTTGGGCATCATCGGGGAGTATGTGGGCAAGATATATAAAGAGGTAAAGCGGCGGCCGCGTTATTTCATAGAACAGACTGCGGGGATACAGGAGCCGCATGATTGAAGTTTCAACCGCCCGTCCGATGCCATGATTTTTCTTCCGGACGGGCGTTTTTTGTGGATAGGCTACTGTCAAAATGTCTCTGTTTATATCCTGTTCTCTTTCAAAAAGACAGATTTTTCAAGTTTTAGAGTTGACGAAAAATAAGAAAACAGGGGGATTCCACGTGATTCTTTTGCATAATTATTCGTTTTTCGCCTTGTTTATACGTTTTCCTTTGCATATATTCAAATCGTTCGGCTGAGATTGATTTTTCGTTTGCAGTCGTATGCAATACGTTTCTCCGCATGTGGGTGCAGAGCTGTCTGCAAATGGCCGGAAATCTTTGCGGAAATACGTTAAAAAAACGACTTGGGTTACCGTTTTTTCTCTAAACGGTGGCCTTGCGGAAGCAAAGATGAAAAAACAAAATGTACATCAGGAAACGTCTTAGGCTTGCGCGAACGGGAAAACATGCGGAGTAGGGAAGGAAAACGCCTGTCATAACGTAAGGGAATGAGGCGTTGGAGGTGACATGCTGTCTTGGGCCTGCTGCGGCGAGAATCGCGTATTTTCCTTCAGACAGGGTTGTGGATTCAAATATGCGATTCTGGAGGACATGGCTTTGTCCTTTTGTCAAAGTGTCAATACCGGGTACGGTAAGGGTAAAAAAATAGGGGACACTTTCTGAAAAGTATCCCCTTTATGGTAAAAGCCGCACCGATGATGTGATGAAAACTCCGAGCTAACAAGATTTGAGCGCCCGTCACCTTTGTAATCCACCGGCAATTAAGCTACCCGAAGGCGTGGCCCGCCATTAGTGAGCGAAGCATTCTCGGTTTTCTGAAATAAATTGATGAGTATCCCAATCTAACCGATGCGGCTCCTTTTTCTGTATGACAAAGATAAGTCATTGTGCCCGAAAAAGCAAATAAAATGCGTGTTTTTTTAGATAGGAAATGAAATGCCCCGCTTCTTTGTCGGAAAAGAGGCGGGGCTGTTTGTGTCTCAGGCTTATTTGAAATGTTCCAGAAGTTTCTCCAGTTCGGCGGTAGAAATGATTTCCACACTGCCGTGTTTCACTTCCGTAGGATTCCGGATTTCGTCGTCAGGTATAGGATACCATTTGTGTTGCGACGGGTCGGTACAGCCGGTATAGCTTACTCCTCGGTCGCCATTGAACTTGTCGAAATAGAGGAACCATCCTTTGCCGCCTATGGCAGGAAAGACTTCCGGGCCTTCTACTTCTATGTAGCGCGACGGCAGTAGCGGAGTGGAACCTTCGAAGCGCTGCACGCGCGGGTCGAGGCTCTTCGACGTGGCGCAACGGATGGTCTTCTCTCCGTTGCGTTCGTCCTTGTAGTAGGCATAGTATGTGTCCCCTTCTTTCAGGATGGTCATATCGATGGCTGTGAAGCCCGGGTCGAAGTAAACAGCCGGAGTGGAGAAAGTGAGCCAATCTTTCGTGGTACAGTAATGATGCACCTGCCTGTCGCCGATGCGGGAGGACCAGTAGAGATAGAACGTGCCGGTCTGTCCATCGTAAGTGAATTCCGGTGCCCAGGCGTTAGGCGATACGGGGCCGCCGTCGTGTCCGTCCATCAGCATGATTTTCCCGTCGTCGGTACGTGTACCGCCGTTGGCGGCTGTCCAATGAATGAGGTCGTCGGACTCCCAGTGGAACAGGGCAGGATGGTCCCAGCCCCAAGTATGTATGAGATGGAATTTGGTTTTACCATTGTGCGTGACACGGTGCAAATAAGGGTCGCGCAGCCAGACTTCGTCGTCGTAAGCATTGAAAACGGGGCGGCTGCCATTGATGTCGGTCCATGTCTTTCCGTCACGGCTATAGGCATAGAACAAGTGCTGTGCGCTGGCTTTGAAATAAGACATGAGGTACACGCTGTCTGTGGCCTTGACCTCCGGCATGGCTTGCCGTCCGGGCATGGGGCCGACGGAATATTCCTCTACGGGGATATATTCTGTGTAGCGCAGGCCCGCGTCGATGTATTGGCCTCCGTAGCCTTGGTGGGCATGGATGGCCATGACATTGTCGCTGTTCGGTTTCAGCGTGGCAAGCGCTTCCGGGGCGATGGGTTGCGCCACATAGCGCGTGGCCCATCCTTTGACTTCGTATGCTTTGACACCGTTAAGGTAGACTTCGCAGTCGTCGTCTTGGTAGAGCCAGAGTTGCAAGGCGTTGATTTGTGCCTGCGAAAGGTTGCCGATGGAGAAGTGGCGGCGTATGTAAATATCGGATGTGTTCCACGCGCTCCGTACGAAAGTGTTGGGCGGACCGCCGGCACCGAAACCGGCTTGTCCTTTGTCCCACCGGCTGTCGTCGAACGACGGGGCATACCAATCACCGGATGGCGTAACGGTGGTATAACTCCACACTTCGTCGGACGATGTGTCCGCAGCGTCGACCACTACAGTTTGGCGTGAGCGGTTGTGGATGGTGCGCAGGATTTCTTCGCGTACGGAAGCCTGTTCTTCCGGGGCTATCTTGAACACCTTGCGGTCGTAAGTAAGCAGTCCGTTCAGTTCTTGCTCCACGTCGCTCGTCTGCGTATATACGGATGCCCAGATGCCTTGTTCCTGCAATCCTTGCAAGGCGACGGTGTAGGCATTGAACCTTTCGGCCAAAGCCTTGCTGTCCGCTACGGAAGTGTATTCCATGTCGTTGCCTTTCCACAGATGCCCGTCCACTTTGAGGGTGATGCCCCCGTATTCCCCGCATACGGCCACCCGTTCGTTGAGCGGATTGCTTTGGAGCGAAGGCACGGGATAACTATGCTGGTCGATGATGTCGCCGGCCTCGAAGTCCACCCATCCGCTTGCCGCATTGATAAGGCGGGTGTCGTCGGCTTTGCGGATGGCCTCCACGCCACGGCGCGTATGGCTGTCGTTGCCCGAAGCATACTGTCCCCAGCCTTCGTTGTAGGCTACCCATACGACGATGCAAGGATGATTTTTCAGCGTGTTGACGATGCGCGTGCACTCATCGTAGAAGTTCTGCCGGATAAACTCCTGGCTGCCGATACTGCCGTTCTCGTCGAAGCTCTTGCTCGGCATGTCTTGCCACACGAGCATTCCCATCTTGTCACAGTAATAGTACCAGCGTGCGGGTTCTACCTTGATGTGTTTGCGTATCATGTTCATGCCCAACGATTGTACGACTTCTATGTCGTAGCGCATCCCTTCGTCCGAAGGAGGAGTGAGCAGACCGTCCGGCCACCATCCTTGGTCGAGCACACCGAATTGGTACAGCGGTTTGTTGTTCAATAGCATGCAGGGATGACCGTCCACCATACCCCGGCTGATTTTACGCATGCCGAAGTATCCTTTCACTCGGTCGGTCTGCGTGCCGTTATGATACAGGCGGATGTCCATATCATAAAGGTGGGGGGAACCGGGTGCCCATAATTTGGCATCCGGTATGCTGACCGTGCGGGCCGAGTTGACGGGGATTCCAGTCAGGGTGGCCACCGTTTTTCGTCCGTCCTTGACGATGATGTCGGCCGTGGCGGACGTGTTGGCGGACTCGACCGTAAGCGAAACCGTCCCCGCATCGATGTCCGACGTCACGCTGTAGCCGCTGACGTGTGCGGCGTCAACCGGTTCAATCCATACGGTTTGCCAGATTCCCGTTACCGGAGTGTAGAAACACCCGCCCGGTTTGAGGGTTTGCTTGCCCAACGGTTGCCCGCCATGGTTCGTGGGGTCTGTGACCGTCACTTGTATTTCCTGTTCTTCTCCGTCGCGAAGCAGCGGTGTGATGTCCATGGAGAACGGGTCGCTGCCGCCGCTGTGGCTTCCGGCTTTTTGTCCGTTGACGTACACGGCGCATTTCCAGTCCACCGCCCCGAAATGGAGTAGGATGTGCCGGCCTTTATAGGCTTTGGGAAGTTTGAACGTGCGTTGATATACGAAAGTAGACTGTGTGTTTTCTTCGAAATTCGTATCCATAATGCCGGACAGGGCCGACTCTATGGGAAAGGGCACCAATATCTTTTGGTTGAACGCCGTAGGCGACAGGTTGTAACTAAGGTCTACCGACTTCTTCTTGCAGTAATCCCAAGGGCCGTTGAGCGACATCCATTCGCTGCGTTCCATTTGCGGACGCGGATATTCGGTCCATACTTTGTCGGGGTTGATTTTTTCACCCCACTCGCTCATGATGGGAGCTTTTTTCCGAACCCAATCCGCAGCCGTCAGGTTGGTGGCCGCCATCAAGGCAAGAGCGGTAAATAGGTTTTTCAATAGGTTGTGATTCATAACATAAAAATATATTTAAGTAATATACAAATTTAACGATTCGTTGTGCGGTTCATTGTATGTATTTGGGAAAAAGACGAAAACTAAATGTATTTTTGGTGTAAAATAACTAATTCATGACGTAAAAAGAGAGGTTTTTATTTTGTTTTCCGCCCTTCATCTCTTATCTTTGTACGAATACTTTTAAAGAGCAAACCCACAAATTTATGAAACTGCATTTCTCGATAGAATATCTGACGCATTGGGGGGAAGACGTCAGGGTGTCCCTGACGTTGGTCGATGCAAAGGGACGTACCCAGACACAGACTTATCCGATGGAAACCCGTGACGGCCACCGATGGACGGGAGAAGTGCTCATTACTGACGGACGCATCCGGTCTTTTCATTATCATTATAGTGTATATAAGGAAGGCCGTAAGTTCCGGACGGAATGGGACTTCGTACCTCGCCGTTTCAGGGCCGACATCACCAAAACTTATTCGTTCCGGGACGCCTGGCAGGATGTCCCCCTCTTGTCTCATCTTTATACTTCCGCTTTTACGCAGTGCGTCCGTCCGCATACGGCCGAGACGGAAGGACTGCCGTATTTCAACAGTACGTTGATGTTGAAGGTGAGTGCTCCTCAGCTTGAGGAAGGGCAGGCGTTGGCTCTCCTTGGGAACCAACCGGCGTTGGGAGAGTGGAATCCGGGCTTTGCGTTCCGCATGAAAGAGACGGGGCTTTACGAGTGGAGTGTGACCTTGAGCGTGGCCGGTGTCACTTTTCCCATGGAATATAAATATGTCGTCATTGATGCGAAGACGGGCGATTTTGTGGCGTGGGAAGGCGGAGAAAACCGTGTGCTGCCGATAAGCGGGGTGGCAAAAGATGAAGTGGTCGTTATCTCGGATTCTCCGTTACGGATTCGGGGAAACCGTTGGAAAGCGGCCGGTGTGGTCATACCCGTTTTTTCATTGCGTAGCGAAGGCAGTTGCGGGGTGGGGGATTTCGGCGACCTGAAGTCCATGGTCGATTGGACGGTGCTTACCCGGATGCGCGTCATCCAACTGTTACCCGTGTACGACACGACTATTCATAAGAATTGGCTGGACTCTTATCCATATAATAGTATTTCCATTTATGCGCTCCATCCCCAGTATGTCGATTTGCGCCAGTTGCCGAAGCTTGCGGACGAAAAGGAAATGGCGGAATACGAAGAGCGGCGGGCGGCTTTGAATGCTTTGCCCCAGGTGGACTACGAGGCGGTAAGTGCCTTGAAGCAAGAGTATCTGCATGCCGTGTTCCGTCGTGAGGGTAAAGAAATGCTGTCCTCCGAACGCTTTACGGCTTTTTTTAAGCGGAACGAAGATTGGTTGGTGCCCTATGCGGCGTTTTGCGTGTTGCGCGACCGTTTCGGGACGGCCGATTTCCACGCATGGCCGGAGTATGCGGAATACAGGACGGAAGACATACGTGCTTTTTGCCGTCCGTCCGCTCCGGCCTACGAGGAAGTTTCTTACTATTATTATGTACAGTTCTGCTTGCATGAACAGTTGTTGGCGGCTTCCGATTATGCCCGTGCGAAGGGAATCATTCTGAAGGGAGACATCCCCATCGGCATCAGCCGCAACAGTGTGGAGGCTTGGGTGGAGCCGTACTACTTTAATCTGGATGGCCAGGCCGGTGCGCCGCCCGATGATTTTTCGGTCAACGGCCAGAACTGGGGCTTTCCTACTTATAACTGGGAGGTCATGCTCGAGGACGGTTGCAGTTGGTGGGTGCGTCGTTTCCGTAAGATGGCCGAGTATTTCAATGCCTATCGTATCGACCACGTGCTGGGATTCTTCCGGATATGGGAGATTCCGTCCGACTCGGTACATGGTCTGTTGGGGCATTTTTCCCCTTCGCTTCCGATGAGTGTGGAAGAGATTGAGGGCTATGGGCTTCGGTTCCGGAAAAATTATTTTACCCATCCCAATATCAGTGATTGGGTATTGGATAAACTGTTCGGTGAACGTGCCGAGGAAGTGAAGGCCGTTTATCTGGATGCTTTGGGCATGGATTGGTATGCGTTGAAGCCCGAGTATGACACGCAACGTAAGGTGGAAGCGGCTTTTGCCGGGAAGTCTTCGGCCGAGGATGCGGCTTTGCGTGAGGGGTTGTATGCGCTTATCAGTAATGTGCTCTTCATTCCCGACCCGAAACAGCCGGACAAATATCATCCGCGTATTTCGGCCCGGTGCGATTATCTGTACCAGACGTTGAGCGAGGAAGAGAAACGGGCTTTCGATGCCTTATACGAAGATTATTACTACCATCGGCACAACGAGTTCTGGTACGGGCAGGCCATGCGTAAACTGCCCGTCTTGGTGGAAGCGACTCAAATGCTGGTGTGTGCCGAAGATTTGGGCATGGTGCCGGAATGCGTCCCTTGGGTCATGGACGATCTGCGCATCCTGACGCTTGAAATTCAAACCATGCCCAAGAAGTTCGGGCTGAAATTCGGACGGCTGGAAGAAAATCCTTACCGGAGCGTGGCCACCATATTTACCCATGATATGCCCACCCTTCGCGGGTGGTGGGAAGAGGATGCCGTGCGCGCGCAACAATATTTCAACGAGGTGTTGCAAAAAGACGGGGAGGCTCCTGCTTCCATACCGGGGTGGTTGTGCGAAGAAGTAGTGGCACGTCATCTTTATTCTCCTTCGATGCTCTGTCTGATTTCGTGGCAGGACTGGATGTCGATAGACGATCGGTTGCGTTATCCCGATGTGGATTTTGAACGTATTAACGTACCTTCCAATCCGCAGAACTACTGGCATTACCGTATGCACCTGACGATAGGGGAATTGATGGGGTGCGACGACTTGAACCGGAAAATCCGCATGCTGATTACGCATAGCGGAAGAGATTGAAAGCTTTTATTCATATTCAAAAATAATTTATGGTATCTGTAGACGGACTGGCCGTGGAATTCGGCGGAACGACTTTGTTTAGCGATATTTCTTTTCAGATTAACGAGAAAGACCGTATTGCCTTGATGGGAAAAAACGGGGCAGGAAAGAGTACATTATTGAAAATATTGGCCGGGGTGAGACAACCGACGAGAGGACGTGTCACGGCTCCTAAGGATTGTGTGATAGCTTATCTGCCACAGCATCTGATGACGGAAGACGGGCGTACGGTATTTGAAGAGGCTTCGATGGCCTTTTCCCACTTGAAGGAGATGGAAAGGGAAATAGAGGTCCTGAACAATGAACTGGCAACCCGTACGGACTATGAGAGCGAGGATTATATGGCTTTGATAGAGAAGGTGGCCACGATGAGCGAGAAGTTCTATGCCATCGACCTGACCCATTTTGAAGAAGATGTGGAAAAAGCCTTGTTGGGATTAGGATTCGAGCGTTCGGACTTTACGCGGCCTACGAGTGATTTCAGCGGAGGCTGGCGCATGCGCATCGAGTTGGCTAAATTGTTGTTGCAGGAGCCTGACGTGGTGCTGTTGGACGAGCCGACCAACCATTTGGACATCGAGAGCATACAGTGGTTGGAACATTTTCTGACGGAGAGTGCCCGCGCCGTAGTGGTCATCAGCCACGACCGCAAGTTTGTGGACAATATCACGACGCGTACGATAGAAGTCACGATGGGGCGTATCTACGATTACAAAGTCAATTACAGCAAGTATCTGGAACTCCGTAAGGAACGGCGCGAACAGCAAATGAAACAGTACGAGGAGCAACAGAAGATGATTCAGGAAACCAAAGACTATATCGAACGTTTCAAGGGTACATACAGTAAGACGTTGCAGGTGCAGAGCCGTGTGAAGATGCTGGAAAAGTTGCAGATTATCGAGGTGGACGAGGAAGATACGTCGGCTTTGAGGCTGAAGTTTCCCCCTTCGCCCCGTAGCGGGAACTATCCGGTGACGATGGAGGATGTGGGTAAATGTTACGGCGACCGTCGTGTGTTCGGCGGTGTCAACCTGACGGTGGAACGGGGCAACAAGATTGCTTTCGTAGGACGTAACGGCGAGGGTAAGTCCACTTTGGTGAAATGTATTATGGGTGAGATAGAGCACGAAGGCACGTTGACGTTGGGACATAATGTCCAAATCGGTTATTTTGCCCAGAATCAGGCTTCGTTGTTGGATGGAGAACTGACCGTGTTCCAGACGATAGACGATGTGGCCCAAGGGGAAATCCGCACGAAGATACGCGATTTGTTGGGAGCTTTCATGTTTGGGGGCGAGGAAAGTACCAAGAAGGTGAAGGTGCTTTCGGGGGGAGAACGTACACGTCTGGCGTTGCTCAAACTCCTGCTCAACCCGGTCAACCTGTTGATATTGGACGAACCTACCAATCATTTGGACCTGAAGACGAAGGATATTTTGAAGCAAGCCTTGGTGGCGTTTGACGGCACGCTGATTGTGGTGAGCCACGACCGGGACTTCTTGGACGGATTGGTTAGTAAAGTGTACGAATTTGGTCATGGAAAGGTGCGTGAGCACCTGTGTGGCATTTATGAGTTTTTGGAACAGAAAAAATTGGAGAACTTACAAGAGTTGGAGCGGAAACGTTGATTTTTTCCCCCTTTGCCGATATTTTCCCGTGAATTTCTGGGAGAAAAAAAATAGAATGCTTAATTTTGTCCCAATTTTGGGGTTCTGTGTAAAGCGGGGCTCTCGAAAGCGTGTGATTGTAAAACAACTATAATTCTGAAAAGAGGATGAAGAAACAATTCAAAAAGGTCTTGGTTTTGGGTTCCGGAGCGTTGAAAATCGGTCAGGCCGGTGAATTCGATTATTCCGGTTCACAGGCACTGAAAGCATTGCGCGAAGAAGGTGTCCGTTCTGTGTTGGTTAACCCTAACATCGCTACCATTCAAACTTCCGAAGGAATTGCCGATGAGGTCTATTTCTTGCCGGTCACTCCTTATTTTGTGACGGAAATCATTAAAAAAGAACGTCCCGACGGCATTTTGCTGGCATTCGGAGGCCAGACGGCGCTGAACTGCGGAACGGAACTGTATCGTAACGGAGTGTTGAAGGAATACGGCGTGGAAGTGTTGGGTACTTCGGTAGAAGCCATCATGTACACGGAAGACCGTGACCTTTTCGTGAAGAAACTCGACGAAATCCCGATGAAGACTCCCGTCAGCAAGGCGGTAGAGAATATGGAAGACGCCTTGGCTGCGGCGCGTGAAATCGGTTATCCGGTCATGATACGTTCTGCATACGCATTAGGCGGTTTGGGCAGCGGCATCTGTCCGGACGAGGAACGTTTCATCGAATTGGCCGGCAGTGCTTTTACCTTCGCACCGCAGGTTTTGGTGGAAGAATCCTTGAAAGGCTGGAAAGAAATCGAGTTCGAGGTCATCCGTGATGCGAACGACCATTGTTTCACCGTAGCCAGCATGGAAAACTTCGACCCGTTGGGTATCCATACGGGCGAGTCCATCGTAGTGGCGCCGACTTGTTCGCTGACGGAAGAACAAGTGACGATGTTGCAGGATTTGTCTAAGAAATGTATTCGTCATTTGGGAATCGTAGGCGAGTGCAACATCCAATATGCTTTCAATGCCGAGACTAACGATTACCGTGTCATTGAAGTAAATGCCCGCCTGAGCCGTTCTTCGGCGTTGGCTTCCAAGGCCACCGGTTATCCGTTGGCCTTTGTGGCTGCCAAGATTGCCTTGGGGTACACGTTGGATCAGATAGGCGAGATGGGGACGTCCAACTCTGCATACGTGGCTCCTTCGCTGGACTATCTGATTTGCAAGATACCACGTTGGGACTTGACGAAATTCGAGGGCGTGTCGCGTCACATCGGTTCGAGCATGAAATCGGTAGGCGAAATCATGTCTATCGGCCGCTCGTTCGAAGAGATTATCCAGAAAGGTTTGCGTATGATAGGCCAGGGGATGCACGGTTTTGTGGGCAATGACCACGTGCATTTCGAACAACTGGACGAAGAGCTCTCCAACCCGACGGATTTGCGTATTTTCGCCATGGCACAAGCTTTGGAAGAAGGGTATACCATACAGCGTATTTATGAGTTGACGAAGATAGACCCGTGGTTCATCGGCAAGTTGAAGAACATTGTCGACATGAAGAAAGAACTGGAGGGACATGATACGTTGGAGTCCGTTGCTCCTGAGTTATTGCGTGAGGCCAAGCGGTTGGGCTTCTCCGATTTCCAGATTGCACGCTTCGTGCTCAAGCCGGAAGGCACCAATATGGAGAAGGAAAACCTTCAGGTGCGCCAGTACCGTAAGCAACTGGGCATCTTACCGGCTGTGAAGCGCATCAACACGGTGGCATCCGAACATCCGGAACTGACGAACTACCTTTACATGACATACGGCACGGACGGCTACGATGTCAATTATTACAAGAATGACAAGTCTGTCATCGTGTTGGGGTCCGGTGCTTACCGTATCGGTTCTTCGGTGGAATTCGATTGGTGCTCCGTCAACGCGGTACAGACCGCACGCAAGTTGGGTTACAAGTCCATCATGATCAACTATAATCCAGAGACGGTTTCGACGGACTATGACATGTGCGACCGTCTCTACTTCGATGAGCTGTCTTTCGAGCGTGTGCTCGACGTGATCGACTTGGAGCAGCCGGGCGGTGTCATCGTGTCCGTGGGTGGACAGATACCGAACAACTTGGCCATGAAACTCCATCGTCAGTCGGTACACATCCTGGGCACGTCTCCTGTGTCTATCGACCGTGCGGAGAACCGCAACAAGTTCTCGGCCATGCTCGACCGTCTCGGCATCGACCAGCCGGCTTGGCAGGAGCTGACCAGCTTGGACGACATGAAGGCTTTCATCGACAAGGTGGGTTATCCTGTATTGGTTCGTCCGTCGTACGTGCTTTCCGGTGCGGCCATGAACGTATGTCACAATGAGGAACAGTTGACCCGTTTCTTGGAAATGGCTCGTGAGGTGTCGAAAGAGTACCCGGTAGTGGTGTCCCAATTCATGCAGGAAACGAAAGAAGTGGAGTTCGACGCCGTGGCACAGAACGGAGAAGTGGTGGAATACGCCATCTCGGAACATATCGAATACGCCGGTGTGCATTCAGGCGATGCCACATTGGTGTTCCCGGCTCAGCACTTGTATTTCTCAACCATGCGTGCCATCAAGAAAATCAGTAGCCGTATTGCCCGTGAGTTGAACATTTCCGGTCCCTTCAATATCCAGTATTTGGCTAAGGGAAATCAAATCAAGGTTATCGAGTGCAACCTCCGCGCTTCCCGCAGTTTCCCCTTCGTGTCGAAGGTGTTGAAGCGCAACTTCATCGAGACCGCCACACGTATCATGTTGGATGCACCGTACGATCGTCCCGATAAGTCGGTGTTCGACATCGACCGTATCGGCGTGAAAGCTTCGCAGTTCTCGTTCGCCCGTTTGCAGAATGCCGACCCCGTGTTGGGTGTGGACATGTCTTCCACCGGAGAAGTCGGTTGTTTGGGGGACGATTTCAATGAGGCTTTGCTGAATGCCTTGATTGCTACGGGCTACGGTGTGCCGAAGAAAGCGGTGATGCTTTCGTCCGGCGCGGTACAGTCCAAGGTAGACCTTCTGGAACCCAGCCGCATGTTGGCCGCCAAGGGATATGACATCTATGCCACGGAGGGTACGGCTCGTTTCTTGAATGACAACGGAGTGAAAGCGATAGCCGTGCACTGGCCCGACGAGCATACGGCTGCCGAGAACAACGTGTTGACGATGATAGCCCAGCATAAGTTCGATTTGATTGTCAATATCCCTAAAGACCAGACCAAGCGTGAACTGACGAACGGTTACCGTATCCGTCGCGACGCTATCGACCACAACATACCGTTGATGACGAATGCCCGTTTGGCCAAGGCGTTCATCGAGGCGTTCTGTCAGATGGATATGGAACAGATCCAGATAAAGAGTTGGCAGGAGTATAAATAAGATATAAGATAGAAGAAGCCGCGCTTTTGTCCGTCGGGGGCAGAAGCGCGGCTTTTGTTTTTCAGAGTTCCAGCATCTTTTTTTCCCGTTCCAAGTCTTGGGTATCCAATGACGGGGACGGGACGGTACAAGTCTTGATGAAATCTCCCGGTTGGCACGTATAATTATAATAAGGTAGGAGGTCGTCCGGTATTTGTTCTTTGGGAATGATTTCGCCTTTCAGCGCCAGGAAATCGTCCATATCCGTGCTGTCGGAATGCTTGACGAAGAGAATCCGGCGTGCTATCGGGTTACGGTTGTAGTCGAGACAGAGGTAAAGCCCCTTCAGCATTTTAGGAAAGTCGTACATGGGGAGTTGCAGGTAGATGGTAAAAAGAGCCAGTTCCGGACTCTCACGCTCGTTGAACAGGATGTAGGAACTCGTGTGATTGTTGAAAAGCCCCACGCCGGAATGGGTGGTGTTGTAGGCACTCATGTGCACCACCCGTACGTATTCGTTGTTTTCGGAAGCCGTGATGAGGTAAGGTTCCACTTTCAGGGCATCGGCAGCCGACGAGAGACTGTAGCTGATATAAATGCCGCTGTAATTATAGGCCTCCTGTGCGGAAACCTGCGATTCCCTGGCCATCATGTCCCAAAAAGGGCTTTTTCTCTTTTCTCCGCCTTGTGGCGGTTCCAGTTCAAAAAGCCTTTCTTTCATGTCTTCCAGATTCCCGAGCAGCCGTTTCTTGGATACGTTGTTCACTTGCGAGAGGGCATAGTCCAAAGCCTCTTCCTCGGCAATGCCTTTCTTTACTTCGTCGATAAAGGTCGGCAGTACGCTGGAGTAGAGCGAAGAAAGCACGCTGGCTGCCATTTGGGTATGGTCGGCGATTTCTTTCATCTTCACTCCGTTGTTTCTCAAGTATTCTATGCGTTTGTAAATCTCAAAAAGTTCGTTCATTGCACCTTTTATATTGTATTACCGACTGCAAAGTAAATACATTCATGTTATAGTTCTGTTGCATGAATGTTTCATTAATGTTACATAACAATTCGTTGATTACATGAAAGTTATTAATAATAGAATTTCATTTTTCCGTTTGGGAATACATGATAACTTTGCCGTCGAAAACCAAGAAACGATAGAAAAATGGAGATTATGGAATTGAAGGCAAATCAGAAAAAGGCACTCTCGGACGTATTGTTCATCTTGTGGGCCGGCGGTGCGGCTTTGTTGTCTTATTCATTGGTATATGCACTTCGCAAGCCTTTCACGGCAGCCACGTTCGACGGGCTTGATTTTTTCGGAATGGACTATAAGACGGCCACGAGCATCGTGCAGATTGCGGGTTATTTCCTCTCCAAACTCATCGGTATCAAGGTGATTTCGGAGATGAAAAAAGAGAATCGGCTGAAGTTCATTATCGCCTCTGTGGCTGTGGCCGAATTGTCTTTGGTGTTGTTCGGAGCGTTGCCCCGTCCTTATAATGTCTTTGCCTTGTTCTTCAACGGGCTGTCGTTGGGTTGCATGTGGGGTGTGATATTCAGTTTCTTAGAAGGCCGGCGGGTGACGGATTTATTGGCCAGTCTGATGGGGTTGAGTATCGCCATCAGTTCCGGTACGGCCAAGTCGTTGGGGCTTTTCGTGATGAACGGACTTCATGTCAGCGAATTCTGGATGCCCGCGTTCATCGGTGCGTTTGCTTTTCCGTTGCTTTCTTTGTTGGGATGGGCGATGACCCGGCTTCCGCATCCTACGAAGGCCGACATGGAATTGCGTACGGAGCGTGTGGCTCTCGACCGCAAGGGACGTTCGGCCGTATTCAAGAGCTTCATGCCCGTGTTGCTGATGCTCTTCTTTGCCAACCTGTTCATTACCGTGTTGCAAGACCTTAAAGAAGACTTCCTCGTGAAAATCATCGACGTAAAGGCGGCCGGTTTGTCTTCATGGGCTTTTGCCAAGATCGACGCTACGGTCACTTTGGTGATCCTCATACTGTTCGCAGCCATGTCGATGGTGAAGAGCAACGTCAAGGTGCTCTGTCTTTTGTTGGCCTTGGTTACTTGCGGCTGTGCCGTGTTGAGCAGTGTGGCCTTCAATTACGAGGCTTGGAATTTGCCCGTCACGCTTTGGCTTTTCCTGCAGAGCCTGTGCCTCTATACCGTCTATTTGAGTTTCCAGACTCTTTTCTTCGAGCGTTTCATCGCTTGTTTCAGGATAAAAGGCAACGTGGGCTTCTTCATTATCACGCTGGATTTCATCGGTTACATGGGTACGGTGTTGGTTCTGGTGTTCAAGGAATGTTTCAATCCCGATGTCAACTGGTTGCAATTTTATAACTTTGCGTGCAGTTATGTGGGCATCATTTGCAGTGTGTCTTTTGCCTGCTCTGCGGCTTACATCGTATGGCGTTACCGCCGGGAACGCCACCGTGGCCCGAAGAATTTCGTCTATACTCCCTCTGCGCCGTTCCCTTGCGAGGGCGAGGAGTATGCCCTTTCCCCGGAAGTGATTAAAAACAGATAAACCATTAGTTCAAACATAGAAACATGAAAAAAATTGAGTGCATCATTTTAGATTGGGCCGGTACGGCTGTGGATTACGGTTGCTTTGCCCCCGTGGCGGCTTTCATCGAGAGTTTCAACGAGATCGGCGTGCCGGTGACGGCTGCGGAGACCCGTGCTTACATGGGGCTGACCAAGATTGAGGAAATCCGTGCCCTGTTCAACATCGACCGGGTCAAGGTTGCTTTCCGCGAGAAGTTCGGTCGCGACTACACCGATGAGGACGTGCAGGCCCGTTACGTGGCTTTTCAGCGCGTGTTGTTTGACACCTTGGAGAATTATTCCGAACCGATACCCGGCGTGGTGGATACCGTAGAGGCATTGCACAAGGCCGGTATCAAGATAGGCTCCACTACCGGATATACCGACAAGATGATGGACATCGTGATTCCGGCTGCGGAAAAAGCCGGTTACAAAGTGGACAACTGCGTGACCTCGGACCATCTGCCTGCCGGACGTCCTTATCCTTATATGGTCTACCGGAATATGATAGATTTGGCCGTACCGTCGGTGGATTGCGTGTTGAAGTACGGAGACACGATAGCCGACATCAAAGAAGGCGTGAACGCCAAAGTGTGGACCGTGGGTGTGGTTATGGGAAGCAACGAACTGGCTCTCACGCAGGAAGAGGTCGCAGCCATGCCGGCCGGTGAATTGGACGCACGCAAGGCCGAAGTGCGCCGCCGCATGTTGGAAGCCGGTGCCCACTATGTGGTGGACGACATTACGGAACTTCCGGCAATAATCGAGACGATAAATCAGAAAATGAATCAATAATTTATAAAAACAAGAATATGAGACCTTATCTTTTGTTGACGCCCGGTCCGTTGACCACTTCGGAAACCGTAAAAGAAGCCATGCTGAGTGACTGGTGCACTTGGGATGAAGATTATAATGTGGGAATCGTGGAAGAAATCCGCAAATCGTTGGTGGAGATGGCCACGAAACATCCGGAAGAGTACACTTCCGTGCTGATGCAGGGTAGCGGTACCTATTGTGTGGAAGCCGTGTTGGGCCTGTCTCTTATACACATCTCCGAGCCCACGAGACCGTACTAGA
>ERZ1504963.217-NODE-217-length-19314-cov-4.764110_pt1 | contig 19314 bp, 10 predicted proteins | sample MGYA00574585_ERZ1504963 | MGnify/ENA primary metagenome ERZ1504963 (study PRJEB39906, sample SAMEA3182070) | gut metagenome | biome: human; feature: gut; material: Stool; isolation source: human stools | place: Canada | collected 2011-11-22 ...
GTATAAATTAGATAAAGATTAATAAACAATGAGACATAATAAAAAATTCAATCATTTGAGTCGTACTGCATCCCACAGACAAGCGATGTTAGCCAATATGGCCATCTCTCTGATCATGCACAAAAGAATCACTACGACTCTTGCAAAGGCCAAGGCTTTGAAGAAATACGTGGAGCCGTTGATTACAAAGTCTAAGGACGATACTACTAATTCTCGTCGTGTCGTTTTCAGCTATTTGCAGAACAAGTATGCCGTAACAGAGTTGTTCAAGGAAATCTCTGTGAAAGTGGCTGACCGTCCGGGTGGTTATACCCGTATCATCAAGACCGGTTTCCGTCAAGGTGACAACGCAGCGATGTGTTTCATCGAATTGGTGGACTATGATGAGAACATGGCTAAGCAAGCTACGAAGAAGACACGTACGCGTCGTTCCAAGAAGTCTGCGGCCAAGGCTGAAGAGGCTCCTGCGGCCGAAGCACCGGCAGCAGAAACTGCGACAGAAACACCTGCAAGCGCCGAATAATTTAATTTGCTATAAGAGAAAAAGCCGTCCGGAACTCTGGGCGGCTTTTTTCATGCCTGCTCTTTTAATTTGTACGTGAGGGATATTTTTGTCGTCCGGTTTTCCTGCACATAGGAAAGGGCGTAAGAGGAAATGTGTCGTTGTAAAGAATTTGTATTTCTTGATATTTCTGTTTATCAGCTTCTTACGTGTCTGAAATCATTCGCCTGAGAACGGAAAATCATTCTCAGGCGAACGAAAAATCAATTGCCTGAGAACGATTTTTCATTTGCCTGAGAGCCGTTTAAGATATAACTTTTTCTTTTGAGATTTTGTGCTATTAGCTTAAAATATGTACCTTTACGGCACTAAACATTATACCTAATAATATGAAAAGAAACTTATTCATGTGTTTGTGTCTTGCGTCGAGTCTGCATAGTTGGGCACAAGTGGATATATCCGCTTACTTCTTGGAAAACCACGGTTTTGATACGAATTTCAACTACGATGCCCGGCAAACGGGCAATGTTTCCGGGGATGTCATAAACGAAGTTTACGGTTGGACGAACGAAACCACGGCCACTTATACCGTGGCCGGCACGTTTGCTTATAATCCGGAGGTGACGTTCAACAACAGTTCCGCGCTGCCGGCTTCAGGGTACGAAGGCTCGGAAGGCGGTGCGCTCGGATTGACTACGGGTTGGGGCATGCAGCTTGTGTATTCCCAAAGTGTGACCCTTCCTAAAGGAACTTACCGTTTGTCTTCGGCTTATTATAACGTGGGTACGTCCAGTGCCGGAAACAGCCTGTTGGCCTGGCTGCCGGATAACGGAACCGCTACGGTTTCCAACGTGAAAAATTTCCCAGTGAAGTCGTGGAAAACGGACGAGCTTATTTTTACGCTTACGGCACAAACCACCGGAAAGATACGCATCGGTTTTGCGGCCAACGAGGGGGTAGGGTCGGCCAACCATGCCAAGATTTTGGTGGATTACGTGAAATTGCTCTGCGATGAGATGGATAAGGGCAACTTGGAAACAGCCCTTTCGGAGGCGCGGGCAGCTTACGGCGACGGCTCGGGTGTGTATGCCGAAGAATTGAAAGCTGCGATAGACGAAGCGCAGACGGTCTATGAAGACGAGCATGCCGCAGTTACGGATATCTTGGCTTCGACACAACGGTTGACGGAGGCTACGCAGATTTACCAATATAAAAACGCGTCGCCGGAGCATCCGCTGACCATGACTTTGCGCATTGTGAATCCCAATTTCGAGGACGGTACGACCGGTTGGGAAAACGATGGGATGCTCACGCAGACCAACACGAGTTTTCCGGGCAAATCCGGTACTACTTATTTGGAGCGTTGGGTGAACATCGGGTCCAAAGTGCCGGATGTCGGTATCCGGCAGACGTTGGAAGGCATTCCCGACGGGAAGTACCGCCTGCGTGCTGCCGTAGGCAATATCCAGCAGAACGGCGCGAACAGCACGGTGAATGCCGGAGAGAAGCAAACGGGCGTTACTTTGTATGCCGGGATTTATGACATGCCGGTGGATACGATGAAGGCCCACAAAGACCTCTACTTTACGGTGGTGGACGGGCAAGTCACCATCGGGTTCAAGGCCGAAAACGCCACAGGCAACTGGATTTGTCTCGACAACATCCGCCTGTATTATCTCGGCGGGAACACCTCGGAAGATTATGCGGCTTATTTGTCGCGTTATGCCGATGATGTCCGTGAGGAATTGCAGGCGAAACATATCCAGTCTGCGGTCCGCCAGGCGGTGGAAGCAGCCATAGAAGCAGCCGAAAAAGCCTCGGCGGCGGAGAATCCGGATGAAAAAGCCATGGCGGAAGCGAAAGCCGCCTTGGACGAAGCCGTGACGGCCATCGAGGCCTCGGCGGCCGTCTATGATGTTTTGGCCGACGCGATCCGCTATGCCGGACAAGTGAAGGACTGGTATGAAGAAGACGAGGAAAAGCGGGGAAAGATGGAGACGGCCATCCAAGCTGCACAGGAGGTTTGGGAGAATACGGAACAGACCGAGGAGCAAATCCGCTCGGCCGCACAGGCTTTGCAGGATGTTACGCAGACGGTAGACAAGAAAGTCTATACGGCTCAGTGGTTGATGGGAGATGTCAACGACCCGGACAATGCTTATTATATCGGGCGTACGCGCCAGTCGAAGAATTGGATACTATTTTGGGAAAAAGGATACGGTGAGAACCCTTCCGTGTTTACGTGCGGCAACCATACGATAGACATAGACGAGGTACTGAGGAATGCCGAGATCGCTTTCGATTTCTATACCGATTCGCTGAAGTTCATCCGTCGTGGCAGGTCGAAGACCGACACCTATAAGATGGTCATCCGCTTGCGTTATGAACCTGAAGGATGGGAAGCTTCCGGTTCGGGCGTGGACGACCTGATCGGTTTGCTCACCCTTACGCCTTGGGCTGCCCCGTCGCGCAACTGGCAGACGCTTTACCACGAGATAGGCCACTGTTTCCAATACCAAGTGCATTGCGACAACGGCGACCGGAACGGCTGGATGTATGAACCCGGAGGGGGTAAGGGATGTGCATTTTGGGAGCAGTGCGCACAATGGCAGGCCTATAAAATCATGCCGGCCGACCAGTTCAACAACGAATGGTTCGACGGCTACCTGCAAAACGTGCACAAGCATATCCTGCACGAATCGCCGCGTTACAACAACTATTTCATACAAGATTACTGGTGTTACAAGCACGGGATGGACTTCATGGGGCGGCTTTGGAACCAAAGCCGGAACCCGGAGGATGCCGTCGAGGCTTATATGCGCCTCACGGGAATCACGGACAGCGAGTTCAATGACGAAATGTACGACTGTGCAGCCCGTTTCGCCACTTGGGACATTCCGGCCTTGGAAGAGTACGGGGCAGCCAAAGTGGACAGCCGTCCCTTGCCTGCCATGCTCAAGGTGGCCGACAATTATTGGCGCATCAGTCCTTCTGCGGCTCCTGAGAATACGGGGCACAACATCATCCGGCTGAATTTGCCCAAAAGGGTCGGTTCCACGGTTTCCGCTTGTTTTGAAGGCCTGAACCGTCAGGAGGGTTATCGCGTGAAGAATGCGACCTACGCAGAGTGGCGTTATGGCTTTGTAGCGTTGCTTAAAGATGGCAGCCGGGTGTATGGCGACATGGGAAAGTCTGTGTACGGCACCCCGAAGGATACGGTATTCTTCGATTGTCCGGTGGACTGCAAACGGCTTTACTTTGTGGTGAGCGGAGGCCCGAAGAAATATTGGCGGCAAGTGTGGGACGACAACGACGCGAACGACGAACAGTGGCCCTATCAGGTAAAGTTCGGCAATACGAACCGTTACGGGTCGGCCAACCTTCCGGACGAGACGGGGATAGGCGAAGTGGCGATGGACGCGTCCGTACCTGTCGTGTCGGTGTCCGGACGCACGTTGCGTGTGGAGCCGTCGCCCGTGGCGGCAGAGGTACGTGTCGCTGCGCTCTCCGGTGTCTGCGTGGCGGACTTTCCGTGTGGGGCGTCAGTGGTAGAGACTCCCTTGTCTCCCGGTTTCTATATCGTCCAAGTGCTGTCGGCCGACGGGCGCGACTTGGTGACGAAGAAAGTCGTGGTAAGATAAAGACGTAAAAAGGAAACACTTAAACGATGAATACCGAAATGAAAACAACACACAAGGCAACGTTATGGGCATGGCTGCTTTTGGCCGTGCTGTGCTGCGCTTCCCCGGAGGCGACAGCGCGGAAAGCGCGGACGTTCTCCCGTCCGGCTTGGGTGGGCAGTACCACTTCCACTATCCGTATTACGAAGGTGGAGTTTGCCGACACTGCTACGATTATCAGTTTCCACGAGCGATACAAGCCGGGCTGGTGGATTCAAGTGTCCAAGGATGCTTGGCTTCTGGGTGATGACAATCGGAAGTATAAAGCCTTGCGGGGCGAGGGCATTGTGCTGGGGGAACATTATGTGACTCCTCCAAGCGGTGAAGGCGAGTTCAAGGTGTTGTTTGAGCCTATGCCCCGGAAAACCCGTTTCTTTGATTTTATCGAGGGGAATATGCAAGGGGCGTTTAATATCTACGGCGTGCACGAAGAGGGGAAGGCCCCGCAGGTGCCCGAGGAACGGGAGCCGTTCGTGATGACACCCGAGTTGGAGCGGCAGTTTTTCACGGCGGATACGGCGTGCGTACGTGGCCGCATCGAGGGGTATTCGCGCAGCCAAGGCTATTCCACCATGCTGTATAACCGTTGTGAGCCGACCACTGGCGAGCGCGTCCCCCTCGTGGTGGATATCCGTGAGGACGGCACGTTCGAGTTCCGTTTCTGGGCTTGGCATCCCGTGGAAGGGGCGCTGTTGATAGAAGGCAAGGATTTCCGCGAGTGGTTGAACTTCTATGCCGTGCCGGGGCAGACCACGGAGATGGTCATTCAGGCGAATGGTTCGGTGTCCTGCGCTTCTGCGCCTTCCGGCCCGTTTGGGCGGAAGCGTTCTTTGGAGCACGGGGTTTCGGAGCTTTGTGCTTACCCGTATGACGAGTTTTCCGCTGTTTCGGATTCGCTCGGTTTTAAAGATTTCACGGAAAACGCCATGAGGCGGATGCGCGAGCGGTTACGGGCGGTGGACTACGTGGCTTGGCGTTTCGGTTATACGCCGTGGGAGTGTCACTTGGCGGAGTGCCAAACGCGGTTGGTGCATGGTATGGCAGTGTTCGATTACGAGATGAACCAAAGTTTTGCCATCGACTATGAAAAAATGAAGTGGGAAGAAATACGGGCGAAAATGGCACCGTATCGTGACCCAGCCAACTACCGTTTCCTGCGCGAGATGCCTTGCGATGATGTATCCGCTTTGGTGCTTCGCGACTTGGATATATTCCTGAATCGTTATGAGTTTTCCTCGGTCATGCGCGCTCCGGCCACGGTGTCGAGTTCCATGGAGCCGGACAGCGTGGCCAAAGAGGATGCAGTTATGATGGCAGTGGACACTGCGATATTGGGTGCGGACGAGCCTTCGCTACTCGGACGTTTGGTGGTGCTGCGTGCCTTGTCTTCCGATTTGGGACGCAATTATAGTGAAGCGCCGTCCATGTACGACAGCATTTACCAAAACCGCTTGGCATATATGAACCGTGAGGTGTTGCGTGTCCAGGCCGAGCGGTTGCTCGAACAGGCACGTCGCCGCAACACGCTTACTTACGCCCTGCCCGATACGGAAGGCGGGAACCTGTTGCGCCGCCTCACGGAGAAGTACCGGAGCAAATATGTCCTGATAGACTTTTGGGGGATGTTTTGTGGGCCTTGCCGTTCGGACATCGAGCGTTCCAAGCCGATGCGCGAGGCCTTGCGCAACCATTCCGATGTGGATTTCCTGTTTATCAGCACCGAAGGGGAAGGACCGGAAGAGAACTACCGGAAGTATGTGGACGAACACCTGTCCGGAGAAGACGTGGTGCAGGTGAGCCGCGACGATTTCAACCGCCTGATGGAGCTGTTCAATTTCTTGGGGATTCCGCATTACGAGACGCTCGACCGCATGGGGAATGTGGTGCGGAGCGGTTTGCGCTATGCGTCGGAAGAGCAGTTCCGTTTGCATTTGGAGAATCTGAAACAACAGTTGGAACGCAGATAGAAAGGTGTAATTATGACTACGATACGATGAGACATTATTTGAATTATCTATTGTCGGCGATTGTCCTCTTGTGCGGCGGAGGGCTGCTGAGGGCGCAGGAAGTGCAAGTTTGCGATGTGAAGAACCCTGCAGTGGGCGACCGTAACACAACGACGGTAGAAATCAGCCGCGTGGAGTGCACATCGGAAGCTACGATCTTATATATGGAGGTTTACCACCGTAAGAAGTATTGGATACAACTGGATTCCGTACTGCATTTGCGCGGTGCTGTGACGGGGCGAGACTATCCCTTGCGGCGTTGCGAGGGACTGGCGTTGGGGCAGCACGTGTATATGCCCGATTCCGGTAATGTGAGTTTCCGTCTGGTCTTTCCGCCGTTGGATGGCCGTGATACTTCGTTCGACTTCATGGAAGGAGGAAAAGACGGTGGGTTCATCAAAGGCGTGAACCTGAAGGAGGAGCGTGAGGGCAAGCTGCATTGCCGCCTGACGGGGACGGTGGAAAAAACGACGGAGGCGAGCCGCCTCGTGTTGCACCGTTACGGGTTGGATGCGCGGGTAAAGCCTTTCATTTCCATCCCGGTGCATAACGGGAAGTTTGAATATGATTTGTATACTGACTGTATAGAGGCTTGGCAACTTTATTTGTGGCACGACTGGATGGAAGGGCTTTTTTACTGGGCAAAGTTCTTGAGTGAGGATGCCACCCTGCATATTACCATTCCGGAAGAGGGAAGACCGAAAGTGGAGACCGACGGGACGGAGAACCGGCTGATGCAGGATGTGGACCAACGCGCCGAAAGCATATTCAGTCCCAAGTACGAACAGTACAACGCCCGTGTGGATACCCTTGAAAGTGAGGATGATTATTTCACTCCGGCAGGCAAGGACTTGTATGAACGCCTGAGGACGGCGGAGACGCAGGAAGAGGCGAACAAAATTTATAAGCAACGGGACAGTCTGGGAAAGTCCCGCAGGCTTTATTCGCCTCGGATGATGGCTTTGCAGGACAGCCTTGCCGCCTACCGTGCCGAAGAGAAGTCATGGCGGCTTCGTGAGGCGGCGCGCAAGCCTTCGGTATCCGGCTTGTCTTTTTTGCGTTTCGAGTTGGATGATACCGATCATCCGGACAGCCTGAAGCAGGCATTGTGGGCGGTTTATGATTCCGTCTATGCCGGTTATTTGCCGGGGCATCCTTACCATGCCGTCGTGAACGCTTTGCGCCAATGCCGGACATTGGCCGAAGGGCAGCCTTATCCCGATTATGAGATTACGGGTAGCGACGGCCGTCCTTTGCGTATGTCCGGCCTGATACGCGGCAAGATTGCCCTTGTAGACTTATGGGCTTCGTGGTGCGGGCCGTGCCGCGCGAATTCCAAATCCATGATTCCCGTTTATGAGGAGTTCAAGGACAAAGGCTTCACGGTGGTGGGCATAGCCCGTGAGAAGCGCCGGAGCGACATGGATCAGGCGGTGCGAAAAGACGGCTACCCTTGGGCTTGTTATGCCGAGGTAGAAGATGCCAATAATGTATGGGCTTTACACGGTATAGGAAACTCCGGTGGAGGCACTTTCCTTGTCGACAGCGACGGTACCCTGTTGGCCGTCGGGGCTTCGGCTGACGAGGTGCGCGAAATCTTGCGGAAGAAGTTGGGTGGTAAATCGGGGCATTGAGAAACCGTGTCCGTTGAAAACAGCCTCCCCCGGAAACGTATTTGTCAGCGTTTTCCGGGGGAGGTTGTAGTATAGGAGATAGCCATGGGTAGTGGAGGAAGCCACGGCTACCGACACTTATTTCGATGCGTCCAATGCCTGTTGGATGTCTTCGATGATGTCTTCTACATTTTCTATACCGACTGACAGGCGAATCAGGTCAGGTGCCACTCCGGCTTCGCGCAACTGTTCGTCGGAGAGCTGTCGGTGCGTATGGCTGGCCGGATGCAATACGCATGTGCGGGCGTCGGCCACATGCGTCACGATGCAAATCATCTTCAAACTGTCCATGAACCGGATGGCATCTTCTTTTGTGCCTTTCAGACCGAATGCGATGACACCGCAAGACCCATTCGGCAAGTATTTTTGTCCTAACTCATAATATTTGTTGCTTTTCAGTCCGCAGTAGTTCACCCAAGCCACACGTTCGTTTTGCTCCAGGTACTCTGCTACGGCTTGTGCGTTGGCGCAGTGCTGCCGCATACGCAGATGCAGGGTTTCAAGGCCGAGATTGAGCAAGAATGCGTTTTGGGGGCTTTGGATGGAACCTAAGTCTCGCATGAGTTGCGCCGTGGCTTTGGTGATGTAAGCCATCTTGCCGAAAGCGTCGGCATAAGTCAACCCGTGGTAGCTTTCGTCCGGTTGGCAAAGTCCCGGGAACTTGTCGGCATGGGCGTTCCAATCGAAGTTACCGCTGTCCACGATGGCACCGCCTACCGATGTGGCGTGTCCGTCCATATATTTAGTGGTGGAGTGGGTGACGATGTCTGCTCCCCATTCAAACGGGCGGCAGTTGATTGGTGTGGCAAAAGTGTTGTCCACAATCAAGGGCACACCGTGTTTGTGGGCCATCCGGGCGAAGCGTTCTATGTCGAACACGTGGCCGCCCGGATTCGAAATGGTTTCGCCGAAAAAACATTTCGTGTTCGGACGGAAAGCGGCTTCGATACGTTTATCGTCCCATTCCGGATCTACAAACGTGCATTCGATGCCTAACTTTTTCATGGTGACTCCGAACAGATTGTATGTGCCTCCATAAATAGTGTTAGAGGTGACGAAGTGGTCACCTGCCTGACAGATATTGAATACGGCATAGAAATTAGCCGCTTGTCCTGAAGACGTCAGCATGGCGCCTACGCCTCCTTCCAGTTCGGCAATCTTGGCTGCTACGGCATCGTTTGTGGGGTTTTGCAATCGGGTATAGAAATATCCCGTGTCTTCCAAGTCGAACAAACGAGCCATTTGTTCGCTGTTGTCGTATTTAAAAGTAGTACTTTGATAAATAGGTAAAACGCGCGGTTCGCCTTTCTTGGGCGTCCATCCGGCCTGTACGCAAACAGACTCTCTTCTGAGTTTCTTTTCCATTTTGTGTCTACAAATTGAATTCTATTTCTTGTCGATTTTAAGTTTCTTGATTCTTGCCGGTTGCGGCTTCTTATCCTGTAGCGTATCCTGTTGCCATATCGGTACAGGGTAGGTCACTATATCCTGATATTCTAAGTGTAGCTCCGGAATTTCCTCGGCATCTTCCGGTCTGAATGGGATACGGTTGGGATGTATCCGCGTGATTTCCACTTGGCAAAAACCTTTCCGGATGAATCCTAACTCACGTGCCGCCGCCTTGGACAGGTCGATGACATAACGTTTTGAAAAAGGGCCACGGTCGGTTACTCTCACCACCACTTCTTTTCCATTTAGCGGGTTGCGTACTTTCAGCAGGGTACCGAAAGGGTACTTCTTGTGTGCACAAGTCATACTGTCACGGTGGTATCTCTCGCCGTTGCTCATTTTTCTTCCATGTAACTTGTCGGAATAATAAGTGGCTTTTCCGGTGAGTTGCTTTTGAGCCGGAACAGTCGTTACTCCACATACCAAGCAAAAACAGCACGCAAAGATATTTTTTAATGCCATACGCTTCCTTGTTTTCGTGAGTCTGCCCATTTTCCCAACAGGCTACAGACTGAAAATTTCTGCAAAATAAGGCTTTTTGTCCGTTTTCCCAAACAAATCTTTGTTTTATTGTGTTTTATGAACGGTTTTTTGCTTTTAATAGATTTGAATACGGAGGTGTATTGAACTATAGTGTGAAGAAAGCATAAATGGATGTGTTCTTTGTGCTTTTAGGGAGGCTTGTTCGTAATCCTATATAAATGAAAAATGTGATATTAACCTAAATGTAAATTATTAAAAAACAAAAAATGAAAAGTAAATTACTATTTACGGCGGCACTGATGAGTGCCATGGCTGGTACCGCACAGGTAACATGGGTTGATGTGCGGGGTGTCAATGGAGTAGAGGATTCTAGGGCTATGTCTATGGACGAAGGGACTGAACTACCCGAACCTTTGGTCTTTTATGATTTTCAGTCTGGAACGGAAGACAGTTATGAACTGAAAAACTTTGGCAATGGGACAAAGCCGGAATTCTCAATGGCCAGTGCAACGGAGCAATGTTTGGACTTTACGGCATCCGATACTCAAAATATGGGGTATGTGCAAATCGCAAATCCTTTTAAAGGTAAGACACTTGCCAACGGTGCCACAATTTCTTTGTGGGTGTATCGTACCGGAACCGCAGACAATTCCATTTGGGGATTTGGATTGGGAGCAGACGGTTATGAGGATCAAAATAAGAGTGGAATGTTAGGCTTTCAGGCCAATACTTATATGGTGTATAACATGGCTAAGATTGGTGGGCCGTGGATTGACTTTAATGGTAGTCCTGGTGGCTCTTTGTCCAATGCCATTCCTGCGGGTCGGTTTGCCATGATCACAATGGTGTTTGCAAAGGACGGTTGTACGTTCTATGTGGATGGGAAGAAGGTGGAATATGGTCCTTCTAATTCGAGTGCTGACCCTTCTACTTTATATCAGGGCATATTGGAGAACATTTCCAACCATTTCACTCATTTCTATGTGGGAAAAGGTACGTTTACGGGAACGTTTGAGGGCAAGGCTGATAAGCTTGGGCTGTATGACAAGGCGTTGACGGCAGAAGAAGTCTTTGTTTTGTACGAGTCTCAAAAAACTAATTTTGGAGAGGAACAAGATATGACTTCTAAGATAATTAATCCAGACTTCTCGAATGGAGTGGACGGATGGGATACAGGCGGTGCTCCTTTTGATGAGGGAAGATTGAATAATCTGGGTTTGGTGTTTGTAAGTATTAATCGATGGAGTTATGGTAAGACGTTTGATTTTTCACAAACTTTAAATGAATTGCCTTCAGGCGTATATCAACTCTCTGCGCAGGTAAGTAGTAGTACGGGTAATTCAGAGGTGCTTTGTGTGACAGGTAGTTGGGGAGAATATAGTGAGGTTGGTTTTGGCAATAGTGGTCTTTCTGTAGAAGATGCAGCCAAAAAGTGGAGTGAAGATAAAGAGGCCAATAGGGTTTTTACGGCTCCGATTTTGGTTACTGACGGGCAGTTGAGAATAGTTCTTCGTCGTCATAATCAAAGGGATGGGGATGTGTTCTTTGATAATTTCCGGTTGGAAAAAGTCGGAAGCGGAATGATTGAGGTGAAAGAGTTGTACGATGATATGAAAGAAAAAGTTCAGGCTATGGATGTGTCCGGTTTGCCAGAAACGTTTAAAGAACGTAGGGCGGAGGCTTTGGCGAAAGAGCCGGAACAGACTGTGGACGGTTGGGCAGAAGCATATCTGGCTTTGAAACAGGTTTATGAGGTATGTCATTGTTATATGACGGACTGTCCTATTGCTGCATTGGTTGAGATTTGTAAGGAGTATAAACAGAATTCAGAGGCTTCGGATGAAATCGAGAGTGCATTTGCAGCCGCTATTGCGGACGCAGAGAAAGCGTCATGTGACACGGAGGAGGAACTAAGGACGGCTTATGATGCCTTGGAGAATGTCCGGCGGGCTTTTGTGCAATCGGCTACCCCTATGGGGGAACAGCAGTTCGATATGACGTTTATGTTGAAGAATCCGGATGTTTCAGGTTTCAATAGTTGGAGCGCAGTAGAAGGATGGAGTGGTGATGATGCGCATGTAGCAGGTTGGGGGATTCGTGCACAGCATAATATAGCTCAAACCGGTGAAACGAGTAGTGATGCTTTCTTTGAGTGTTATGCCGATGGCGTATTACCGGATGGCTTATGGGCTATATATCAAACGGTAAACTTGTCTTCAGGATTTTATACCATGCGTCTGGCTACCTTTGCGGGGCCGGTGAATAATGTGCCGGGTACGGGTGAAGCCAAGGCGGCTTTATATGCTGGGGAGAAACGAGGAGATGAGGTGAAGTCTACAACATTGGCTTATCATGAGGTCTCTTTCTGTCAGAGTACGGAAGGGGAAGTGCGTTTGGGCGTGAAGACGGAAGAGGGCAATCTGGCCAACTGGATAGGCTGTAACGACATGAAACTCTATAAAGTGGCTCCCAGGGCCGAGGCTTTGGCTCTGGATGAGACTAGGACTTATGACGTGAAAGCTGACATGTATGCTGATGTGACCCTTCAGCGCAAGTTGGTGGCCGAAAAGTGGAACACTTTCTGTGTGCCTTTTGCCCTGACTGCCGAACAGGTTGAGGCCAATAAACTGGGCGAGGTAAGGCGGTTGAGTGGAATGCAAGCCTCGGGAGAGGGCATTACGTTGGATTTCGACAAAGTGGATGCCGTGGAAGCCGGTGTGCCTTATTTGGTGAAGCCGGAAGAAGCCGTGACGGAAATCAAAGCTGATGGTGTGATGGTCAGTGCAAAACAGCCGGAAGCTTTTCCGATGAATTTGGTTTCGATGACCGGAAACTACGATGCCACCACAGTACCGCAAGGAGCATACTTTATCAAGGATGATATGTTCTATCTGGCCGACCAAGCAGACAAGGTAAGCCTGAAAGGCTTCCGCGCCTATATCAATGTGGATTCGGAATCTCCGGTTGCCGGTGTCAACCGCTTGCTCATCGATATAGACGGATCGGTGACTAGTGTCGGTGAAGTGTTGGACAATACGGCGGAAGATGGCGGAAAGATGGTTGATGTGTTTACTCTGAGTGGTGTGAAGGTGAAGGCCGGTGTGAAGAAGGCTGAAGCTCTCTGTGGCTTGGAGCGCGGCATCTACATCGTAGGCGGAAAGAAAGTAATCAAATAAAAGGTATAAACTTATAAAAACAATAAACAATGGAAAAGAAAATGTATGAGTCTCCCCGTATGGAGATGGTAAAGATGGAAGTCTCGGATATGATGGCTTGCAGTGTGAATGCAGGTGGTGACGTGAATATCGGTTATGGCGGTAACGCTTCTGATCATGATATCATCGAGGCGTATTCGAATAAAAACGGAGGATGGGATATTTGGTAAGTCCTTTATGAAATAGAGGGGATGCCGTATCCTTTTTGGGGAAAGGGCGGCATTCTTTTTTTTAAAATATATGGATAGAAAAGTTTTATTGTCATGAAACGAAGATTATTATTGTGTTTATTTAGTGTGGCTCTTGTGGCAGGCACGTTATATGCCCAAGAGGCGGCTTTCCGCCACCCTGGCCTGCTACACTCGGAGGAGGACTTTGAGGCCGTGCGTGCCCGCTTGGCCGCAGGAGATGAGCATGCTTTGGAGGCTTTGGAAGCCTTGCGTACGGCTCCTCCCGTAAATGGAGACCACGGACATAACTGGGGCGTGAACGAGTATATTTCACGTGGAATATCCGGTCAGGAGAATTATATGAATGCTTACCGTAATGCGGCGCGGGCTTATCAATGTGCATTGTTATGGAAGATTACGGGAGATGAGGGCTATGGCGACGTGGCCATAGACGTATTGAATGCTTACCGTATCTATAACAAAGGACTTGCCGGCAATACGAATGTTTCGTTGATTCCCGGATTTATCGGTTACCAGTTTATCAATGCTGCCGAAATCATGCGCGATTATAAGAAATGGCCGGAAGAAGATTTTGAATTGTTTAAGCAATATATGATAGATGTATGGTTTACTACGGCACAAGATTTTTTGGAACGTCGGCATGATACGGTAGAGCGCGAACAAAACTGGTATCATTACCATAGTAACTGGGGATTGGGAAATGCGCTTTTCTGTGTTTCTTTGGGGGTATTATGCGACTTACCGGACATATATAATTACGGTATGTATTGGTTGAAAGAAGGGCCGGGCAATGAGTCGCTTTGCGTGACGGCCCTTCATCCCGATGCGTTCGGACAGGGTTTGTGCGGCTATGGTTGGGGACTGATACCTTGGTTCCATAAAGACGAGCGTGGACCGTTAGGTTATTTGAACCAAATGCAAGAGAGCGGGCGCGACCAAGGGCATGCCATGGCGGCGTTGGGTTTGTTGTCGTACGCTTTTGAGTCGGCTTACAATCAGGGAGACAATGCTTTTTGCAATTTGACGAATACGCTGATACCAGGCCAGGCCGGTGCGGCGATGGTAGCCGGTGCGGCGGAATACGTGGCAGCATACAATAGTGGCACGGACGACCTGCCTTATAAACAGAATTGGTGGATGGGGGGATTGAATGCTACCGGACGCGGACAATGGCGTCCTATTTGGCAGTTGTTTATCAATCATTACGAGAACCGGATGGGAATCCCGATGAACTTTTGCCGGACGATGAAAGGGATTATCGGAATGGAGCGTGGCGGCGGTTCGTATGGGAACAATAGCGGAGGGTATGACCATACGGGATTTGGCGACTTGATGTACAGTGACCGGCCGGTTACTGTGGAACAAACGCCTACAATTCTTTTTCCTGTGATAGCCGGAAAGACGGAAACCCGAAAATATGCGGAAATCCGAGATGTGGAACCGGGGGCTGTATTGACCTTGTCGGCTACTTTACCCGAAGGGGAGAGCAATACGGGAAAATGGACATGGGATGACGGGGCGGCCGGACAGCAACGGCAGGTCACGGCTGAACATTCCGGAATATATCGTCTTACGTACACGAATACCTATGGAATAGAGAGTACACAAATGTTTTCCGTGTCCGTACGCGGTGAGGGGATTAAAGGAACGTTGTCCTCAACGGCCGTATATAACGGTCAGGTGGTGGAAGGCAGTGAAGTCTTGATGGGAAAAGGGCGTTCGCTGACCGTGAGCACTTCTTATGCGAACTGGAACTACATAGAAAGTGAAATATGGTATGATGAGAACGGCAGGCAGTTGGCCACGGGAGGTTCCTATACATATACTTTAGAGGACGACCAGGAACATGAGTTGATATTCCGTTTGACTAACCAGTCGGGAGTCGTAATAGAGAAATCCTTCCATATTATTCCCAATGAAAATGAGTTGACTCATTCTTTGCCGGACCCTGATTGTGAGAAACCTGAACTGTGGATGACGGACGTGGAAGGTTTTCAAAAGGGTGTGTCGTCAGTTTCGGGGTTAAGCCAGCCTTATATCGAACGTAAACGTACGGCTTCGGAGGATGGTCGGACTTATTGGGGACAGGAACGTTTTAACATATTTCAGACCCTTGAAGGTTTGAAGCCGGGTAAATATGAATTGGGGGCATCTGTCATTGCCACGCAACAAGGCAAGAGCGGAGAGGCTGCCCGTAATTATGTAAAAGACGTGTATTTGTATGCCGACGGGGTAAATACGCCGGTGGCTTCACTGGATGGGGAGGCCGGACGTTTTACGGTAGAGTTCTATGTCGGCGAAGAGGGCAAGTTGACTTTCGGAGCCAAGAATATGACCGATCAGAATTATGCTTATTCGGCGAATGGCATGAATTGGTTTGCCATGGATAACTTTAGTTTGCTTTACCTTGGGGAGACGGATTTGTCAGTTGATTTGTCTACCATGCGAAAAGAGGCGGATGCCATTCGGGAGGATGAGGTGACATCTGAGCTTTGGCAGCAGTTGGTCGGATTGAAAGAATCGGCTTCGGATGGGATAGAGACGGCCGTGCGTTATCAACGCGTGTTGGGAGAGATACACCTGTTGCAGGTACATTATGAGGACTACAAGGATGCGTACGAGAGGTATAAGAAGTTTGTGGAGACGGAGGGAGTGGACGATGCCTCGTTGAAAGAAACATTGGAGCTTTTTGCCGCAGCGGGTTCGGCCGATGAGGTTTTCAGGGCTTATGAGAATTTGGATAAGGCTTGGAAGGCCTATTTACCCCATGCGGGCAAAGCTGTGGATGTCAGTTCGGTTTTGCCGGACGGAGGGCGTCTGTTGCCTTCGGGAACCGACGTGATGTTTGATAACCGTACGCATTGGATGACCGATGCTGAAGGTGGTAATTATCGTGTGTTTGCCATAGACGGGTCGGATGCGCAGCGTGGGGATGCTACGGGAGAGAACATGATAGAACGTTATTGTACGGGCAATTTCTTGGCCGGACAGCGTTTGATTTATGCGTCTGCATCCGGGTTACCTGTTGGGCGCTATATCTTCAAGGCGGTTGCACAGAAAGGAGCCGACGGAGGGGTAATAGAATTGTTTGCCAATGACGACAGGTCTTTGGTGACGTCGGTTAAGGTTTTGCGTGAGACGGAAGTGGCGACGGATGTACTCGACCAAGATTTGACGGTGGGAGTGGAGTCCGGTTTGAATAATGCATGTCAGTGGGTGTCGTTTGCCGACGTGACTTTGGAGTATCAAAGTCCGTACATGTTGCTTGAAGAAGCGGTGGCGGCTTCAGATACGTTGACGTATGGTGAAGACAAGGGCGGTGCTCTGAAAAAGGCGGTCGATGAGGCGCGTGTATTATTGGTGTCCGGTGAGGCACGTGAACGTATGGCGGCTTGTCATGCCTTGCTGGATGCGATGGAGCAATACCGTCTGGATAATGCGTCTGTTGCACATCCGGTCGATTTGACGGCGCGGATACAAAATGCTGGTTTTGACATTGGGAATACGACCGGGTGGACGCTTACGGTATCGGATGCGAACTATCCTAAGTTCAGTCAGGGAGTGATGGAGTTCTGGCATACTACTTTTGATTGTTATCAATTGTTGACAGGGATTCCGTTAGGAAACTACCGGGTGAGTATGCAGGCGCGAAGCGATTTAGGCACATCCAATAAGCACTTCCGGTTGTATGTGAAGACTACCGGTGGTTTACCGGTTTCGGTGTATAGTGTGGATAAGACGCGGGCCGATGGGGCGAATACGGCATTGCATCTGGGGCAGAATGCAGAGGACTTGAATGCCGGTGCAACCGTTTCGCGTATTTACACAGATGTTTTTGTGGGTGATGGGCAGTTGACTGTGGGCGCAGTATGCGATAATGCCGGAATGTGGTGTGTGATGAATGATTTCGTATTGGAGTATCTGGGCGTAGGAGATGATGACTTGCGACAGACGTGGGAGGCACAGGTGGATGTGGCTCGCTCACTCGACCGCGAACTTTTGCCGCAAGCTGTAGAAACGTTGTTGGATGAGGCTGTGGCAGTAGACGTGTTTTCCATTACAGTGGATTCTCTGGGGCGGGCGTTGTCTGGCTTGATGAAGGAAATAGAGAATGCCCGCAGTGTCATGGTGGCTTATGAAGTATATCGGAACCGGAAGATGGTGGCAGAGGAGATTGCCGGGAATTCTGTCCCTAAATTGAGTTCTTCGCTTACGATTTTCAAGAACAACATTGCGTCTGCCGCAACGGAGGCTGAGAAAGCCGTAGATGTGTCGGCTGTGCAGAAAGCGTGCGAGAATTTAGAGTCCGCACGCCAGAGGTACGTGATAGATGCGGAACCGTTGAACGGCATCGCTTTTGACATGACGTTCAAGGTGAATAATGCCGCTTGCAATGCGGACGGCGGCTGGTTGAACGACGGGACGGTGAACTTCCGTTCCTTGGTCAATACTGCACAGAATGGGGAATACGGAGGTGGTGTGTTCTATGAAAACTGGATTGGTCCGGGCAATGAACTGAAGGATGGGAAACGCCCCATTTACCAGACGGTGGGTTCGCTCCCGAATGGAAACTATGAATTGACGGCTGCGGCATTCCGAAAGGTGGAATTGAGCAGTGCCGATGTGGCAGACATGAATGTGGCTCTGTATTTGAACGGGCAGCAGACTGACGTGACATCTGCGGTGCTGGATTATTTCTCGGTGAAAGGTGCGGTCTCTTCTCGTACGGCTGAAATAGGCCTGGTGGGCGGTGTCGGCAATACGGCAAATTGGGTTGGTTTGGCAGATGTGAAGCTGATGTATTATGGCAGTGACGTATCGGAGTTGAGTGAGGACGATAGCCGTTTTGACGTGCGGGATGGGACGTATGGCACGGTGACAGTACGGCAGAACTTGTTGTCAGGGCTGTGGAATATGGTTTGCTTGCCGTTCGATTTGTCTTCGGCTCAGGTTCGAAAGTATTTTAAGGAGGTGAAGGCGTTGGAAAGCGTGGAATTGGCCGGAGAGGATTGTAACTTGAATTTTGGGAATATGCGCGACATGGTAGCGGGAGTACCTTATCTGGTAAAGGTGGCTCAGACGGTCTCTGTGCAAACTTATGAGAAAGTGACAATAGATGCAGATGCCGTTTCGTCTGGTGCAACAGTTGTTTCAGATGGAGCTGTTACGGCTCGTTTGCAGGGAACTTTCCAGAAGGTGGTGCCCTACGGAGATAATGTATATGCTTACGAACCGAACGTATTTTCAAAAGCCGAGACGGGAACGGAAATTAAAGCTTTCCGGGGCTATTTGGAGCTGGAGGGAGTTTTCCCGAAGCGTTTGAATCTTTATATAGATGGTGAACAGACGGGGGTACGGCTGGTGAAAGGAGCAGATGAGGATGCAAAGGTCAATGTCTACACTACCGACGGAAAACTTGTCAGGTCTGCGGTGAAGCGGAATGCTGCCTTACAGGGGTTGCCTTCCGGAGTGTATGTCGTGGACGGGAAGAAGTGTGTGAAGTGAAAGTTTTTCGTTTTTTTGGGGGACTCTTTCTTGATTTGAATAAGAATCGGTTATGTCCAAACTGAAATGAAAACCGGAGAAGGTTATATGTTATAACTGAAAATGTAGAAGAGTCATGTCAAACTCGGTTTCGAGGACACATGACTCTTTTTTTGTGATGATTTGTCTTTTTGTCAGAATGTCAGATTTAGGCCTTTATGTTTGCCATATTCGTCAGTGGTTCCGGCGTTGATGGATTTTATTCGATTCTCGCGGTGTCGGGTTTTACCGTTTTGCCAGGGTGGGGGCGGCTTTTGCTTTCCTTTTGCCGTGTGCGGGGTCCGGGTGTGCGCCGGCGGTCCTCCGGCGTGTCAGGTAACGGGGCTTTCGGGTGCCTTATGGTTATTCAAGATGTGTCCCGTTTTTCTTTCAGATAAATCCGGGATGCGGTTCTGAGGGGGTATTTCCGTGGCCCGGATGCTTGTCTTTTTCCGTTTTCAGCCGTGCCATTTTCCGTTCCCGGCGGGTCGTCTCTATTTTGTGCGCCGAACGTAAAACCGTTCGCTTCCGATTGATTTACCGTTTGGCTGAGACTGAGTGTATGATATACGGTATATATGCAGGTTTCGGA
>ERZ1504963.266-NODE-266-length-17240-cov-5.577946_pt1 | contig 17240 bp, 9 predicted proteins | sample MGYA00574585_ERZ1504963 | MGnify/ENA primary metagenome ERZ1504963 (study PRJEB39906, sample SAMEA3182070) | gut metagenome | biome: human; feature: gut; material: Stool; isolation source: human stools | place: Canada | collected 2011-11-22 ...
TGCTTGTACGTATGCTTCCATATCTACGACATCTCCGCTAACGTGAGTCAACTCGGTAAGGAAGCCATCTCCTGTATTGCAGATTCCATCTTCCGTCCAATGCGTGCAATATCCTTTTTCTTCGAGCAAAGCCGATGAATTGATTTCACACTCCAACCCGAATTCTGCCATCTTCTGCATATCACGGTCTACGAACTTACGGCATACAAAGATGTCTCCTACCTGATGGTTGACTGTTCCGGCACTTCCGATATTAAGCACCAAGTCCGGTTGTACCTGACGGATTGCCTCTGCCAAATGAAAGGCTGATTTCACTTTACCAATGCCTGTACGAATGTAGTAAGGTTCTATATCCGGCCATTTAAGTTCTACAAATTCGCCTTGTACGGCGTAGGTTACTAATATTTTCAACATGGGTTCCTTTATTTCGTAAAAATTACTATTCAAATCCAATTGTACTCAACCGCTCCACGAGATAGACTATAGCCCTATTTATCCAGGCTATTTCACCTGACAAACTTTTGATGTTCCATCTGAATGAACTCCAATTTTCTATTTCATGGATAAACATACCATCAGTTATTTCTGCAAAAATAACTATTTAACTGGAGTTATCTATAAAATGCGGCCAAAAGAGGTATGCTAAGCCGCAAATTCTGCGGTTAACTAACGGAATTAAACTGCAATCAACAAGAACAAGGCATATCCACCACGCTTGGTTTGAAGAATCATTCAAACCAAGTACGAAACTTCCTTATGTGGAGTACCCAATATTACTTTTTACTATCCGGCAACGGATTAATAGCCCCCCTTTGTGTACAAGTATATGCCGATACATCTACCGCTTTGCGGTGTGATTCAGCGACCGACGCCCCTCTAAGTATGTTCACAACAAAAGTAGCAGTAAACGAGTCGCCTGCACCTACAGTATCGGCCACCTCGACTTTAGGTGTATCTATGGATGAAATTTCCCCACTTACATCATATATGCCACTACGTACTGCCCCCTGTGTGAATATAACATATTTGAGCGAAAAACGAGCAATGAGTTCTGCGATAGCTTCCACAAAATCAGTCGAAAGAGAAAGAAGAGAAATCAATAACGGCAATTCGTCTTCATTCAATTTGAGTACATTTGCTTTTTGCAAGGATTCCACAATCAAGTCTGTCGAATAAAAATGTTGCCTGATATTAATATCAAACACCTTCAAAGAGGTATCCGGCACGGCATCTATGAGCCTTAAGATTGCAGCACGTGACTTTTCGCTTCGCTGTGCCAAAGAGCCCCAACAAACAGCATCTGCATCGCCGACAAGTTTCATGGTCGCAGGACTACACTCGATAGCATCCCAAGCAACATTCTCAACAATGTCATATTGCGGTACACCGGCTTCATTCAACGACACAAGCACTTTACCTGTCGGCAAAATATTACGGGAAATATATCCTAAATCAAGTCCGGTCTCTTTAAGCACTGTAAACGTTTCATCGCCGAGTTCGTCCTCACCTATTGCCGTAACGGGATATGATTCTGCTCCCAATTCCTTCGCAAAAAAACAGAAATTGATAGGCGCTCCGCCAAGTCTCTTACCTTCCGGGAAGCAATCCCAAACAACTTCTCCTATACCTATTATTTTCATGGTTTTATAGTTTAATAATAATTTTCATGGATGTTGCACTATTCTCGTCTATAAATTTATATGCCTCGTCATACTGCTCGAACGGGAAATGATTCGAAATAAGCGGTTCGAGACGGATAGCTCCCGAACTTACCTGATCGATAGCCGTAAGATAATCTTCATGGCGATACATCATCGTTCCGTTCACCTTCAGTTCGTGCTCTCCCAAATAGAACATATCAAGCGACGGATCCTTGCCAAATACCGCCACTACAACGATGGTACTCCCTTTTTCGATACACTCCATAAGCGAACGAATACTCGACTCAACTCCAGCAACCTCAAACGCAGCTTGAAAATCTTCATCCCCGAAAAGCCTCTTCGCTCCTTCTTTGAGCGGCGTCTTAGCTACATTGAGCGTATCTACTATACCACATTTACGAGCGATTTCAAGTCTGAAATCACTTACATCGGTAATAAGAACCCGTTTGGCTCCTCTTGCCTTAGCGAACTGCGCCACGAGGTTACCGATCGTTCCGGCACCCGATACAACCACATTCTTACCTTTCAAGTCCCCGCCACGCATGGTTGCATGCGCAGCCACTGCCACCGGTTCTATCATAGCCCCATAATCAAGTGACATACCTTCAGGCAACACCGCAATCCTGTCATCATCAACCACAAAAAAGTCTTGCGCAGCTCCATTTGCCTGAAAGGCTTGCACTCTTAGCTCCTCACAAATATTATACTCTCCCCGCTGACAAGGCTTGCACTTCCCACACGCAAGTTGCGGACGTGCGGTGACAACGTCACCCACCTTGCAGATCGTAACCGCCGCCCCCGTAGCGACTACCACTGCCGAATATTCATGCCCCTGAACTACCGGATAGAAAGTTGCCGGATGACATCCGTGATAAGAATGTATCTCACTTCCACAAATACCTATTCTCTTAATATTCAGAAGCACCTGATGTTCTTTCAGGTCCGACGCCTTAGGCGCCTCAACCTCGCGAAATTCAATATGTTTTGGTTCTACTAATACCGCTTGTCTCATTTTATACCATATTTACTTAAAATTTCTATTACCGGAGTCTCTATTGACTTCGCCCAAAGTGCATATCCATAACTACTTGGATGAGTTCCGTCGACCGATGTCTCATGGGCATCGGAAGCATCAGGCGTAATCAGATAAACGTCTTTATATTTCGGGTTCGTGAGGATTTTTGCAAACAACCCCTCTACGGTTGCCGCCTTAGCCCGTTCTTTCGCATCAAGAACTGTATCGAATGAACGTCGTTCACGATAGATAGTACGCTGAAATATCAACGGAGTAGCCGGATGTGCCGCTATAAGCCGATCGATAAACGGCATCAGGCGCTCTCTTATCAGTTCTGCGTCAGGATTTGAAAAAGTATCGAATATAAAGGCATCAGCCTTGACTTCCGCAAGAACATCGAGCATGTAAGGCTGCATCAGGCAACGTCCGCTTGTTGCGAGCGACACGACTTGAAGACCCGTATTACGCATAAATTGCATGGGATAACTCATACCGGATCGATCCGTGCTCACTCCCTGCGTAAACGAAGAGCCATATACCGCTATCCTGTGACGAAAATCGGACTTCAACGGTTCGATAACAGCATCGTCATCTATCCCTATCTTACAAGAAATGACCTCCGAATACATCGGCATATACATCATACATTCGTGCATCGTACCATCCATATTCTCAATGAGCGTGAATGTCTCGGTTTTCTCGCCCTTATACGCTTTCAATGAACCGCTTGCCGCATACTGCCATTGACCGTTTGCATTTTTGATATAAAGATCATATCCTTTATAAGAGATCGGCATGGTTGAATGGCTCGAATATACATATCCCCACTTGGTCGTAATCTGTATATTACGCGTGTTCGTTTTAAACAACACAGCCATACCGGCAGAGCAACGGAGTTGTCGATTCTCCGTCCTGTTAAAACCTTTATAAACCAATGTATCGACTCTATGATACGGATTGGGAGTCGATTCAAACGGCTTACCTATCAGGTTAAGCGTTGACGCCTCCGTCTGTTTTTGTGCCGAAACCGACAATACGCACGAAAACGACAGAACAACCGTTATGAAAAACTTCTTCATTGCCTTGTATTTTTTAGTTGTTTACTGTAATAAGACCTTCAATCCTTCTGCTACCTGCATAGCATAAAACTGCTCATACTTTTCCATAAACACAGGATATTTGTCCAGTCCCAATGACACAAAAGGTGATATTTTCAAGAACTCGGCCGGCGATCCTCCGGAAATCAACTTCCTGTCCGCTGGGGTGATGTGAGGTTCGGAGATAGCTATATTTTCACCGGACTCGGTGCGCGCACCTATCAGGTATTTGCAATAAACAGCTATCAGGAAAGCCTCTATCGAAATATCCTTCCCATCCTGCAACATCTGTTTGAGTATGGGTACCACATAAACGGCAAACTTAGCAATGCCATCGCCGCAAAGCCGTGATACCTGATCGCTGATCGCCTTGTTTGAAAATCGTTCGATAAGCTGGTCTTTATACGCTTCAAGGTCAACGCCTTCGGGAACCGGAACATAAGGAGTAACGTCCCTGTTCATAAACAACTTTATCATCGCACGATACCTCTCGTCTGCCATTACAGCATCGACCTTCCTGAATCCTTCCATATAGGCAGGATAAGAAAGAAGAGTATGTGACGCATTGAGAAGACTTAATTTCATGATTTCATACGGGGTCACATCATGGGTGAATGTAACTCCCACCTTCTCCCATGCAGGACGGCCTGCAATGAAATTATCTTCAATCACCCATTGTATAAAGTCTTCACAACACACATCTGTAACCTTACCCGGTTTTGTTACGGGAGTGATTCGATCTACCATCGAATTCGGGAACGTCACTTTCTTTTTCGCCCACGCTGCCACCTCGGGATATTTCGCTTCAAAGTATGACATAAACGCACATTTGGCGGCATTGCCGTTCATCTGCATGTTGTCACACGAAAGAATCGTAATCGGCAAATCTTTCTCCATCCGGCGTTTAAGTCCTTCGGCTACATACCAGAACACACTGCGCGATTGGTTAAAATCGACCTTATATCCCCCTTCGGTAATGGTGAGAGAGATGATTTTTATCTCCTCCGATGCTATTTTAGCGATGATAGGCTCACTATCTATTTCCCCCCATGCCAGTTCTACAAGCGAACCAATCAGCATACTATCCTGTTCGCCGGAAGGGCTGCATGTCGTCAATTGATATATGCCGTCGTCTTTCTTGAGGGCGTTGAACAAGACCTCGTCCGTAGGCATAATCATGGCTCCGAATACCCCCCAGCATCTTTGTGACGGATCTTCAAGTAATAGATTTGTGTAAGCTTCGAGATGTGCACGATGGAAGTTTCCAACGCCGAAATGTACTATTCCGGCCTTTATTTCAGCACGATTATAATTAAAAGTCTTCATACGATAATTTCAATGTTTCGGCAAGTGATTTTTCCACCTTGTCGCAATGTTCTATATAGAATTTATAAACCTCATTCCATTTGTAATAAGATGCTTCAACCGCTTCCAACGGCAACCGGAGGTCTTTTTCATTCAGCATAAACTTAACTAAAACGTCCGGATTGTCTTCTGATTGGTAAAAGATCATCTGAAGGTTCGCACCCATCGGAATATCCCAGTACTTCCAACTCCGCAACGCTTCTTTGGAATTACTAGCCTCCCGCGCCCACGTTCCGGCTTGCAGATTTGTCAAGATAGCCATCAGAACGCCATCGTGTCCGAAGTTGAGATTGATGCCATGACGCTTACGAACCAGATCTTCGGCAGATTCGTCTAACAAATGGCGTAACGTGCGGGATGCAAGTCCCCAACTACGCCCGTGAGATACCGGTTCAGGACCTTTCTGCGCAAAATACTTATAGTTCTCGATTTCCGCCCAAGCCAATATTTCCTCTTCTGTAAAGATATCCCATATAGGCACTTGGCGGTCGAGGCATTGCATCAGCGACGCCATTAACCAGAAACGATGAATCAGGTCGTACTTGTCATACTCACTTTCTACTTGTGTTACGTCTATAAACAGTCTTGTAAAAAAAGCATCCACATTCAACTTTTCATCTATATATGAACGATATTTTTTATACCAACTGTTTTCCTTACCAAGTATATATTTATCAAGCGGACTTCTGTCGGGACATACGTTACCGTATGGATTCAGTGTGGTAAGGAACGAACGGGAATTGTCTATCTCCGCCCACTCAAGCCCGGGACGTAGCGACAAAATACCCGAATTTACAGATTGCATGGTGGCCGCCACCCGAAGCACATTCGTTGCGTTAGTCTTCAAATAGGGACGGCCTTCAAATACTTCCGGATAGTTTTGTACCATCCTCCGGCCTATCTCCCTTGTCTGACGATAACCGATTTGTGTCAGATCGCCTTCTTTGTAAAACACATTCTTCTTGAACGGTTTAAGACGTTCGTACAGGGCTTTCCCAAAATCGGTAAGGTTGTTTGTGGCATGAGCTTTCTCCAATACGCCGTATATGGCAGGATAAGTCACCTCATCGTCTATCTGACGCGCTCCATGACGGAAATAGCCGTTTATATAGAAAGGCGTATATCCTTTGGGCGCCGGCGTAACCGGATGTGAAAGATCGGTCACATAATACACGCCGCCCGCACGTTCCGGATCCCTGCGTATCTCGTCGAGAGGATTTTCGGCCACCGGCTTTTCTTTCGGAAGAGAGAGTTTGAATATGCAAGGAAGATCGGACGTCTTTTTCGCATTCGTATTGGTATTGACATACATAACCCCGTCTTTGACCACAATATCTTCCGGCTCGTAAATAACCTGTTCCTGCACATTGTATCGGGCAGTAATCGTCCGCCTATCCGTATCGTACACCCGGATGCAGGAAGGACGGCTGTCATCCTGTTTCCCAACTCCGAAACAGAAATAGATTTTACCATCATGCATACAGCCCGCTTGTGTGAACCATACCTCATAGGGGAACACCACCTGATCGAGAATGTCATTTTCGTCGAGGCGTACCTTTGCCCCCTCACTCAACGACGGTATGCGGAATTTGGTGGCGACATACTGGTTTTCCCATGCATGCTTTGTCACCTTCGCCACAGTACGTTTACGCGCCGAGAATATCCATATAAATCCCCGTTCCCGATCGACCAGCCAGCTTGGCGCACCAAAGATGGAGACATACCCTTTCTCCGCCCACTTCGAGCCATCGAGTTCAATTGTCTGTGCGATTTCGCTGCTAAAACGTTTTCCACGACGGGTGATGCTCTCCACAAAGCACAACCATTCCAACTCGCTTCCTACCTTCCCGTTTGTGATATACAAGAGAGGAAACGATGCTCCGCGTTTTGTCTCGACGCCAAAGCATACATTATTTACATGGTTGTCCGGATGGGAGGACGCCAACTCAAAGCCTGCCACAGGTTTCGGATCGGCACTTTTGAAATCATAGATATTCACGTGTCCTCCATCCTCGCACGAGAATATGTAATCATCCCATATTTCAAGTCCTTGCTGTGCCCGCCCCCGTCCTTCCTTTGCCAGGAAGACAGAGTACTCTACCTCTTTCTCCGGCTCTACATACAACTGGGCGATAAGGGGAATAGAGATCAGTAAGCACACGACAGACAAATAGATCTTTTTCATAAGTATGCTCTATAAATTTAAAGTATGATTATGTTCTACGTTAATCGAACAGCTCTACGCCTAACGACTCAAGCCGTTTCTGCAACTCTCCTACATCGAGAGCCCGCGGAGTACAATGCTGCGACGCACTCATGGCAGCGGCAATACCAACTGCCTCTCCCATCGCCATGCAAATACTCATGACACGATAGGAAGCGTGAGCTCTGTGAGTACCCGATATGCATCGTCCCGCCACCAGAAGCCCTTCCAAGCCCAACGGGAGAAAACAACGATACGGCAAATCGTATGGTTTGCAATATTGGATGGTTGGTTCCGCCTGTCCGGCTCCGTCAGGATTATGTATATCGACAATGAACAATGCTTTATGTACCACCACATCGGCAAAACGGCAGCCTTCCGCCATCTCATCGGCATCGATCACATAGTCGCCCATCACCCTGCGGCTTTCGCGCACTCCGGTTGTTGTACCACTTCCGATCACTCTACAGTTTTCGTAACCCGGCAAATTTTCTTTCAAGAATTGAGTCAGGAGGCGTATCTGTTGCCTAAGTTCAAGATCGGCGGCGAAAATAGAGCTTACCGAAGTTATATCCACCCTATTGACTTGTGTCGTATTTACCTGACGGCAACCCGGTCTGACCGACGGATGCAAACGCACGGCAGCAAGCATCCGGGGAAGTTCGCCCTCATCGGCTTTCTTTTTACACCAATCAAGAAAACACTCGCCATTCAATTGGACATTGTCTACATCTCCAATACAGATAATTCCTTTCGATTCATCTACGCCGTCAATGGTGTATTCAAGGGTTACAGGCTGCATGAGTCCGTCAGCACGTCCTTTTTCTATTTTTGCACCGGCAAGAAAAGATACTATGGCATCACCGGTACAGTCAATCGTTACCGCGGCTTCAAAACAGAGCGTCCCCTCGTTACTTGCACACTTAATGCCTTTTACCACCTTTCCGTCACGAATAACATCCGACACGCAACATTGCAAAAAGACATCGACGTTCTTTTCCCTGGCGACAAATTCTGCCAATGTAAGTTTTGCCTCTTCGAAATCGTGAGCATTTCCATGCTCACCAATCCAGTCATTGTCTTTGACGCCAAGAATAGCACAAACCTCATCGCGCATCGTGTTCTTGCTTACACTACCGAGAATAGGGCCGACATACCCGGCGGTCAGGTTACCTCCGATGACTCCGTATCTTTCGATAAGGGCAACACGTGCTCCTTGCCGGGCGGCGGCTACAGCCGCACATATCCCGGCAGGACCTGCACCTGCTACTATTACATCATAATATTTTGTATTCATTATCTGCTTGTATATGGACCGGAAATAGTCTTAACAGTCATTGCCCCGTCAGAATCTGTGATTGTCACAACTCTGTATTTGTTTCCTCCGTCTGTCACACGAACTACAATATGTCCATCATATCCCTTTACTCTCGCAGCCTCTTCCGCCGTAACCCGGTCGTCTACTCCGCTGGGGCGATCGCCTTGCCAGAAGTTAGTGATAAACATGTCACACGTAGGGAGTGTTGTCTCCATCGAATTCAGTATATCGGTGCGAGGATGACAATCTACCCACGAATTGATAACAATCGTTTGTGGATTGAGTGCTTTCAGAGCATCTACTTGATTGGTGTTGGTTACACCGTGATGGTTAGCTTTCAAGAGTTCCACCTGACCTACTGCTTTTGCACAGGGCAGTTCGGCATCTTTCCACGCATGACTCGAACGTCCGTTATACTGAAGGTCACCACCGGCAAAGAAGTCAAAGTTACCATACGAAACTTTCATCACACAACTGGTAATATTCTCCGGCGGACAATTGTCACTGGAGGTAATGTTCTTACTGTTTTCGTATGTAATCTCCGAGAGTTCAGGGAATGTCTTCTTTGTGGTAGTGCCCGAACCTGTCCAGATCTCTCCATTCACTGCCACGTTTTGCACCTTTGCAGTAGGATACTTTGCAGGATTATACTTCTGAACGATCTGATTATTCGCCCCTGCTTTGAATATCGCAGCATCGAACTTTTGATTGGCGACATGCCATTTCACTGCATTGATATAGTTATTACAACTTGGAGCATTGTCTGCCATTGTCGCCATATTAAACGGATAGTTATAATCGGGATAGCCACGATCAAGAAGCGTACCAATCTTGAAATTGTCGAAAATCTCGGCAAAACCTATCAACGAATAAGTGTCGGAGTTGGAAGATTTCGGCAAGGAAGAAGTATAACCGCCGAAGTGGTCATTATGAAAGTGGGTAAGTACGGCATAATCAATCGTACTGTTACCTGTCCATACCATACACTTACGAATGTAATCAGTTATAATCTGTGAACCACGGGTAGAAGTCAGAGTCGGATCCCAACGACTACGGATACCGGTATTGGTCGTATTACTATTAGAGTTGGTCGTAACACTCGAACTTGCGGCATCGATAAGCATTTGCGTACCATCCGGGAATATTACAAACATGCTTTCACCGGTAGTCGTATTGATGAAATGAATATCCATCACACCCTCCTGCCAGGCAGGAATCGTCTTACCTACCTCTATTTCAGTGGCAGCATCTTCCCCACCTCCATCCGGACGAATCAAAAATGAGTGAGACTCATTGGAGCTGCATCCTACAATCGCAAGGATGAACAGACTAAGTATAAATATTAACCTTTGCATGCTATATGAAGATTTAAAAACATCTCTCCGCCTTCAATGCTGACGGCAAGACGAATATAATTACCAAAATTTGAATTTACCTTTATAATATGTTGGCCAAGTCCTTTGAAGATTACAGGCTCACTACCGTCGTCAGCCCAATGTATACCATCTTGCGATAGTTGTACACGACCTTCGAATACGGGATCTCCTTCTATTTTCTCAACCATAACAAAGAATATAGCCTCATCTGCCCAACCAGCCTCGTAAGGATGAGTGAAGAAAGTACCTTTAAAGAACTTCTTTACCTCAAGATGGGAATCATTAAACATTTTCATATATTACATTCCTCCTTTTATTCTTGTGAAACAACAACAGAATCTATATAAAAGAATACACGACGATTGGTATCAGTACCCACCCAGAAAAGAGGATTGATAAGATTGTCGATGCGTCCATATCCGTCAACGGTATCAGCTGCAATGCCACGCATATCCCAAATTTTGTCCTGACATTGGAACTCTACATATTCACGAAGCTCTGTGTCAAGTTTCAGACGCATGTATTGCCAATTGAGTTTACAGTCGGTCTCATTGTAAATGAGTTTCTGATGACCATCTCTCAAATCCTTGAATCCATCGTGGTCGCCATTAGGATAACGGCGGCCGAACCACCAGGGATCGACTCCCCTCTTACACCAGTCTCCGTCAAGTCCATAAGCCCAATCGCGGTCGGTTATGTCTTCATTGGAATGTTCATACTGCCACTTCTGCATTAATTTGCCATCTACTGCATTGAGATAGCGAATTCCTACATGGTAACGTTTTCCACCCTCCTGTACATCGAATCCCATACCAAAATCGCGGATAGAACTCTCATGCAAACCCGGTTGCGGACGGTCACCGCCATCCACCACATCCTGTTCCGCCGTGTATGTAAACCAACATTCTATCTGCAAATATTTGCAGCCCGGACGAGAGAACGAAAGCCGCTTAATGGCATGTCCCAGACAACCTTCCGCCGGAATCTCCGTATAAGGAGCGGCAACAGGTCTTGTCGAAAGTTTAAGAGAGTAAGTGCCGGACATAGCTCCGTGAGTGCCCGGATACCTGAAAGTAGCGGAACTAAGCATGACCGGTGGCCACTGGTCTTTATTGACCAATGTCTTGGGAACATCAAAATCGGGATATTCCGTAAAGTTAGGCATTAATGTCATCCAGCCGTTAAAGCCGGTGTTGAATACATCATAGCTCAACACCCTTTTCAATGGTTGATAGCGACTGCGCAATAAAATTTCTCCAATGCTCATAATATCATTTATTTAATAAAGTTAGTACCCTGGATTTTGAACAAGTTTGCCATTCATTATCAATACATCATCACTTGGCAATGGCCACAAATAAATCTTCTCATCATACTTACGTTCACCATGCTGGACGATATAGGTTCCGTCGGCCATCGCTTCAAAAGAAGGAAATCCGTCTTTGTCAAATGTCGGAGTCTCCGGCCAAAACCAGTTGCCTGCCGCAAAGTATTCCTTTGCCCTGTTGGCTGTACGGGTAAATCCGTACATATTGTGTCCGAAAGCATTCTCAAACTGATGCCAACGAAGCAAGTCGAAATAGCGCAGATTTTCCCATGCAAACTCCACACGACGCTCACGACGGAGCACTTTGCGCAATGCCGTCTGATCGGTTGTCGTGATGGACGGATAGTCGTTGGTTTGTGTACGGGTGGTGCCATAAGCACGGGCACGGACATCGTTGATGCAAGCAAGGACAGTAGCGTCAATCTCCCCCAGTTCAATCTTAGCTTCGGCATACATCAACAAGACATCGGCATAACGCATGAGAATAACAGGGTTGTCGTTATACAAAGTAGTACGCCATGATTCTTGCGCGCCTTTGCGCAGGCAACAACCATTGTAAGCACAGTTGGAAGCATCCGAACCGCCTTTGGAATCTTTATTTGTAATCATACGATTTTGCGTATAGTCCATTATTTCGAGTGCGTTTGGCGCAGGATTCCACTCAATACCATAGATACGGCTGCCGGGAGCAGCAAATGTTTCCAGGCAACGGGGATCGCGGTTGGCAAATGGATCGTGAGGATCAAAACCGCTGCCCGGTTCATCAATCGTCTTGCCATTCGTCATTTCGTAGACAGCAAGAAGTTCCCACGAAGGTTGTGCATTATGTGTACCGCCTGCCGAACGGGCAATAAAGGAACCGATAGCCTGTGTAGTAGGTTTACCGTTTTCATCCAATTCAAGGTCGCTTGAGTGAGCAACAGAGAAAATAACTTCTTTGCTTCCTCTTGTCTTGTCGCGGAAAAGTTCTCCATAATCAGGGGCCAAGTCATATACTTCCAGATCCATACAATCTTGCGCAGCCTTTGCGGCAGTCCCGTAGTCGTGTTGATAGAGAGCGGTACGCGCCTTGTAAGCATAAGCCGTTCCTTTGTCCACACGGGTGGCGCCGCTATTATTATTTGCGGCCGGCAAATTTTCTGCTGCATAGTCATAATCTTCATAAATTTGTTTCAGAACGACAGCTTTGTCGGTACGCCCCATCTCAAATGCTTCCTCCGGAGTAATCGAAGTCACGTAGAAAGGAACATCTCCCCAAAGAGTAATCAAACGTGAATAAGCAAACGCTCTGAAAAAACGGGCTTCGGCACGAAGCGTATTCAGTTCAGTGGTGGAATATTTGCCTTCAAGTTTGTCGAGTGCCTCCAAAATCCGGTTGGCACGACTAATGTTCTTATACGTGTAACTCCAAACAGTCTTGATGTTAGGATTACTTGTAGAAGACGCATTCAGTGAACCTGCCGCAATGGTATAAATGTTGGTTCGTTGCGCCCAGTCATCCGTATTACGGTCCAGCGTCCAACCTTCTTCTATAACAAAGAAAGTACTGCGATAAAAATCGTTCAACGAGATTCGAACTTCCTCCGGTGACGAGAACCAGTTTTCGCTGGATGCAGCTGAAGGAGGATTCAGATCGAGGTTCACACAAGAAGTTACAGATAGAAGAGCTATCATGCAAATCAATATATGTATTTTTTTCATATTATGTAATTTTTTCATACTCCATTAGAATTTGATATCCACTCCAAACGTATAAGTGCGTGTGATATAGGTAGAAGCGCCTGCTTCAGGGTCCCATCCCGAAAGATAACTATCAAAGCAGTATGGATCATCAATATTGACGTACACCCGAAGTCCCTTGATTCCGACTTTAGAGACGATTTTTTTAGGAACTGTATAGCCAACGTTGATATTCTTTATACGCATATAGGCACTACTCTTGAGCCAGTAATCCGACATTTTGTAGTTGTTGTATTCACCGCCCTGATGACTCAAACGGGGATAGCTGGCTGCCGCGTTCTGCTCTGCAGTGTTATATACACTCCAATAATTACGGCTGCCATTGTCGTTCAGAAGGACCGACGGAGCCGGAAGCCATTGTCCCTGCATGGGGCGAATCATACTCTCGGTGAGGCGTGAAAGTTGTTTCCCGACACCATTGAAGAGTAGGGAGAAAGAGAGACCTTTCCAGCCCAAACTAATAGAACCTCCATATAGATAGTGTGGCAATGAGCTGCCAAGCACTACACGGTCGTATGTCTCATTGATAATTCCGTCAGGAGTGCCGTCCGGACCGCTGACATCTACATATTTCACATCACCCGGTTTGGTAGAAGCCGAAAGCAGAGCGCTTTCACTGACTTCCTCTGCGGTCTGGAATAAACCTGCAGTTTTATATCCGTACCAGGAGTTATATTCTGCACCTTCAGTAATAATGGTACCATCGCTGTTAAATTGCTGCTTGCCATTAAGATTATCTATTATAGACTTGTAATCAGAGATATTAAAACTTACCGCATAATTTACATCTCCGATACGGTCAGACCAGCCAAGTTTCACTTCCCAACCGCGGGTATGCATTTTACCTACGTTCCTGTCAGGTGCCGAATAACCTGTAAACGACGGGATTGCCACTGACAAGAGCATATCTGTTGTCTTCTTATAATAATAGTCTGCGCTAAAGTCAAGACGATTGTTAAAGAAAGCGGCATCCACACCTATATCCCAGCTCTGTGTTTTCTCCCAATGGATATTCTCATACGCATAATCCTGTTGAGCGGCAGACATCGAAGATTGGGGCGTAGAACCTGCACTGTCATACATAATAGCATTATTGAACGAAATGTATGTCTGATAAGGATAATTTCCAATCCGCTCATTACCGAGCGTACCGATAGAGGCACGGAACTTCAGATAGTTTATCGGGGTTATGTTTTGCATGAACTTCTCGTTAGAGATGACCCAACCCACCGATGCGGACGGGAAGAATCCCCAACGGTGATCCTTGTGAAAACGTGAAGATCCGTCTTCACGAGCATTGAGCTGGAGGTAGTAGCGGCTGTCGTAATTATACATGACACGGCCAAAAAATGAACGGTATGCATTCTGATAAGAATTACCGGCTACGGCAAGAGCATTCTTGTTCGCCAAATCAAGATAAGGGAAAGAAGACAAAGACATATCGTTGGTCGATCCCGACATCGTTTCATACGTATAACTATAATCTTCGTAACCGACCATGGCATTGAAGTTATGTACCTTGCTGAAGGTCTTGTCGTATGTAGCGATGAATTGTTTCTCCAATGATTTGATGTTACGGCGTTCTTCACTTAGCGAATTGGAAGTATATCCCGAAACATATCCCAGCATAACATCGGTTTCGTATGCATCGTAAACAGGTATGGCTTTCTTCATCTCCTTGATCGAAACAGTTCCGACGGTAGGAGTCAGATTGGCAGTAAGGGTCAAATCTTTTATGGGCTTATAGCTCAACGAGAATTTACCGGTCATTGTGTTGGATACGGTCTTCTTCTCTCCGCCTTCCAATAAGGCGGCAAGCGTATTGCTAAGACTGCCGTCTTTACCGGGACCTACCCGACCGTCCGGATAAAGTCCCAAATAAATGGAAGGATACATATAAGCTGCACGAATCGGACTACCGGAAGTCGGATCATTTTTCGTGGCATAACGTACCGAGAAATCGATAGAACCGGAGAGCTTATCACTAATCTTGAGATTATTACGCGAACGGATAGAGATTCTTTCGTGGTTTGAACCTTTATAGATAGCGTCGGCATTTTCGTAGGTAGCGGAAGTGTGGCTCTTGATTACCTTGTTGCCATACGTCATGGTCAAGTTGTGCTTATGGCGCATAGCAGTATTCGAAAGAATAGCGTCTTTCCAATCATAGATAGGATATTGAATGGGATCATACCTGTTGTTGGTAGCATAGTTGTCGATGTAGTCCTGTGAATAGTTGGCAAACTCGCCTCCCGCAGGATTACCGGCATCGTTCCACGACCATTCGTTATACATTGTCATGTAGTGATAAGGGTCGGTCAGGAATTTCGGAAATTCGGTAGGAGAAGACAACGAAATCTCTCCGTTATAACCGATCGAAAGCTGTCCCTCGGTTGCCTCCTTAGTCGTTATCAAGATAACACCGGCAGCAGCACGGGCACCATAGATGGATGCAGAAGCTGCATCTTTAAGTACAGTAATCTGCTGTACGTCTTCGCTTGCTATATTGTCGAGGCTACTGACCATCATACCATCGACAAGGATAAGCGGACTCGAATCAGACATTGTTGTCACACCACGCACCTGAACCGTAGCACTCGCTCCCGGCATACTGCTCGAACGGGTAACCGTCAGTCCCGGAATCAGTCCTTGCAAAGATTGTGAAAGTTGAGACGTACTCTGTTTCTCGATAAGCGAACTATTGATTACACCGACCGCACCTGTAAGATCTTTCTTCTTTACAGATCCATAGCCGATAACAACCGTCTCTTCAAGTTGTACAGCATCCTCTTTAAGTTTTATATTTACTACACTTTTACCATCCCATACCACAGTCTCGGTCACATAACCAAGATAACGGAATTCTATTGTATGACCTGATTCAGCGCCATTGAGCGCATACTTTCCCGACATATCGGAGGTAGTACCTTTTGCATTGTCTTTATCGTGGATCACCACTCCGACAAGAGGACCATTGGCATCGCTAACGACACCCTTCATTACATTCTGTGCAAAAGCCAGATTGATTTGCAGGAAACATGCCAATAACAGGCTTAATATACTTTTTTTCATACTCTTTATTCTACGATTTCAAGCAATACATGTTGGTTATACTCTTTAATTGCCTCACCTGTTTCAGGATTACTCGGATGTTGCGCTGAAAAACGTGTCTGGCCACTTGCGTGTGTGCAATCGATATACTTCCCAGCATATTTGGCACCGCTAAGACATAAACGACCAGCCTGTCCAAACCGTAACACAATCTCATCCATATCCTTAGTCGTGGTAAATATTCCTTCGGCAGGGATATATGCGCCATTATTTTTGTTATCGAGCAACATTCCCGCAAAATTATAGGTAATAGTTGCCGAATAATTGATAGGTGCACCCGACAGTGTCTCTGTCGCACTTTCCTGAAGAGTCGAAGTCGGAAGAGCCGGTTTCCATTCTTCTCCATCCTTGAACTCGATCATCCAGTAGTTAGAACACATCGTTCCTAATTTGGTCACAAAATAGAAGTGTATCTTGGTACCGGCAGGAATGGTCGTACCTTTCATATCCCCATAGACATACCAATAATCACCGGGAACGGCTCCTGACACATACGGGTCACCATTACCACCCACTGCACGCTCACATATGGCATTCTGCACTACATAATCCGTTCGGTCACACGCCCAATACTCAATCTTACCACTTCCGGCACTCGGAGCAAGATACTTGCCATTGGTTCCCGGGAATACCGATTGTGCCTCATCATCAGCAAATGTTCCACTTGTGTTGGCAGTTAAACTCTTCAAGTCCCAATCAGCCAAAATACCCGAGAAAGCATCTTGTACAAGAGTATAGGTATAGTCTGTATCATCCTGGATGGTTACCGTTACTTTAATTGTCCTTTTGGTAAATGTCTTGTTCTCCGGGAAAGTAAGTTTAATATCACATTCGCCTACCCCATTTGCAGGAGAAACGGTCACATCCGCATCTGTACACACAGCCTTCCACTCCTTATCGCCAAAGACTTTGAATGAGGATTCTGTTGTAGTTGCGTCAATCGATTCTGTGGTAGGACTGATACCTTTCGGAACAATCATCTTTTGGGTAATAACCAGCTTTAGAGGAGTTACATCATCGCCAATGA
>ERZ1504963.271-NODE-271-length-17069-cov-5.489597_pt1 | contig 17069 bp, 14 predicted proteins | sample MGYA00574585_ERZ1504963 | MGnify/ENA primary metagenome ERZ1504963 (study PRJEB39906, sample SAMEA3182070) | gut metagenome | biome: human; feature: gut; material: Stool; isolation source: human stools | place: Canada | collected 2011-11-22 ...
TTTCAAAGAACTCTTTTAGATTTTAATGGGACAGCAATGGAAATAAATAGTCAATTACTGTAAATGAAAAGAAAAATGGAAAATATGAAATACACTATGTCATACATTGCAAAGAATTTTCGAGTAGCATTGATGCTGTCACTCATGATGTTATTGTGTAGCTGTTCTAGTGAAGATAAATTGGAGCTTCACAAAGGAGCCACACTTCCTATTATGCAAGGAATAGCCGATAATGTGCCTTACATTCAGTCGGTAGAAAAAGAATTAACTTACGACTTGTATGATGGGGTACGCATTACCGATGTCATCTTTACCTATTGCGCCAAACCTACCCGTATGATTATTGCGGAAGTAGATTTAAACAAGAATGTGACCATAGTTACCTCTACACCTGATAATAAGCCGGAGGTGGGTAAAATTCTTCAACAGGTAACTGTGCAGGCTGAGAAAGCCGAAGCAGCCGGACGCAAAGTGATTCTGGGAACTAATGGCGACTTTTATTCTAAGAAAAATGATCTTTGGATTCCTGGTGGGTTATTCTACAAAGATGGTGTAGCCATCAAGACTGAAATAGGTTGGGAGGCTGATCATGTATTCTATATGCTCAAAGACGGTACAGCACATATTACTTCTGTTCCCGAGTTTAAATTGGTAGAACAAGAGGTAGTGCATGCTATTGGTGGTTGGCAAAGAATGGTGCAAGACGGCGAGGTAGTGAAGAGCTTTACTGTAAATGACAACGCCATGCAATTCCATCCACGTACCTTTGTAGGTGTATCTGCCGATAATCGCAAGGTTTATCTATTTGTTGTTGATGGTCGTCAGCCCGAATATTCTAACGGTATGCGTCTTGAAGACATGATGTTACTCTGTCAAGGTGCTGGTTGCTACCAGGCGTTCAATATGGATGGCGGTGGTTCTACCACTATGGTACGTCGGGTAGAAAAGGGCAGTTCTGTATCATTTGAGGTAATGAATCAACCTTCAGACAATCCTGCCAGATCGGTGATAAACGGCTTGCAAGTTATTGAAAAAACTAATTAAAAAACGGAATAGTATGAATACATATAATATGAAATTCCATGCTTGGTTTAGGGAGGTGTTGGGGTTGTTCTTGGTAGCTTTCATAGCTTCGTGCGATGACTCCGATTTGATACGTCGCGTTGAACCAACTCTTGAAATTCAAGATGAATTGTTGATGGGGCCTGTCGCTTCTCGTCAGGTAATTGATTTACACTCTTCGTATCCATGGTTTGCCGAAGCTTCCGCTTCATGGATTAAACTGAAACGCTATCGTGGGCAAGCTTTGTTGCCCGACTCTATAGTGGCTGAAATCGAAGAGAACCCGGAGATGGCATTGCGTGAAGGCTGGATTGAGATTCGTTTGATGGATCAAATGTCGAAACGCATTGTTGTGAAACAAAACGGTCGTGGTTCATTGATTACGTTATCTAAGGAGGTACTTTACTTTAATATTAATGGTGGTGAAGCTGTTTTGGATGTAGTAACCGATCTTGAATGGAATGTAGAAGAGGAACAGATTGGTGGATTTACCTTTAAGAAAGTAGACGATACTCATTTGAAAGTTAAAGTAGCTAAGAACACCACTGGGGCCGAAATAAGAAAGAGTGTTATTTTATCCGACACGGGTAAAACTACGGAAACCAAATTGACAATTGTTCAGACCAATGTGGAAAAGATGTTGTCTATTTCTTTATCCGAAACAGAGAAAAATATGATTACCGACAAAAAAGGAATGCAATTTAATATTCCAGTCTCTTTAAATATACAATTTGATTGTAAGGTTTCTCATTCTTGGATTCATGTGGGTGAACTGCCTGAGTTTAGCGGTGATATTGTGCAGGATGTAAACATTCCTATCGAACTGGATGCTAACGACGGATTTGAAGACAGAACAGGATATATAGTTGTCAAGAATCAGGGCGATGTGGTAGAAGTATCGGATACTCTCTATGTTACTCAGCGTCTCTACAGTCAGATTGTTTATGTGAAAGCTGGAGCCAATGGTGATGGTTCTAGCTGGGAGAGAGCGTTTGGCACTATCGAAGAAGGTCTGTCAGCCTGTGCTCACTATGGTGATATGCAAATGTGGGTAGCTGCAGGTGACTATTATTTGAAAGATTGGATTGAATTTAAGAAGGTGAATTTTTACGGTGGTTTTGAAGGAAAAGAGACTACAGTGTCTGAACGTACCATGAAGCGTAAATCTATTCTTCATGCTGCATCGTCTAATGTTTGGCCTTCTGTTTACATGTATAAATTGACAGAAGGTGCAACACGTGTTGTTGATGGTTTTGAATTTGTAGACTCTAAGGGAAAAAAAGGTGAAGGCGCTTTGGTAGCTTATGAGTATTGGATGATTAGAAACTGTGTGGTGAGAAATAATACTTGTGCCCGTGATGCTGGTGGCGCATATTTTTTGTGTACATTGATTAACTGTGTGATACGTGATAACGAAACATTAAGTACATCTTCTACAATAAATGTTCAACAAAGCACTTGTCTATATAATGTGACTGTGGTCAACAATAGAAGTGCTGGTAGTAGTGCCGGTGTTCGTTTAGGTTCTGGTACCTGCCAGATGGTGAATTGCGTGGTATGGGGTAATGTTCATACTAAAGGTGATTTACACAGTGGCTATTTGGATCAGAACAAGGCTGCTATTTTTAAGAATTGTGCTATTCAAGGCGGATGGATTTATAATGGTGGAAATACTCCTCAAGTTTCTAATTGTATTAATCTGAATACGGATAATGCCGCTACCGATGGTCCTCAATTTGCTGATGTAGCAGGTAAGAACTATCAGCCCACAGAGAACTCTCCGTTGGTTGATGCTGGTTTGAACTCTGTGGTAAAAGATTGGAACTTGCTACTTGATATTCAAGGAGGTGCTCGTATATCAAACGCTGGAATTGATATCGGTGCATTTGAGTGGCAAGCCAATAAATAAAATATAGTGTAATATAGAAAGCAATTCTCTATAGTTCATAATAAAGAATTGCTTTCTTTATTTGTTTACCTAATTAAAAATAATATGAAAAGTAAATTCTTAACAATGAAGTTTATATTGGGAGCACTGATATTATCTTTTAGTTGTGCTTGTTCTAATAGTAATTCTGAAGAGGCTATGCCACAAACCGCCATAGGACGGCAATTGGTTGAATCTGGTATGGCCAATGATGTGACTTTAGATAACGAGAGTGTAGTGCGTGATGGGGTAAAACTGAATGAATTGGCTTTTAAAACGTTTGGAGAGTCTCAGCATATTTTCGTGGCTACAATCGACTTAAACAAACTTACTTTTACTCCGGCTACAAAAGACGATAAGAATGTACCGGCAACAGGGCCTGAATCTAGTGCGCCTCTCCCGATTCATGCTTTTGCGGCCGAGGCAAACGGCAAAACTGTTTGGCTGGGTGTGAATGGTGATTATTATGCTGACAATCCACGTCGTGTTATGGGGGTTTTCTATAAGGACGGAGTGTGTATTAATTCGCAGTATTTTGAAGGGCACGATGAGGTGTTGTATCAACTGAAAAATGGTGAGACCTATGTGGGACAAGCTGATGAGGCGTTGGCTCACGAAGCCAATCTGTTGCATGCGTTGGGAGGATATGGACTATTAGTTAAAGATGGGGTGGTTCAAAATTCTTACGAAGAAATGGGTGATTTGCAGAATACCCATCCGCGTACTAGTGTAGGGCTTTCTCAAGATAGAAAGACCATGTATATATTTGTGGTGGACGGTCGTCGAAAAGACTCTTTCTTTGCATTGGGACTTACTTTGCCCCATCTGGCTTCTATGATGAAGGCTGTGGGATGCTATAATGCTATCAACCTTGACGGAGGAGGATCAACTACGCTTATAATCCGAAAGGTGAATGATGGTGGGAAGCCGACTTTTCCTATTTTGAATACACCGGCCGATGATCGGGTACCCCGTAAGGTTACCAACAGTATGTTGATTATAGAAAAGAAGTAATTGTATAAAGCCGACTTAATAGATTTAAAAGAAAATAGAATAATGGAAAAGATTTTATATGCCGCTATGTGTGCGATATTGTTCCTTTGTTGTAGTTCCAGCGATGAATCCGAAGCAAATTCCCAATCCCCTTTTACGCTTCCTGACAAAGCAATTGTACTGGCCGAGCAAGCCTCTAAGTCAGTTGTGATACTCGATGCTTCCACTTATCGTACTGTATGGAGTTGGAATCCGGAGAAGGCCGGTGTACCCTCCAATTGTCAAACATGGTTTCACAATCCTAGTGAGGTTAAGCCAGTGTTCAACAATCAGTATATCTTGATGACTGCATCAGGTGGTGCTGTAGCTCTTATACGTATTGCCGACAGTAAATTGATGTATTATGCGTATGTGGGTGAAAATCCACACTCCGCAGAGATTTTGCCCGATGGAAATCTCGTGGCTGTATCGTCTACCGATGGTAAGTTACGTACATTTATGACTGATACTATTAAAGGAACGGGCAAGTGGTTTGCCTCTTACGAGCTTCCTAGTGCCCACAACGTGGTATGGGATCTCCAAAGAGAGTTGCTTTACACCACCGAAGGGATTAAATTGTGTACTTATAAGTACAATTTCAACCGCAAGGAACCTAGATTGCAAGATCGAAGCGTAATCTTCGAATTACCCAACACCGAATCGTGCGGGCATGACCTTTTTCCCGTGTATAACAAGATCGATGTGCTATGGATCACTACTAATGAGAATGTGTGGCAATATGATATAAAGAATAACAAAGCTGAATTGATTTACCCGCTTTACGCTGTGAAGAGTGTGTGTAACAGTGCCGACGGGGTACTGATGTTGTATCCTACTACCGAGTGGTGGTCTGATGGTCTGATAAACGAGAAAGGTAAGAAACTATTTAACATCTACGGCGCTAAAATCTATAAGGGTCGCTGGGTAATGAATAATACCTTCAGCTACCCCAAGGAGCATAAACCCAAGTTTGAGTAATATATAATGAAAGTATGGATATTAGGAGCAGTGGGTCTTTGGACGATATGTAGTTTTGCACAGCAGCAAGAGGTTCCCATTTATTTGGATAATAATCAACCTATAGAGAAGCGTGTGGAAGAATGCTTTGGCACGCATGATTTTGGAAGAAAAAGCGGTAATGACCCATGCCCAATCTAAGTTCAGTTCTCCCGGTGTTCTTCGTTTAGGGATTCCTGAAAACTGGATGTCTGATGGTCCACACGATGTACGTGAAGAACTGCTTTGGGATCAATGGAATATAGCTAAGTGGACGAATGATTCTTGTATTGCCTTTCCGGCATTAACCTGTTTGGCGGCTACGTGGAATCCCGAATTATCTTATATATATGGAAGCAATATTGGAGAAGAAGCACGCTACCGCAATAAGAATGTCCTATTGGGGCCGGGAGTTAATATCTATCGTAGCCCGCTGAACGGCCGGAATTTCGAATATATGGGAGAAGACCCATTTGGGGCATCCCGTATGGTAGTACCTTACATAAAAGGTGTACAGAAAAACGGAGTAGCTGTATGTGTGAAACATTATGCACTGAATATTATGACGATGAGAAACACGAATGGGTGGTGGAACCGGGAGAATTTCGAGCTTTAATAGGAGCCTCCTCAGCCGATATTCGTAGTAGTGTAAAGTTTAAACTTAGATAAATAGATTAACCAAAATAAGAGAATATGAAGAAATATATAGGCCTCGTACTAGTGGCGATGTCGGGCTGTATACTTACAGTTAACGCACAGCAATCATTTTCTTATAAGAATCCACTTCTTCCTACAGAACTAAGAGTGAATGACTTGCTGGGCCGGATGACACTGGAAGAAAAGATAGCTCAGATTCGTCATTTGCATTCGTGGGATGTGTTCGATGGACAGATCCTGAATCAAGAGAAGTTGGATAAGATGTGCGGTGGAATAGGATATGGGTTCTTTGAAGGTTTTCCATTGACGGCTGCAAGCTGTCGTAAGACTTTCCGTGAGATACAAACCTATATGGTAGAAAAAACACGTCTGGGTATTCCCGGATTTCCGGTTGCCGAATCTTTGCATGGAGTGGTGCATGAGGGAACAACTATCTACCCTCAGAATATCGCGATGGGGAGTACTTTCAATCCAGAACTGGCTTACGAAAAGACTAAACATATTGCAGGCGAACTGAATACGATGGGAGTGAAGCAAGTGTTGGCACCTTGTATTGATGTTGTACGTGATTTACGTTGGGGACGTGTAGAAGAGTCTTTTGGTGAAGATCCTTTTCTTTGTTCAAAGATGGCGGTTGCTGAGGTAAAAGGATATATGGAACATGGAATTTCTCCGATGTTGAAGCATTACGGTCCGCATGGTAATCCTTTGGGTGGATTGAATCTGGCTTCGGTGGAGTGTGGTGTACGTGATTTATTTGATATTTATTTGAAACCATTTGAGGCTGTGCTTGCTGAAACTGAAATTATGGCTGTCATGTCCAGTTATAATTCTTGGAATAGAATTCCTAATTCTGCTTCTCGTTTTATGCTGACGGATATTTTGCGCAATAGATTTGGTTTCCGGGGATATGTTTATTCGGATTGGGGAGTTGTCAGTATGCTGAAGACTTTCCATAAGACGGCGGTGGATGATTTCGAAGCGGCCCGGCAGGTTTTGACCGCCGGAATGGACGTGGAGGCTTCCAGCTCTTGCTATGCAGTGCTGGCTGATAAAATACGGAATGGAGAGTTTGATATCAGCTATATCGATCAGGCCGTGAGACGAGTGCTTCGTGCTAAATTTGAATTGGGGTTATTTGAAGATCCCTATCAGGAACAAGCAGTCTATCGGCTTCCTCTCCGTTCGAAAGAAAGTGTGAAACTTTCACGTAGGATTGCAGACGAATCGACCGTATTGCTGAAGAACGATGGACAGTTGTTGCCGCTGAATGTTCGGAATTTGAAGTCAGTAGCGGTGATTGGTCCTAATGCGGATAATGTACAATTTGGAGATTATACCTGGAGTAAAAAGAAAGAAGATGGAGTGACACCGCTTCAAGGAATCAAAAACTTGTTGGGTGATAGGGTGAAAATCAACTATGCTAAAGGATGTTCTTTGGCTTCTTTGGATACTTCGGGGATAGCGGAGGCTGTGGATGCTGCCCGTCATAGTGATGTTGCTTTGATATTTGTGGGGAGTTCGAGTACAGCGTTCGTACGTCATACTCAAGAGCCGTCTACTAGCGGAGAAGGAATCGATTTGAGTGATATCTCTTTGACCGGTGCACAAGAACAATTAATACGTGAGGTTTTTGCTGTGGGAAAGCCGGTGGTTGTTATATTGGTGGCAGGAAAGCCTTTTGCCATACCTTGGGTGAAAGAGAATATTCCGGCGATATTGGCGCAATGGTATGCTGGCGAACAGGAAGGAAACTCTATTGCGGATATTTTGTTTGGCAATGTGAACCCTTCCGGAAAACTGACTTTTTCATTTCCGCAAAGTACGGGGCATCTCCCTGTCTATTATAACTATTTGCCTACGGATAAAGGATATTATAAAGAGCCGGGAACTTATGAAAAGCCGGGAAGAGATTATGTTTTCTCAAATAGTTCCCCGCTATGGGCATTTGGATATGGATTGAGCTATACTCAATTTGAATATCTGAAAGCTGTTACAGATAAGGAACTCTATCAGGCTAATGATACCGTTTGTGTGACTGTTCAATTGAAAAATACGGGGAAAAGAACCGGGAAAGAGGTGATACAGGTATATATGCGAGATGTGGTCAGCTCGGTGATGACACCGGTGAAGCAGTTGAAAGGTTTCAGAAAAGTAGATTTACTTCCCGGACAGACACGGGAAACGACTATAATGATTCCTGTTCATGAATTTTATCTGACAGATGATTTGGGCAATCGTTATCTCGAATCGGGCAAATTTGAATTACAGGTAGGTACTTCTTCCGACCGGATTTATTTCAACCTTCCGGTGTATATCGGTTCTTCCGGAAAGGGAGGACAGACGGTGTCCGGTACTTCTTTCAAATCACGGACAGATGGAAAAGTGATTCAAGTAAAAGGAACTGTCCGTGATATACAGGCAACTCCGCTTGCCAGAGTGAAAGTCCAGTCCGAAGAATCCGGTGAAAGTGCGTTGACTGACTATCGGGGCACATATACTATCAAGGTGAAAGATAATGGCAGACTTATTTTCTCGAAAAAAGGATTTGCCGATAAAACAATAGAAGTAGAGGGGCAGACTGATGTCAGTATTCAAATGGCTAAAGGTGAGTAGATACATGAAATACTGTATGGCTATTGGTTTGCTGGGTAGTATGACTTTACAAGCTATGGCTCAATATACAGGAAAGGTTTTCGTTGATGAGAACAGAAATGGTCTCCTCGATGAAGGTGAAAAACGATTGCATCGGGTCTCTGTTTCCGATGGGTTAAATGTGGTACAGACAGATTCAAATGGCGCATATCAATTGCCCGGACATTCCCGTATGCATTTTCTGTTTATTACTACTCCTTCCGGATATAAGACTGATAATGCCTACTATTACCGGATAGAGAACGGTCGTACGGAATACGATTTTCCGGTATATCCTTGTTATGGAGGAATTCAAGCTGACGGTAGTCACCGGTTTATACATATCTCTGATACAGAAATACGTGGAAAAGAAGGGAATCAAGCGTGGGTGGATAATCTCCGTGACTATTCGGCCAATGAGAAAATAGCTTTTATCGTGCATACAGGGGATATTTGTTATGAATCGGGACTGAACAGTCATATAGGCTTGCTGAATACCGCTTTGATGGAAGACACGCAAATCTTTTATGGAATAGGCAATCATGACTTGGTGAAAGGTGCTTATGGGGAAGAACTTTTCGAGAAACTCTACGGACCGGTATTCTATTCATTTGATGTGGGGAATACACATTACATAATGACACCTATGCTTCATGGAGATTATTTACCGGAGTATACTAAGGAAGATGTATATCGCTGGATGAAAAATGATCTTGCTTATGTAGGCAAGGAGAAGTCGATCATTGTTTTCAATCATAGCCTGCCGGAAGATACGGTAGCTTTTAAATATGGTATGAGTGATACGGAGTATATAGATTTACCGGCTATGGGATTGAAAGCTTGGTTGTACGGTCACTGGCACGTAAATCATGTGCATAAGCATAAAGTGACAGGGGTGTATACTATCTGTACCTCTACGCCTGCTTGTGGTGGTATTGACCATGCACCTTCTGCTTTTCGTGTACTGACTGTTGATACAGAGGGAAACGTGGCGTCCGAGTTCCGATACAGTTATCTGTCTCCTTCATTACATATTGTTTCGTTGGAGAATGGACAGCTGCCAACACTTCCTTCCGGAAAGATTCCTTTGTCCGTCAATGCCTACTCTACGGTTTCCCCAATACGAACCATGCGTTATTGGTGTGAATCGGAAGGTAAAAAAGTTCTTTCCTCCAATCTTTTGAAACGTCAGAGTGATTTCAATTGGTATGCGGAAATTCCTTTGCTTTCTCAATGGGAACATCGGCAGCTTACTGTAATAGTGGAGGCATTTTTCAATAATGGAGAGGTAAGGCGATGCAGGCGTTCGTTTTTTTATGAAAAGCCTGAAAGGAAACAATTGCCTTTGCGGTTGTCATGGATTAAAAATGTAGGCGCTTCTATTTTTATGTCTGCTCCTTTGGTATATCGGAAACGTCTATTTACGGCATCGGTCGATGATAATGAATCGGGGAAAGCGGCTGTAGTGTGTATGGATGCGCAAAATGGAACAGTCTGTTGGCGGTATTCACTTCGTGGCTCTGTACGCAGTAGTATTGCGATTGCTGATGGACTGGTCTTTGCCCAAGATGTACATGGTTACCTATATGCGATTCAAGCAGAAACTGGGACATTGGTTTGGGAAAAAGATTTAAATATCGGTGTACTTCCTCCTTTGAATGACGGTTTGGTTGCTGTTTCGGATATAGTATATGCCGGTACAGGAAAATCATTATGTGCCTTGAAAGCAGCTACGGGGGAACTTATTTGGAAGAATGGAGCTTGGAGCAGGGGGGAAGGATGCGTGGCAACACTTTCTCTTGGACATAGTATTCTGATTGGGCATGCAAACTGGAAGGGGTTGTATGCCAATAATGCTGTTAATGGTGAGTTGTTGTGGGAGAATAAAGATGCAGAATTAAAATATCGTTCGGCCTCTGTTGCTTGGGAAGGAGAGAATCTCTATCTTCTTTCTTCCCGTTCCTTTTTTATCTTGAATTCAAAGAACGGTGAGATTATAGTACGTAAAAAATTGAATTGTTCGGTCAATGTGAATTCAACTCCTTTAGTCACTGGATCCGAGATAATATTTGGAACAGCTACTAATGGAGTCATAGCTTTAGATAAGCAGACCTTAGAAGAGAAATGGAATTTTAAAACAAACCCCGCTTTGATTTATACATCTCCTTATTCTAAACCATTATCTTCAACTGTAGAGACTAGTCCAGTGTTGGTTGGAGATACTATTTTCTTTGGGGCTTCTGACGGAATACTGTATGCATTGAACCGTATAAATGGCAAACTGCTGTGGAAATACCAAACCGGTGTACCCATATTTTCTACAGTATCTATTGCGGGAAACGCTTTGTATGTAACAGATTTTGCCGGTAATGTGTATGGGTTTATAATGAATAATAAAACACAAGATTAACGCGAATTATCGTAGATTATCACAGAAATGACTTTATAAGTTGTTGATTATTATATCAATATAGGGATATTCAATAAATGTCTTAAAAAAATACGATGGCATATGAAGATGATGTCCTAATATCGGGATGGGACTATCCATCTGATTGTGTAAATAGAAAGAGGCTGTCTCAAAATAGAATTTCAAGAACGAAAAACTTATAGATTGAAATCTCTTTAGAAAAAATCCCCTTATTTTAACTCTTTCTTATTAAGGGAATAAGGCTAAAATAAGGGGATTCTTATACTTCAACTTACAGATTATAAGTAAGGCTGCCTCATTTTTCTATTTTGAGACAGCCTCATTTCTATCAAGAAAAGGTCTGCATGTATATGCGCCACCTTTTTTCAAAGGCTGTCTCTTATAACCGCTTTGTGGAATTGGAAAAGAGGTGGCCATCCCGTTGGCTTTGTTTATCAAAAAGATACTTTTAGGCAAATGTACAGGCATCAGTTTCGTTGACAGTACTCCTTTACGGGTATGCAAGAACCTCTTTCAAAGATTGTTTGTCAATGGCATACAGCTTATAACCAAGTTAAAAAGCAATATGAAAGGAACGTTGATGTCACTTTCAGACAAACTCCTTCTTAGGAAACGAACCATTATAGAAACCGTTAATGACGAACTCAGGAATATATCACAAGTGGAACATTCAAGACATAGAACCTTTGATAATTTCATTGTCAACCTCTTGGGTGCAATCGCAGCATACTGCTGTTTTCCAAAGAAGCCGTGTATCAATGTTACGAGAACAATTGATATACAGCTTGCCTTATTTTGAATTTGTCGAACTCACGTTAATTTATTGTGTCAATTGCTCCTTAACATGAATCATGGATTTCTTTAGGCTTGCATTCATTACTCGTGCGTAATGTTGCGTCATTCGTGTGGAAGCATGCCCAAGCATAACCGATACATCTTGTAGGGGTACATTGTTAGCGAGCGTAATGGTAGTCCCGAATGTATGCCGGGCGACATGGAAAGTAATAGCAAACGTAAGCAACAGCAAATAGGTAAAGATAAAACGTAAACCGTTAGGAATAAGCGATATTTCAGTATTTTGCAAAGTTTGAAAAATGCAAACGACAACGGAATATTGAGGTTGTTCAGTTACCAAACCGTTAGCCGGGCGGTTACCGAAACGGGAACAGGTAACGGCAAGCGATGAAAAGAAATCCTCACCGTTTTGTTTGCGTTAATACACAGTGTTTTGCGTATCAAGAGACGCTTATATGGCAAGTAAATTTGTACTTAAAAAAATATAAGCGTATGAAAGTAGAGAAATTCAAGGTGCTGCTCTACCTCAAAAAGAGCGGACTGGACAAGTCGGGCAAGGCTCCCATCATGGGACGCATCACCGTGAACCGCACGATGGCGCAGTTCAGTTGCAAGCTGTCATGCCCTCCCGAACTGTGGAATCCCCGTGAAAGCCGTCTGAACGGCAAGAGCAAGGAGGCGGTGGAAACCAATGCCAAGATTGAAAAACTGTTGCTTGCCGTCAATTCGGCATTTGATGCTTTTCTGGAGCGTAAGCAGGAGTTTGATGCTATGGCAGTCAAGGATATGTTTCAAGGCAGTATGGACACACAGATGACCTTGTTTAAACTTTTTGACAGGCATATCGAGGAAATCAGGGCGCGTGTGGGAATAGACGTGTCCCACCGCACACTCCCGAACTATCTTTATACCCGTAGCCGTCTTGCTGATTTCGTCAAAAGCAAGTTCAAGGTGTCCGACCTTGCCTTCTGCCAGCTCAACGAACTGTTCATACGGGAATTTCAGGAGTATATCGTCATTGAAAGAGGATTGGGAGTCCAGACGGTACGCCACTATCTGGCTATTCTGAAAAAGATTTGCCGTATCGCATTCAAGGAAGGATACTCGGACAAGTTGTATTTTGAACATTACAAGTTGCCCAAACAGAAAGAGACACCGCCGAGAGCGTTGTGCAGGGAAGATTTTGAGAAGATACGGGACATCGAGCTTACCGGATGCCGCCCGGAACATTCCATAGTCAGGGACTTGTTCCTTTTCGCCTGTTATGCCGGAACCTCGTATGTGGATGTGGTCGCCATCACTCCCGACAACCTCTCAAAGGATGATAACGGGGCTTTATGGCTGAAATACCGCAGAGGCAAGAACGGGCAGTTAAGCCGGGTTAAATTGTTGCCTGAGGCAATAGCCCTCATAGAGAAATACCGTGACGATATGCGAGCCACCCTGTTCCCCGTCATTCCTTATCAAGCCCTGAAATGGTGCCTGACAAGCATCAAGATGAAAGTCGGAATCAAAGGGCGGTTATCCTACCACATGGGACGGCACTCGTTCTCGACCCTGATGACACTCGAAAACGGTGTCCCTATAGAGACCGTCAGCAAAATGTTAGGACACGCTGATATAAGAACCACTCAAGTATATGCCCGTGTGACCCCGAAGAAACTCTTTGAGGATATGGACAAATACATCGAGGCGACAAAGGATCTGAAACTCATACTCTAATACCATTAAAACAAGACAATTATGCGAAGTACATTTTCAATACTATACTATATTAACCGCAGCAAGGTCAAAGCTGACGGAACCACCGCCATCATGTGCCGTATCACGGTTGACGGCAAGAACAGTGTGTTTTCAACAGGCTATTATTGCATCCCCGAAGATTGGAAGGCCAAGACAGGAGAGGTGAAAAATATAAGGACAAACAACCTTCTTGGAGAATTGCGCACCAAGATAGAAACATTCTATGCCAATCTGCTGAAGGAAACCGGAATGGTTACAGCGGAGATACTAAAGAATGAAATCACCCGTGTAGTAGACATACCGGTCACACTGCTTAAAACCGGAGAGGAAGAACAGGAAAGGCTCAGAATACGCTCCGAAGTGATAAACTCCACTTCTTCCTATCGCCAGTCCAAATCCTCACAGGCATACCTTCACGAATACCTCCTGTCATTGAACAGGCGTGACATCGCTTTCGAGGATATCACCGAAGATTTCGGCTGGGACTATAAACTATACCTGAAAGCCAAAGGTTGCGGAGCCGGACATATCAACCACTGCCTTACATGGCTGAACAGGCTTATCTATATTGCCGTTGACAGAGAAGTTATCCATTTCAATCCGCTTTCGGATGTACCTTATGAAAAGAAGCCAGACTACAAGCTAAGACACATAAGCAGAGCCGAACTGCAACGGATTATGGAACAGCCCATGCCGGAAAGGTTACAGGAACTTACACGAAGGGCGTTCATCTTTTCCTGTTTTTCCGGGTTATCGTATGTCGATGTAAAAAGGCTTTATCCCTCACATATCGGAATGACAGCGGACGGAAGACGTTTCATCCGTATCAACAGGAAAAAGACAGACGTAGAGTCCTTTATACCACTCCACCCAGTGGCAGAGCAAATTTTATCACTGTATAATACTACTGATGATAACAGTCCGATATTCCCTTTGCCTAAACGTGATATGCTGTGGTACTGCATCCACGAAATTGGCATTGTGGCAGGCGTCAAAGAAAATCTCAGCTACCATGCGAGCCGCCATTCGTTCGGAACTTTGACGTTATCAGCAGGTGTGCCGATAGAGAGTATCAGCAAGATGATGGGGCATACGAATATCCGAACGACACAAGGCTATGCCAGAGTTACAGACGATAAAATCTCGGAAGATATGGACAAGCTGATGGAGCGAAGAAAGAAAATGTCGGCTGGCGAAAAGAGTAAATAATCATCAAATAATAAACGTATTATGAACAGAGGAATAATAACAATCAGTGAAATGGGGACAACTACAATCCCTACTACTACCGTATGGATGACCAAGTTCGAGATAGCCGACCTGTTCGGGGTATTCTCGTGCGACATCCGCAAGGCGATACGAGCAATCTACAAGAACAAGGAACTGAATGAAGCCGAAACAATGCGATATATCAGGCAACCCGATGGTATCAGTTATGATGTGTATAATTTTGAAATGATTATAGCCATCGCTTTCAAAATATGTAGCAAAGGGACCCTTTTGTTCAGGCGGTTCGTAATAAATGAAATCTACGCCACCAAGAAAGGAAACCCGATAACATTGTTCTTCTCTTGTGGCAAGGGCGGCAACCTATGGTATAGCTGAGGTTCATCCCGTCAGCCACCTGTTCCCGATGCTCGGATGCAAAGGTAGCGTGTGGCTTTGACGGCATCGGCAAGGTCAGGCGGCAGAGCCGTTTCGGGCGGAATCTTCCTCAAACAGAGTTGAGCGTATTCCACCCGAAAACCTTGCCACTGCCAACCACACGCTTGAAAGGCACCCGGCAACGGAAACAAGCGATTGACGGGAAATCAGAAGAAAGAGAAGGAACGGCTTACAGACGAAACTGAACATTGATGCTTCATCCGTAAGCCGTTCCTTTTTTGTGTACCATTGCTGCCGCAAATATGGGGCAAACGGCAAACTGCGCTCCTTCAAGAAAATCAGGTTACTGTTGCCCCCAGTCGATAGGCAGTGCGATAACCGTCAGCCAGCATCTTTTCAATGTCGGATTCACGGTAGAGGATTTTGCCACCCAACTGGATGTAGGCTATCCGTCCCTCGTTACGGTAGTCTTGGAGTGTCCGGCGGCTCACTTTCAGACGTGCCGACACCTCCTTGTCGGTGAAGAAACGCTCCCCGTTCAGTGTCGGGCGGTAGTTGGCGGTCAGATGCTCTACGTTGTCCAGCAGACGGTCGAGGCTGCCCATGAAGTGGATTATCCACTTGCTGTCCTTGTTAATCAGTTCATTCATACGTTTTGGATTTTAGTGGGTATTATCAGTTATGTACTATACTTGGTTTATATAGTTCTGCCTTTGAACTTCGCTTCCTTTCTCCTGTCCTCCACAATGGGGACAATGCGTTGCACGTCTTCGGGTCGGTAATAGGTCTTGTGGCTTATCTGTGAATAAGCCAACGTGCCGTTGTCCCGAAGCGTCTGCAACGTGCGTGGGCTGATGTTCAGCATCCGGCACACGTCCTGATTGTCCATCCACTCGCTCATCTTCTTTTCGCCGTGCCGATGGCAAATGGCATCCATACGGCGGACGAAGCGGTCGAACTTGGCGACCAGTTCCTCAAAGGTCTTTCTCTCGATTGATACGATTTCCATATTGTCTTTCTTTTAGTTGTTACTGTTTCTTCTGTCGCAAAGGAATATATAATATGTTATCCGGCAATGGATTTTTCGGAAGTGGCAGTGTGTTGCGCCAATAGGTAGCCTTTGTCCGGGATGCCGTCTTTCCTTTAACCATAATCATTCCTTCTTCCGCAAAGAAATACATAATCCGGCATCCGGCAATGGTTTCAATCAGGTCTGGCAGCAAGTGGCACAGGGTGGTAGGGGTTGGCACAGGCATAACCCACCGATTGCCCAATCCGTTCAGTCCTTAATTCCCATATTTAATAAGGAAGCCACAGCCAAATAAGGGCTTAATTCAAAATCGCCCGTGATTGAGCCTTTGCCCTCTCGTGTATTCATATCCGGCAAAACGGTGAAGTCCTCACCACTTTATCAACCGCCATAAAGCAAAACCACACAAAATTGCCTAAGAGAATCCAAGTGCTTGACTGACTGCATCAAAGCACCTTACTTTGCTCCCGATAATCGGTCAAGGTGCTTACCAAGACCACAGTTAATAACTTAATTAATTTGTTTTTTACAATGAAGAGAGAACCAAGCATTACAGAGCAGCAGGCTCGTGAAATCGTGGAAAAGATGGGACGCAGGGAATCCTACACTCCCAAGTCGATGGATGACATCTACAGGCGTATCGGTCTGGAGCCGGATGAGCCGGAACAGCCCGACAAGACCGTCACGGAGGAAACGGAGACCGCTATGGCGGATGAACCATCAAGTGAGGCGGTCGGGGAAACGGCAATGCCGCAGAAGCGTGTCAGCAGCAAGCAGCGCAGGCTGTCGCTGGAGGAGTACCGCACCACCTATCTCCAAGTTCCCAAGATTGTCAACCGCAAGCCCGTGTTCGTCAGCGAGACGGTGCGTGACGAACTTGACAGGGTTGTCCGCTTCCTCGGAGGAAAGGGCATGAGTGCATCGGGGCTGATTGAGAATCTCGTTCGTCTGCACCTCGACACCTACCGGAACGACATCGAGCAGTGGCGCAAGCTCTGACGGGATTACAGAAAGTCGGTCAGGCTGGTGAATACACTTCATCGGTTTAACCGATACCCAAGATGAGTGATTACACTCGGAAACAAATCCGACAGGCAGAGGTTTTTTGTGTCCTCAAAGACACAGCAAGATATATTTTCAGTTACCCGAATAATTCT
>ERZ1504963.392-NODE-392-length-13360-cov-4.705825_pt1 | contig 13360 bp, 10 predicted proteins | sample MGYA00574585_ERZ1504963 | MGnify/ENA primary metagenome ERZ1504963 (study PRJEB39906, sample SAMEA3182070) | gut metagenome | biome: human; feature: gut; material: Stool; isolation source: human stools | place: Canada | collected 2011-11-22 ...
AGGAACGATGGTGAAGCATTATAAAGAACTGGCATACATGGGTTTTATTCCCGTGTTGCTCCATCTGCGCACTATCTTTGCAAATATGAAGCGTTGTAAAGGAGATATTGTTTCCTGGCAACCGGATGTTGTTATTCTGGTGGACTATCCGGGATTCAATCTGGATATAGCCAAGTTTGTCCATGCAAAGACACAGATCCCGGTTTATTATTATATTTCTCCGAAGATATGGGCCTGGAAAGAGTATCGCATCAAGAATATAAAACGAGATGTAGACGAACTTTTCTCCATTCTTCCTTTTGAAGTAGAGTTCTTCGAAGGAAAGCATCAATACCCCATCCACTATGTTGGAAATCCTACCGTGGATGAGGTGGTGGCTTATCAGAAAGCTCATCCGAAAAATAAGGATCAGTTTATTGCGGAGAATCAACTGGAAGAAAAACCGGTAATAGCTCTTCTTGCAGGTAGCCGGAAACAGGAAATCAAAGATAATCTACCAGATATGTTGAAGGCTGCTTCTGCTTTTCCCGATTATCAGCTTGTTCTGGCGGCTGCTCCTGCCATTGCTCCTGAATATTATAAAAAATATGTAGGAGAGTCGAAAGTGAAAATCATTTTCGATCAAACCTATCGTTTGTTGCAACACGCAGATGTGGCGTTGGTCACTTCAGGCACGGCTACTCTTGAGACGGCATTGTTCCGTGTTCCCCAAGTCGTTTGTTATTACACTCCGATAGGGAAAGTGGTTTCCTTCTTGCGGCGTCATATCTTGACCGTGAAATTTATTTCGTTGGTTAATCTGATTGCCGACCGTGAAGTGGTAAAAGAGTTGGTGGCGGATACGATGACCGTGAAGAATATGCAAAATGAATTGAAAAATATCATTGAAAATGAAGCATATAGAAATGAAATGCTTTTGGGATATGAATATGTGGCGGAACGGTTGGGACCTGCCGGTGCTCCCTGTCATGCAGCTCATGGAATAGTGAAGCTGTTGAAAAAATAACTTTCTTTTTCTGAATAAACGTAAAGCCGATGCAGTAATTGCACGGCTTTTTTATTTATTAAGCAGAAGACTAAAAAAAGAAAGGAAAAAGATATGAAAAAATTTAAGTGGCTTTTAGGAATGTTGTTATTGGCATTAGTGCCAATGTTGCAATCATGTGATGATGATGGTTATTCTATCGGAGATTTCAGTTGGGATTGGGCGACCGTTCGGGCAACCGGTGGAGGAGGTTATTATTTGGAAGGTGATCGTTGGGGATTGATTGATCCGGTTGCTACTTCCATACCTTGGTTTAAACCGGTAGACGGTGAACGTGTAGTGGCCTTTTTCAATCCTTTGTATGACATGGAAGGAGGAAAAGGAGTTCAGGTGAAAATGGAAGGTGTACAGGAATTGTTGACAAAGGAAGTGGAAGATATGACCACAGAGGAAGAAGCGGTGGAATTCGGCAATGATCCTATCCTGATTTATCAGGGTGACATGTGGTTGGGAGGAAAATTTCTGAATGTAATTTTCCGTCAGGAACTGCCTCGCTCGGAGAAACATCGTATCAGCCTTGTGCAAAATAAGATAGAAACGGGAGAACCATCAGAACCGGGAACATTGAATGTAGCTGAAGATGGTTACGTACATTTGGAACTGCGTTATAATACGTATGAGGATGTGACTGACTATTGGGGATGGGGACGAGTTTCTTATAATTTGGAAAAGTTCTTCCCAACGGAAAAAGATGCCGAATCAACAATGAAAGGTTTTAAAGTGACTATAAATTCAAGAGAACATGGAGAAGGAAGAGTGATCGTTCTTGATCTGGAACATCCGGTAGGTGTGCCGGAAGCTGCGAAGGATGTACACTCCACTTCTTCGATCCGATAACCTAACTATGATTTACTGTGTGTGAAAAAGGTCGGGATACTTCTATCGAAGTTCCCGACCTTTTGTATTGTGTGCAATTCTAATCGATGAGAAAAACTCCTGTTAGAACCATGTTAATGCATATAAGTAAACGACTGCTGCCGGTATGGCCATCAAAGAACTGTCAAACCGATCGAGCATCCCTCCATGTCCCGGAAGAATATTTCCCGAATCCTTTACGTGCAATTGGCGTTTTAGCAATGACTCCGTCAGGTCGCCCCATGTACCGAATATAACCACTACCAATGCCAGTCCTGCCCATTCCATCATTGACATAAATGGGAAGTAGTGAGCAAGTATAAAAGACACTCCGATTGCTACAACTCCGCCGCCGATAGAACCTTCCCATGATTTCTTGGGAGAGATGCGTTCAAAGAGTCGGTGTTTGCCTATCAGTGACCCGATGCAATAAGCACCCGTATCATTCAGCCAAAGGAAAATAAAGATGGATAACGGTAGAATCGGATTATAGCTTATGCTACTGAATTCCGATGCCGGATCATTATGGAAAGCCAATACATTCAGCAAAGCAAAAGGCAGACCGATATAAAGTTGGCTAAGCATCGAATAAGCCCAGTTAAGTACCGGGTTCTCCTTTTTCAGATACAACTCGCTAATCATCATGTAAAGCAATAAAAGCACATACGGGATGAATATTTTCGAATCGGCTGCATCAATGCAGAATCCCATGATTGCGAGGAATAAATAAGCCCCGCCGAGCATATTAATGGTCTTGTTTATCTTGACTCCTTCTGCGCGCATATTTACCAACTGTGCAAACTCATAAATAGTCAGTGCACTGATAACGGTAAACAGAATGCCAAAACTGAATGCGTCATAAAGGATGCACCCTACCAAGATGGCAACGAAGAGTACACCCGTAATAGCTCGTTTTATGAAATTGTTAATCAAAATCTATTCGTTTTAATTATTTGGACCCGTTAGCTTGTTCTTCTCCATTGGACTTACCCTCTACGGTAACTTTGCCTTCCACTGTAACCTTGTTACCTGCTGCGGCAACTTTGGTGTCAATGGGAGCTTGCTCCTCTGCAGTATTTTCAGCTTCTTCTTCTTTGATTTCTTTTTCTTCTTCTTTTAACTTTTGGGCAAGTTCCCTTTCAGCTCTTGCGGCATCCTGGCTTTCTTTAGCAGCCATGATTTCTTCCGAACGCGAAGCCCAGGGGCGTTTGCCGAAGATACGTTCAACGTCTTCCGCAAAGATTACCTCTTTGTCAATCAGTAATTGCGTCAGTTCGTTGTGACCTTCTTTGTGCTCTGACAGAATTCTCTTGGCGCGGTCATACTGCTCGTTCACCATTCTCTTGACTTCTTCGTCAATTAGTTCGGCTGTCTTTTCGCTGTATGGACGGTTGAAAGAATATTCATCGTTGTTGTAATAACATAAATTCGGCAGCTTGTCGCTCATACCTAAATAAGCAATCATACCGTATGCCTGTTTAGTCACTCTTTCCAAGTCGTTCATGGCACCAGTTGAAATGCGGCCGAGGAATAAATCTTCAGCGGCGCGTCCTCCTAAAGTAGCACACATTTCATCCAACATTTGCTCCTTAGTAGTAATCTGACGTTCTTCCGGCAGATACCAGGCAGCTCCTAATGCACGTCCGCGGGGAACGATAGTTACCTTAATCAACGGATTGGCATATTCCAATAACCAGGAGATAGAGGCGTGTCCTGCTTCATGCAAAGCGATGGAACGTCTTTCAGCTTCCGTAGTAATCTTGGTTTTCTTTTCCAGACCACCGATGATGCGGTCTACCGCATCCAGAAAGTCTTGCTTGCCTACAAATTTCTTTCCGTGGCGGGCAGCGATCAATGCAGCTTCATTGCAGACATTGGCGATATCCGCACCCGAGAATCCCGGAGTTTGGCGAGCCAGCAAGTCTACATCAACACTATCGTCTATTTTGATCGGGCGCAAATGCACACCAAATACTTCTTTACGTTCATTCAAGTCGGGCAGATCCACATGTATCTGACGGTCAAAACGTCCTGCACGGAGCAATGCTTTATCAAGTACGTCTACACGGTTAGTAGCAGCAAGGATAATTACACCGCTGTTGGAACCGAAACCGTCCATCTCTGTCAATAACTGGTTCAATGTGTTTTCGCGTTCGTCATTTCCTCCCATTGCAGGATTTTTGCCACGAGCACGTCCTACGGCATCAATCTCATCAATAAAGACGATACAAGGAGCTTTCTCTTTGGCCTGTTTAAACAAGTCGCGAACACGGGATGCACCTACACCCACAAACATTTCCACGAAGTCAGAACCTGCCAGTGAGAAGAAAGGAACATTAGCTTCACCCGCCACAGCTTTGGCAAGCAAAGTTTTACCGGTTCCCGGAGGGCCTACCAGCAATGCTCCTTTGGGTATCTTACCTCCCAAATCCGTATATTTCTGCGGTTCCTTCAAGAACTCTACAATTTCCTCTACCTCTTGTTTCGCTTCTGCCAAACCCGCTACATCCTTAAATGTAATCTTGATGGCTCCACCTTTTTCAAAAAGCTGGGCTTTTGATTTTCCTACGTTAAATACACCGCCAGGGCCACCACTGCCACCTCCGCTCATACGGCGCATGAAGAAGATCCATAACGCTACAAGCAAGACAAGCGGGAGTATCTGGATCAGGATTGCGGGAAAAATATCCGATTTGGGCGGATAGTCGGAAGAACCGTCAAAATGACCGGCTTCCTTTTCTGCCTGCAAAAACTCTTCCAGTTTATCGGTAGATGGCGTTCTACTTGTAATGATAGGGTTACGTCCCACTTTGGTAGAGTCCGCTCCAAAAACAGCCCCTACAGCAGTCGGTTTAAGAAAAGCTTCGATTGACTTATCTTCATAACCCAATACTTTGTTTACATAGCCCTTTTTTACGTAGTCCTGAAATTCACTGTAAGTTACAGCTTTACTTCCAGCTCCCTTTGAATCACTGCCCCACCAGAGGCCGAGAAGCATAAGGGCAATAATCATATACATCCAGTTCAGGTTGAACTTCGGCATATTAACCTTATTGTTAGGTTTATTGCTATTGTTATTATTGCTATTATTATTGTCCATAATCATTAATTAGTCTAGATCGGGGATTTGAGTAAGTTTGGCATCTGCCCAAAGGTGTTCAAGATTATAAAAATCTCTTGTCTCCGGTAAAAAGACGTGTACCAGTACATCGGCATAGTCCATTGCCACCCATTCAGCATTCCGGAGTCCATCGATTGCATAAGGTTTGCTATCCGCACCTTTGCGTGTAAATTCCTTGATTGAATCTACAATAGCACTCACTTGACTGGGAGAATTTCCCTGACAGATAACGAAATATTTACAGATGGTATCTTCTATGCTGGTTAAATCGGCAACGATTATCTTTTTACCTTTTTTCTCTTGAATTCCTTCTTTTATTTTTTCAATTAATACTTTAGTATCGTTCATTCCTGTAATTGAGATTAATAATTCATGTTCTCTATTTGTTTATAACAAAAAAAGGCAACCCTTTGTTTCTGATTATAAACGTGATATTTTTGACAAATATACGCTGATTTATTGGATACAAGAAAGTTATACTTCAATTTTTGTGTTTTTTAGTGGAGATAGTTGCTTAGGGAAAACTAATTTGAGGATTTTTGCAAAAAAAATAGCTGAAATGTTTTGATTTCCCAATTTATTTGTATCTTTGCACCCGCAAACGAAAATCATTGGGCTATGGTGTAATGGTAACACTACAGATTCTGGTCCTGTCATTCCTGGTTCGAATCCAGGTAGCCCAACAAAACACCAGCTTTTTACTGACAAAAACCCGCTAAAAATGCAATTTTAGCGGGTTTTTTTGTGCTTTGACAAATACCATCCGAAAAAAGTTGACGCTAATTCGGTGGCTAATTCGGTGACACGAATGCACGTTGATAGTTCGAAAAACGCTAATCTTATGAAAAGCCGTGCGGTTGATTGATAAAGAATAAATCCTTAAACTGGCTGTCGTCTTGTTTAGTAGAAAAGAAAAACAGGTTTTATAGCTCAAGTGAGTATAAAACCTGTTTCTAATTTTTCTAAATCGGGCAGAACTCTTATTCTTCTGCTTTTATTGATTCATCGATTACTTTGATCTTTTGTAATACCAGTTCCAAGTCTGCTTTCAACTTATCTACCTTGCGGTTCAATTCAGTCAGCAGGCTGCTGCCTTTCTTAGAAGTAGAAGTCAGGAAGCCTAGATTGTTCTCATAAGTCTGAAGCTCATTCTTCATATTCTCATAAGTACGTACCAGCTTTTCACGTTCTCTGTACAGAGATTGAGTACCGCTTCCCTGGATATTGCTGATATTCGAACGGAAGTTACTTAACTTCTTGTTGGAAGCATTGATGTTAAAGCGGTCGAATAACTGATCGATGATTCCGTGATACTGCTTGTATAACTTATCTTTTTCTTTGAACGGCACATGACCGATAGAGTTCCACTCTTTCATTAAATCCCGAACCAAGGTACTTGCTTCTTCGGTATCCATGCTTTCATCAATAGCGGATAACTTCTCGATCAACGCTTTCTTCTTTTCCATATTCTCTGTTTCTACAGAACGTTGTGAAGAAGTAGCTTTGTTCTTTTGTTCGAAGAAGTAGTCGCAAGCTGTGATAAACCGTTTCCAGATAGCATCCGAGTGTTTCTTGGCAACCGGTCCGATGGTCTTCCATTCTTTTTGAAGTTTGGTCAGTGCATCGGCAGTTACTTTCCAGTCTGTACTATCTTTCAAGGCTTCCGCTTTTTCGCAGAGCGCTTTCTTCTTTTCCAGATTCTCGTTCATTCCTTCTTTCAGACTCTTGAAGAATTCTCCTTTCTTCTTGAAGAAATCATCGCAGGCATGGCGGAAACGCTCGAAGATCTTCACATTCATCTTTTGGGGCGCAAAACCGATAGTTTTCCATTTGTTTTGCAAGGCAATCACTTCCTGGGTCTTGTTTTCCCAGGCAGAGAATGTTTTCAGTTCATCATACTCAATCGCTTCAACGATTTCGCAGATGACGGTTTTTTGATCCAAATTATGCTGTTCGGCTTCTTTCAACGATTCGAAGTGCTGCTGATGGCGGCGGTTGACAGCGGTAGAAGCTGCTTTGAACCGGTTCCATATTTCATCACGCAGTTCTTTGGCTACCGGACCTGTATCGCGGAACTCCTGATGTAACTTCTGAAGTTGGTGGAAAGCGGAAACAACATCTTCCTCGTCAGCCAACTTTTCGGCAGCTTCGCAGAGATGCGTTTTGATTTCCAGATTCTTTTTGAAGTCGTATTCGCGGAACTCATTGTTCAGTTTCAATAAATCGTAGAACTTCTCTACATATAATTGATAGTTTTTCCAAAGTTCATTCACTTTACCTTGCGGCACCAGTTTCGTATCATTCCATTGCTGTTGCAGCTTCTTGAACTCCGTATAAGATTTGTTGGCGTCATCTCCGGATTCCACCAATTCTTTCAGTTCTTCAATAATGGAAAGTTTCACTTGCAGGTTTTCTTCCTTTTGGCGTTCCAACTCGGCAACCTGTTTACTGCGTTTTTCCTTGATAACCCCCATCAGGCGTTTGAATTCTTCTTCCGTCGGGTCCTCTTCGGCAACAAAATCTTCAATGTTTCCACCGTTGTCTGTAAACTGTACCTTAGCAGCTTCCAACTCGGCATTATGTAACTTGTAGAATGATTGTTTCAGATTGTCAATATCCTGCTTGTTCGCATTTTCAGCATCTTGCGCAAGCTCTTTTAGCTGGTTTAGTACATCTTCCTTAGTGGCAGGTTTAGGAGCTGCTTCAGGTTGAACTTCGGCAGTAACATCTTCAACCGGAGTCTCTGTAATAGCTTCAGAAACCTCGACTGTTTTCTTTTCTTCTTCTAATTCCCCTTGGTTCAAGGGTTGATTAGTGTCATGAGCGTCCATCATTGTATATTAGTTTTGGGTCACAAATTAATGAAATAAAACGATTACTTCATACTATTTTGCTTATTTTTTTTTGTTTATCGTGTTTTTATGATAATAAAACGGTTATTCCCATGTACAACATCATTCCGATGATGTCATTTGTAATGGCTATAAACGGACCTGTTGCAATGGCTGGATCGATTTTGAACTTCTCCAGCGTCATCGGTACCAGTGTCCCGAAAATAGAAGCGAACATTACCACGGCAAACAAGCTGATGGATACGGAATAGGTGACCGTAGCCGTTGCGCCGAACCTGATAAAGTTGTAGGTGTATACTAATAAGGAGATAATAGTGGCATTAATTAAAGCTACTACCGATTCCTTGGTAATCTGCTTGAAGGTATTTTTAGCGTCCAGCGAGCTGTTTGCCAGACCCTGTACGATGATTGCCGAAGATTGTGTTCCGACATTTCCTCCTGTACCACCGATTAGCGGGATGTACAGTGCCATTTCGGGATGGGCAGCAAAGGTGGAGTCGAAATTACCCAATATCATAGAGTTGCCGATTCCGCCGATCATACCGATTAATAGCCAGGGGAGGCGGGCGGTGGTCTGTCTCAATACATTATCGTCTGTTTCTACGTCCTGCGAAAGACCGGATGCCAACTGATAGTCACGTTCCGACTGCTCACGGACTTCATCCATGACGTCGTCGACGGTGATTTGTCCCACAAGCCGACCGATACTGTCGACAACAGGGATAGCCACCAAGTCATACTTCTCAATCGCCTGTACTACCTCGTCAATGGGAGTATCTACGTGTACCGAAATCGGATCTTTCTGCATCACGTGTTTCACTTTCGATACAGAAGGGGAAGTAATCATCTTTTTGAGCGGGAAGATACCTCGCAGACGTTCGTCATCGTCGATGACATATACATAATAGATTTCGTCCAGCTCTTCCGCCTGTTGACGCATCTCTTTCAGACATTCGGGCATACTCCAGTTCTCGTTGACGAGTACCATTTCCGTACCCATCAAACCACCGGCGGTATTTTCGTCGTATTTCAACAAGTCGACAATGTCACCTGCCTGTTCAATGTCCTCGATGTGCGAAAGAACCTCTTCCTGCTTATCTTCATCGAGTTCACGCATCAGGTCTACGGCATCGTCCGTATCCATGTAGTCAACGAAGCGTTTGGCGATTGTCTCCGAAGGAAGCATTTCGAGCAGTTCTTTACGAGCGTCTTCGTCCATTTCGACAAGCACGTCGGCGGCAATTTCATTATCGAGCAGGCGATAGATGAATTTAGCCTCTTCCGGATTCAGGTCATTGCACAATTCGGCAATGTCGGCCGGATGGAGGTCGATGAGAAGCCCTTTTACCGTATCGGCATCTTTTTGCTCAATAAGGTGTTTAACGTTGTCAATGTATTCCTCGTTCATCGTTGTCAATTACAAATTACGAATTACAAAATCCAGTTCTCTGCTTACTGCTGCCCGTAGATCGGTTATAGGTTGTTGCCTGCCGTCTTTAATGCTTCTTCCACTTTATTGGTCAGGTCGATAAATTCTGCTACCGATAGTTGTTCCGGACGTTTATTAAATAAGATGTTCTCCGTGAGTGGACAATCTTTGCCTAAAATAGGTTTAATAGAGTTGCGCAATGTTTTGCGTCGTTGGTTGAAAGTCGTTTTCACTACCTGTTTGAACAGTTTCTCGTCACATCCCAATTCTTTAGTTTCGTTGCGCGTCATGCGGATAACAGCACTTTTCACTTTGGGAGGCGGATTAAACACGTGCTCACTCACTGTGAATAGGTATTCCACTTTATACCATGCCTGAATCAATACGCTAAGGATACCGTAAGTCTTGCTGCCCGGTCCGGCTGCAATACGTTCGGCTACCTCTTTTTGAATCATTCCCGTACAGCAGGGGACGATATCTTTGTTGTCTAGCATCTTGAAAAAGATCTGGCTGGAGATGTTATACGGATAATTACCGGTCAGTACGAAAGGTGTGCCGTCGAATAGCCGGTGAAGGTTCATTTTCAGAAAGTCATCTTCGATGATGTGGTCCTCCAACGACGGATAAGCTTCGCGAAGATAGGCAACCGACTCATAGTCAACTTCTACGACCTTTATCAACCGGTCTTTTTTCACCAAAAACTGGGTCAATACTCCCATGCCCGGTCCCACCTCCAAAATAGGCAGTTCAGGGAAGGTGTCGACAGTATCGGCAATATCTTGCGCAACTTTCAGATCTTTCAGAAAGTGTTGTCCGAGAAACTTTTTAGGCTTTACTAATTTCATTTACCAACTAAATAATTACTTTTGCAGTCGACAAAGGTAATTCTTTTAAATGAAGAACGTACCACTATTTATTAAAAAATAAATGATGTGTCAGCGAAGCTAATGAAGAATTAAGGATGAAGAAACTATTAAAAAAGACGCTGAAACTGATATTACCGGTTGTTTTAGGCGGCTTTATCTTATTCTGGGTGTATCGCGACTTTGATTTTACAAAAGCGGGCGATGTATTATTACACGGTACAAATTGGTGGTGGATGCTCTTCTCATTAGTGTTCGGGGTGTTCGCGCAAGTCTTTCGTGGATGGCGGTGGAGGCAGACACTGGAACCGTTGGACGCTTTCCCGAAAAAGAGCGATTGCGTGAATGCTATCTTCATTTCTTATGCCGCCAGTCTGGTAGTTCCCCGGATCGGGGAAGTGAGCCGCTGCGGGGTCTTGGCGAAATATGATAACGTCTCGTTTGCCAAGTCGTTGGGAACAGTCGTTACGGAGCGATTGGTCGATACATTGACGATTCTTCTCATCACAGGCATCACAGTCTTGCTTCAATTACCGATATTCGTCACCTTTCTTCAACAGACCGGAACAAAAATCCCTTCTCTTGTTCATCTCCTGACTTCGGTATGGTTTTATATCATCCTGTTTTGTTTTATCGGTGTGGCGATCCTTCTTTATTATTTAAGAAAAACGCTGTTCTTCTATGAACGGGTGAAAGGCTTTGTACTTAATATATGGGAGGGGATTATGTCTTTAAAGGGAGTACGCAACATTCCTCTCTTTATTTTTTATACACTGGCCATTTGGGCGTGTTATTTTCTCCATTTCTATTTCACATTCTATTGTTTCGCCTTTACGGCACATTTAGGAATTCTAGCAGCATTGGTCATGTTTGTAGGTGGTACGTTTGCCGTGATTGTGCCTACTCCCAACGGGGCGGGACCGTGGCATTTCGCTATCATTTCTATGATGATGCTTTATGGGGTAAATGTGACGGATGCCGGAATCTTTGCCCTGATTGTGCATGGTATTCAAACCTTTCTGGTTGTTCTGTTGGGTATCTATGGCTTTGCTGCCCTGTCGTTCACTAACAGACATCGAGGGTGAAATTTTAGCTAAAAGTGTGTATTCTTAAATGTTTTTGCTGACGTCCTTTGCCATCTGAAAACTTTTCCATAACTTGGCACTGTTTAATTATTAGATTTAAAATCGTTTTAAAATATTTATTATGAGTACCATTCTTTCTTTAGCTCCACAAAACGTGTGGAAGCATTTTTATTCGTTGACACAGATTCCTCGTCCGTCAGGACACATGGAAAAAATAACAGAATTTCTTCTAGGTTTCGGAAAAGGTTTGGGTCTGGAGTCTTTTGTAGACGAAGCAGGTAATGTAATTATCCGTAAACCGGCGACTCCGGGTATGGAAAACCGGAAAGGTGTAATTCTTCAGGCGCACATGGATATGGTTCCGCAGAAGAACAACGATACTGTACACGATTTTGAAAAAGATCTGATTGAAACTTATATAGACGGTGACTGGGTAAAGGCAAAAGGTACTACTTTGGGTGCGGACAACGGACTGGGAGTAGCTGCCATCATGGCCGTGCTGGAAGCAAAAGACCTGAAACACGGCCCTCTGGAAGCTCTTGTCACTAAAGACGAAGAAACCGGCATGTACGGTGCATTTGGCTTGAAGCCGGGTACCCTGAACGGTGAAATCCTTTTGAATCTGGATTCCGAAGATGAAGGTGAATTGTATATCGGTTGTGCCGGAGGTATGGACGTAACTGCTACCCTGGAATATAAGGAAGTAGCTCCCGAAGCAGGAGATATCGCAGTGAAAGTTACTTTGAAAGGATTACGCGGCGGACATTCGGGATTGGAAATCAATGAAGGACGTGCCAATGCCAATAAGTTGCTGGTTCGTTTCGTTCGTGAAGCGGTTGCCAGCTATGAAGCCCGTTTGGCTAGCTGGGAAGGTGGTAATATGCGTAATGCTATCCCACGTGAAGCACATGCGGTTATTACCATTCCGGCTGAAAATGAAGAAGAACTGCTGGGCTTGGTGAAATACTGCGAAAACCTGTTCAACGAAGAATATTCAGCTATTGAAACTCCGATCAGTTTTACGGCTGAACGTGTAGAACTTCCTGCCGGTGAAGTACCTGAAGAAATTCAGGACAATCTGATTGATGCAATCTTTGCTTGTCAGAACGGTGTGACACGTATGATCCCTACTGTTCCAGATACGGTAGAAACTTCTTCCAACCTTGCTATTATAACGATTGGTGAAGGAAAGGCAGCCATTAAGATTCTGGCTCGCAGTTCAAGCGATAGCATGAAAGAATATCTGACTACCAGCCTGGAGTCTTGTTTCTCTATGGCAGGGATGAAGGTAGAGATGACAGGCGGATATTCCGGTTGGCAACCTGATGTAAATTCTCCGATTTTGCATGCGATGAAGTCATCCTATAAACAACAGTTTGGTGTAGAACCTGCAGTGAAAGTGATTCACGCTGGCTTGGAATGTGGTATTATCGGTGCTATTATTCCGGGATTGGACATGATTTCTTTTGGTCCGACTTTGCGTTCACCGCATTCACCGGACGAAAGAGCGTTGATTCCTACCGTACAGAAGTTCTATGACTTCCTGGTGGCAACTTTGGAGCAAACTCCAATGAAATAACGTATTTCTCTTTATATAAATATTCTCCTATTATATAATAGGTGACCATAGTGAAGGCACGGATGATATTTCATCTGTGCCTTTTTTTCATATTTATTGCAGCGTATATTACAATTCTGCTTTATAACAAATAAATTAATTGATGCAAATCAAGAAATATGCTATAAAACATAAATTTCTCTCTTTTTTAGATCAATGTATAAACAAAGGCTGTATTTTTGTGTTGTAAAACATGTAATTAGGAGGATAACAAAATGAAAAGTTTAAAAAGATTGTTTAGAAAGATCGGTGAAGCCGATGTACATGTTTGGGGATATTCGACAATTAATACCAAACCAAACAAGTAAGTTTTATTTTTTAGTTTTCAGGAATTAGTAATTTAAAAGGTTTAAAGATTATGGCAAAGAAAATGGGTTCTTTAGTTAGAAAAATCCTTAGTGAAGTAGGTCGTAATGAAATGCTTTCATGGGGGTACAGAATTGAGAAATGAGAACAAGTACATTAACTAAGTTTAGAGTGGGGATACGTTAT
>ERZ1504963.406-NODE-406-length-13177-cov-12.643499_pt1 | contig 13177 bp, 8 predicted proteins | sample MGYA00574585_ERZ1504963 | MGnify/ENA primary metagenome ERZ1504963 (study PRJEB39906, sample SAMEA3182070) | gut metagenome | biome: human; feature: gut; material: Stool; isolation source: human stools | place: Canada | collected 2011-11-22 ...
CCTTGGCAGATGCTACAAGTTCCCTATGGAAAACACTTTCTCAAGCAATGCAACCGGGTGGATTAATAGATGAATTAAGAAAGAACCTTTGTATGTTAGCTTCACGGTTGGAAATCTACTTACCGTTCTGTGATGAAGTATTCAGAACTGTAATACCAAGGGTAGTTAACCGAAGAAAACCTGGTATATTAGATGGGCCTAACCCAAGTACACCAGTAAAGGGTGGTAATGACTCAATTTTAACTAAACTATGACAAAAGAACCATGGAGAATGGTAAAGAACCGCTCTTGGGATAGATACAAGAAAATTATCACCGATTTCTTGGATTGGGATGCTGGTAGACAAACCATAACTTGGGCAAAAAATGTTAACCAACTTCTCAGTCATGCCGAAGATAATATACCCAAGTATTACAATATCCAAATCGAGGCATTATGTTACTACAATGCTTTCAGAAACTGGCCAATTAATAAGGCTACAGTAACTGGAGAATTGGACGATGAAAACTTATCAATACTAATTTCTAAATCTTATATAGAACAGATTGGTTATCTTACCTCTGAGGGATATTGGGATTTTAATTGGGAACAAGATAGGTTCGTAATCAATGGTATAACGTATAAACCATCCGGTGACACTCAAACTGCTCAGGCAAAGGATGAGGCCCTAGTTTTCATGGTTATCCTAAAGAGAGACCGAGATACCAAAATTGAATTTGTAGAATAAAACATTAAGTGTATGGCAAAGATGTTAGTACTGAGGTGGACCCCAATTACTACCTCCAGTGGAATCTGGTTTGATAGTAATCTGGTTATCCTTAATGGTACATCTGGAGTTCATATTGAAATGAAAGGTAATGGCAACAATGTAACGGCATTTCAATCGATGACCGGAAACAAATTTGTCACCTGCTTTCAAGATTACTTCGGTGATATCTGGGATAAAATAATACCTCATCCTGGTATAGGCCAGGTAATGAAATTCCGTGTAAATAAGCTTCCCGATTATGCTTGTATACGGGGGGATATAGAAGACGGTGGAGATGTAGATCCAGAAAATCCGAATATACCAATGAATGCCTTCTGTGGTTCAGAGGGAGAACCATTCAGGGATATAGATTCGGAATTCTTACTGGGTCGTCAACGTTCAGTAATTAATCCTTAAATTTTATAAATATGTATGTAAGTAAATATTACACCTGCGAAGAGATTGACCAGCGGTTGTTACAGGGTTACTATGATGACTTTGTTCGTGCTGGCTTTGGGGGAACTATAAATGAGTTCTGGGCTTTCGTACTTTCTATCAAAAATAAGGTAGATAAGAAGGAAGGATATGACTTATCTAAGAATGACTTCACTGATGAGTTAAAAGCTAAACTTGATGGCATTGAAGAACATGCAAACTACATCACTAAGGTATCTCAGCTTGAAAATGACTTAAAGTATCAAACTGAGGAAGAAGTTAAACAGATGATTAGTGATTTGGTTGATGGTGCAGATGATGCTCTTGATACTCTTAAAGAGTTAGCAGAAGCTTTGGGTAATGACCCCAACTTTGCAACTACTATCACTAATAAATTAACCGACCTTCGTACTGCCTTAACTGAAGAGGTTAATCGTGCTAAGGAAGCCGAAGCTGCTCTGGGTGCTGCAGTAGCTGCAGTTCAGGATAACCTAGAATATGGGTTAGACCAAATCAATAAGAAGATTGATACGGTTAAGGCAGACTTAAAAGCTGAAATCGACAGAGTTGAGAAGAAGGTAGATAAGAATGCCGAAGACATCAAAGACCTTGAAGATAAGGTAAATCAAGGTAATGGTGAACTTGAGAAGGAACTCAAGGACCTTATCCAAAAGGAAAAAGATGAACGTATTGCTGCCGATAATGAGATTAAGGAAAGTGTAAATGACCTTAAAACTCTCCATATCAATGATAAGGCATACCTTGAGTCAAAGATTGCAGAAGAAACTGCAAATCGTACCAATGCAGATACCGTACTGGATTCTAAGATTAATGAAGAAATCACTAATCGCCAGGCTGATACTTTAGCTCTCCAGGGTAAGATTGACCAAGAGAAGGTAGACCGTCATTCTGAGGACCAAGTTCTTCACAATGAAATCTCTAAAGAGGTAACAGACCGTATTAATGCAGACAATGCTCTTCAAGGTAAGATTGACCAGGAAGCTCAAGCACGTACTGCTGCAGACCAGGTATTACAGAACAATATAGATTCAGAGGCCACTACTCGTGCTGCTCAGGATTTAGTTCTCGAACACAAAATCGAGGGTATAAAAGAGCAGGGTGTAGAAGACAAAGAACAATTGCTTAATGCTATTGCTGCCGAGGCTGCTGCTAGAGAAAAGGGTGATAAAGACCTTGATGCTAAGAAGGTAGATAAACGTGAAGGTTATTCTTTGACTAAGAACGACTTTACCGATATACTCAAAGCTAAATTGGATGGCATAGAAGAAAAGGCAAACTATATTACGCATCTTTCTCAGCTTATCAACGATTCTGGTTTCCAAACTGAGGAAGAGGTAAATGCAGCTATCCAAAAGATTATTGGTTCTGCTCCAGAAGTACTTGATACTCTTAAGGAAATTGCTGATGCCCTTGGAAATGACCCCAACTTTGCTGCTACCATTACCAAGAAATTGGCTGCAATCACAGAACAGGTTAACCAAGAAATCGAAGACCGAATTGCAGGAGACGAGGCAAACAGTGCTGAAGTAGCTGCTGAAGTTCAAGCTCGTAAGGATGCAGATACAGCTCTTGAAACTAAACTGAAAGAATACGTAGACAATAAGTCTGCTACTGGAGATGCTGCACTCGGAGTTGTAAGGGATAACCTTAATAAGGAAATCCAAGACCGTAAAGATGCCGATGCAGTAATTCAGGCTAACTTGGATAAGGAGATTGCCGAAAGAAAGACTGCTGATGAAGCATATACTCAAAGTCTGGCTAACGTTAACCAGCGTATCTCAGACTTGGCTTTGAGTATGCAAGAGTCTATCAATACTTTGCGTAATGAGCTTACTGAGCAGGTAAATGCCAATACTACGGCAATCGCTACTAATCAACATAATATAGAAAGAAATTCAGAGGCAATCACAAACTTAACTAAGACTGTAGGTGATAACTACAAGGAAGTTAAGGATATGATTAACGAAGAAATCGTTGACCGTACGAATGCCGACAGTGCTTTGAGTTCTCGTATCGATACTCTCAATATTGACCTTAATACTGAGAGTGTAGAAAGAAAAGCTGCAGACCAAGTTCTTCAGGTAAATTTGGATAAAGAAGTAGCAGACCGTACTGCAGCCGATAAATCTCTGAGTACTGAGTTCACAGCTAAATTAGATAATGCTAAGCAGGCTTTGGAATCCGAGGTGGCTAATCTTAACACTAAGCTTGAACAAGAAAAGGAAAATCGTATTGCCGGTGATAATGCTTTGGGAGTTCGTATTGATTCTCTAGAGGCAGGTAATACCGATGCTATGAATGAATTAAAAGCAAAGGTAAATGCTAATACTACTGCTATTAATGCAGAGAAAGACCGAGCAATTGCCAAAGAGACTTCTCTTGAGGCAAAGATTGATACCAACCTTCAGAACCATAAAGATGATATGGCGGGTATCAACCAAAATATACTTACCGAAAAGAATGACCGCTTAGCTGGTGATACTGAGTTGCAGAATAATATCGATAAGGAAGCTACAGAACGTGCTAACCAAGATACCCTTATCAATAATGCTTTGGCTCAAGAGAAGGCAGATAGAATTGCTGCTGACCAAGCCTTAGATTCTAAGAAGGTAGATAAGGTAGATGGTAAGGTACTTTCTTCAAATGACTTTACTGATTTACTCTTTGCTAAGTTGGATGGCATTGAGGAACATGCTAACTATATCACAAAGGTATCTGAATTGTTGAATGATTCGGATTTCCAAAATTCTGAACAAGTAGAGGCAGCTATCCAAAAGATTATTGGCTCTGCTCCAGAGGTACTTGATACTTTGGCCGAGATTGCTAAGGCTCTCGGTGATGATCCCAACTTTGCAGCAACTATGACTGCTAAGCTTACTGAGTTGGAGAATAAGCTTGAAGCTGAAAAGAATCTGCGTGAACAAGGAGATAATACTCTGCAACAGACTTTCACTAACTTAAGTAATACTCTTACTACTACGGTAAATGAGTTGAGAACTTTCGTAACTGAAACTCGTACGGAGCTGTTAACCTCCTTGAATGCTACCAATGCTCTGGTAACTCAGAATGCTGCCAATATTCAACGTAATCTGGAATTGATTCAGGGTATTCAGGATAACATTAATGGTAACTATACTGCCATTACCGATTTGCTGAATAATGAAATCGCTGCTCGTAAGGCTGAGGATATTCGATTAGAAGCAAAGATTGACCAGAATACTTCTGACTTAAATACAGAGAGAGAGGAAAGAAAGGCCGCAGATAAAGTTCTCCAGGATAACATCGATGCAGAAGAAGCTGCCCGTATTGCTGCCGATACAGCTTTGGGTAAACGTATCGATAAAGAAATTCAGGACAGAACCGATGCTGATACTGCCTTAGATAATAAATTCACTAACATTACCGATGACCATGAAGAAAGACTGGTAGCTGAAGAAGGTACTTCTGATGCTTTGCCTGATACCATGGTTACCGATGTTAGTACTGTAACCCGAACAGGTACTCAGCTTTCTTTCAAAGTAAAGACTTCAACCAAGGATAAGGCAAATAACCAATATGGTGAAGAAGTAGAAGCTACCAAGAATTTACTCCCGGTAACTCAAACTCTTGCTGGAGTTATGTCTGCTGCAGACAAGGTTAAGTTAGATGGGTTAGACCCAAATTCTTTAACTGATCTCTCTGCAGCTTCTGATGCTAATAAGGTAACAGTAACCGTAACTAAGGATAATGGTTTGAATGCTGATACTACCGAAACTTTCGATTTGCCTCAGGTATCTGCTACTAAGGCTGGTACAATGACTTCTAAGGATAAGGTAGAATTGGATAGAATTTCTACGGCTAATTTTGCCCTTGGTGATGTAACTCCCAATGAAACTACAGTTGGCATTGCTGCTACTAAGACCGTAGTTGAAGATGGTACAGTAGAACAGAACCCTATTACATTACCATCATCCACGGCAGAGAAAGCTGGTGTACAAACTGCAGCAGATAAGAAACTGTTTGATTCTCTTCCAGAGAAGTTTGTAAGTTATCATAGAAACTCAGTTCCCTATAATGATCATGTAGATTTGGTATCTCAGCCATCAACTAAAAACCCAGATACCGGTATATACGAGTTGAAAGGTACCGATAATATTAGTATACCTAAGGCAACTAAAGAGAAAGCTGGTGTAATGACTGCCCAGGATAAGGTTAATCTGGATGAGACATTACCCAATGCTATTGCTAAGGAAACTCAGGACCGTATCGATGCTATTGAGGCTTTGGGAGAAGAATCCGAAGCTGCTCTTGCTCAAGAAGTAGCTGATAGAAAAGCTGCAGATACTGCTTTAGATACCAAGTTTACTAAAGCTGTAAACGATGAAGCAACTGCTCGTACTTCTGCTGATACTGCATTGGGTGCAAGGATTGATAAAGAGATTGCTGATAGAACTGCGGCAGACACTGCCCTTGATACTAAACTGCAGAATAACATTAACACTCTAGAAGCTAAGCATGATGCCTTTGTAGCAACTAAGGGTAAGGCTGATGGCTTTGCTCCATTGGATGGGAAGGGGTTAGTACCTGCTAACCATTTGCCTTCATATGTAGATGATGTACTTGAAGTATATGCTACTTATAAAGTAAGCTCTACTGGAGGTCTTACTAATGTTCAGTTGTATACTGATGCTACTCACCAAACTCCGGTAACTGGAGAATCTGGTAAGATATACATTAATGTTGCTAATGGGGAACCTCCTTATCAATTCCGTTGGTCAGGTACTAAATTCGTAGATAGTAACACTTCTTCCCTTATTATTGGAGAAATTGCAGGTACTGCTTTCGAGGGTAGTAGAGGTAAACATCTTGAGGATGTGGTATCTAGCATGCCTAAAAATTTAATTAGTAAGGTTTCAATAGCTAACAAAAATAAGCGTAATGTTATTATCTTATGTAACTATTCTGCTACGGATGGTCAAGGGCATTACATTGATAAACCCGATGGGATGGTAATCCCTCTAACTCCAGCCACTACTAAAGAAGCTGGTCTGATGGATGCCGATAGTGTAATAAAGCTTAATCAAACCTTACCAGATGCTATTGAAGCTGAACAAGAGGCCCGTATTGCAAAAGATAATGCTCATGATACCTTTAATAGTTCTCTTCCAGGAATTATTCTTACTGGATTCACTCTTACCCATAATTCAACTAATGTAAGAGCTACTCTTAATAATAAAACTAAGAGTGCAGAGGGTAAGACTTATGAAGGTGCTACAGATTTAATTAGAGATATACTTGCAGCAACTAAGACTACTGCAGGTGTAATGACTGCAGCAGATAAGACTAACTTGGATAATACCGTACAGGGGTTGGCAAATGAGATTACCAATAGAACTAATGCTATCAATGCTCTTCGTACAGAATTGAAAACTTACGTTGACGATTTGATTGCTGATACTGGTTCAGATGTAACTGCATTAGAAACTAAGGTAAATAATCATATTGCCAATAAATCTAATCCTCATACAGTTACTAAAACTCAGGTTGGATTGGGTAATGTTAATAATACTTCCGATGCTAATAAGCCCGTATCTACTGCTCAAGCTACTGCTATTGCTGATGCTAAGGCTGCAGGTACTGCTGCTCAGACTTCTATCAATAGCCATGCTGGTAGAAAAGATAATCCTCACGTAGTAACTAGAGCTCAATTGAGTTTGGCAACTACCGACCAGGTAGTATTTGCTAAGACTACTGCTCCTTCCGGTTTCTTCAAAGAGTCTTCAGATGTTCGACTCAAATCTAATATTAAGGATTTGAATCATACTCTGGAACAGATTTGCCAGATACCAACTAAGTCATTCGAAATGCTTGGTAAAGAGGACGAGGGAACTATTGCTCAGAATCTTGAGGGATTGGGATTTGGTAAATATGTAGAGGAAGTTCCAGTAGAGAAATCTACAGTACCTAATCCAGAGGAATTCGAAACTTTGGAAATCAATGGGGAAGAATATGTACTCGTAAAACAAGTTAAATATCACAAGATGTCAACTTTGGCAATTGAAGGTGTTAAACTTCTCTACGATGAGATTAAGGCTTTGAAGGCTGAGATTCAAGAACTTAAAAATAAATAATCATGGGAGAGATAGCAACCTGGAGTGCTGTCAAAACTAAAGTAGGCCTTGGTAAGACAGGAAATGACTGCCCTACCAAGGCTGAATTGTTAGCACTTTCCTCGACAGGAACCGGGGAGAATTATGTGGGGTTGGAACTATCCAATGCCAGTTCCTATGGAAATAATGAATGTGTCAAACTCGAAGATATTCATAAGGTAACCTATAAGTATACTTTTACTACTAGATACAGTAGTGTAAGCTTCGATGCTTTGGGTAACCCAAGCTCTTCTAATCAGGGGTTTGGTTTTATTTCTACAAAACAGAAATATTGGGATGGGGTAGCTAATGGGTCTGAAATTACGGTAAATTATGCTATTAGTAATAAACCTGCATGGGTAGCTAATCATCCTTCAATACCTCCTTGGACTGCTTCAGAGAATTTGGGATTAACCTCTCGGTCGGATTCCAATACTCTTGTTACACAGTATGAATCGGGTAAAACTTTTAAATTAACCTTCACTCAGGCAGCAGCCTCTCAATCTTGGAGTTATGGTTGGAGTGTATCACCTACCTCTATGTCATTTGGGGCTACAGGAGGTACTAAAACCTTTACCGTTACTTCTTACAAGCAAGAATTGAGAAATGGGCATAATTATGGTAACCAAATTGCTTTAACTTATACTAGAGCCAACTCTGGTAGTGTATCTGGAAGTGGTACTTCTGTAACTATGGGTAATAATACTTCTACCAGTACACGAAGTGGTACGGTAACCTTAACCCAAGCTGAAACAGAGAAGAAGTTAACCGTATCTTGTTCTCAGTCGGCAGGTTATAAAAGCTACAGTGAAATTACTGCAAGTGGTGGAGCTGTAACCGATATACCTGCAAGTGGAGGTACAAGAAGTTCATTTACTACTTTGCCAACTTATTCCCAGACCTGGGGATGGAATGGTTCTACAACGGGAGGAGGTACGATTACAAGTGGGGCTAGTATTAGTTATGGTACTGCAGTTAGTGCAGGTTCTTTGGGAACTACGGTTAAATCTAGAACCCAGGTAGGAACCCTTACTGGTACCTTATCACTAAATGGTAAAACCAAATCTGTAAGTGTACCAGTATACCAGGCAGCAAACGAATTTACTGGGTATACCTATGGTTCTTGGAGTGTAAGCTTAACGGCAAATTCTTATACCATTGGTAATACTGGAGGTAGTGTAACTTTGTACCCCAGTGCAAGTAGACCCAGGTATGCTAACTATACCTCAGGTTCAAATACAAGGGATGGCTCTGATAGTGCTACTCCAAGTTTAAGTACCAATGGTACCTCAGGATTTAGTCTATCAGGTACTACACTTAGTGCTTCTGAGAATACCAGTACAAGTAGTAGGTCTATTAGAGTTACTGCTTCTTATGAGGGTGCTTCCGATTATGTGGATATCACTCAGGGAGGTGCAAGTGTATCTTATAATTATTATTTTAATTGGGATGGTGCTGGTGCAAGTGAATCCATTCACCATGCTGCTTCAGGGGATACTTTATCTAAGACTTTTATATCCTATAAGAAAAAAGTAATTAATGGTTCCGAAACTTCAGATACTTATGATGTAGGTGTAAGTTTGTCTGGTACTCCCTCTTGGTCTTCTGTTACAGTTAGTGGTAAGACTGTATCAAGTAAAGCTTCAGAGAATACCGAAGAATCATCAAGATCTGCTACGGTTACAGTTACTCAAAGTGAATCAGGTAAAAAACTTACACTTGATATCACTCAGAATGCTGCAACAATTACTTATGAATACGTATTTAATTTGAGGTAATAAAAATACAACACCCTTCTGTATTTGAAAATGATTATGGACGAAAGAACATTGATTTTCCAAAAGTTACAAAAGGGTGAAGTAATCTTTACCTTAGAGAAAGACAGGAGGTCTGGTTATCCCATTTTCGATACCGCAAAGATTGTGAAGGTAGGCGAGAGTAAACCCATGGCATCCGGTACTAAAGATGGCTTTGTTAACAGTATCGAATTAGTGATCCAAGATTCTGTATCACAGCTTACAATATACCTACCTTCACAATCTGATGAGGGTATTTATAATGGGGTATATTATACTACCGATATAGTGAATATAATTAATGAGGTTACTATGCAAAAACAAAATGCCTTAAATATACTTAACAATCGACCAAAGTTTGAGGCAGTTGTTTCTGAATGTGATAATATTCTCAATTCAATTAATCAATCCCAATCTGCTCCAAGTAGACCTGCTCCGGAGTTTGATGAATTTCGGCAATATATCGATCAACGGATAACCACGCAAGAAACTCTTTTACAAAGGATTGCTCAGGAGTTGGGATTAGATAAACCCAAATAATAAATAAGAATTATGCCAAGTAAGTCGGTTAATATTACACTATCGACTCCAGTTGGCTCTCTAGAAATATACGTAGACAAACGAGAACAAGCTCGTGCAGAAAGGTTGATTGCCAAAACTCCAAGTATCTTAACCAAAGGCTATGCGAAGGGTACAGAAAAGTTTGGTAATCAACTTCTTCGTATAGTAAGACGAAGTTTGAATACGGGTGTTCCACCAAGAGGTTCAGGAGTATCATGGCCACCACATGCTCCAGGAACCATTAAAAAGTATGGGGATCACACTATGTTACACCTTACTGGTCAGTATGCTAGATCAGTTACTTTAGTAAAGGGTAAAAAACGGACTTTTGTTGGATTACCAATTGGAATCAAGAAGATTACTTATACTGGTAAGACTTCTAGAAAAACCTTGAACCAGATAGCTATCATGTTAGAATATGGTAGCAGGGATGGTAATTTACCACCTCGTCCTCTATGGGGTCCTGCTTATAAAGCTGCTGGTGGAAAAGCAGCTTTACAAAAGGAGATACGTAATGCGGTTAGAAATGAATTAAGGAAAGTAAAATAATATGTCGGATTTCGAAATATCTTCTTTATCAGGGACTGGTCCTGCTACTATTAGAGTGAAGCCTAAAGCAGCTAATGAATCAGAATCTAATAAAGAACAAGTAATAAAAGTGATAGTTCAGGGAGTAGAAAGGGAAGTTACTTTTACACAAAAGGGAAAACCCCAAGTAGTAGAAACTTGGAAGCCCTTCCTTACTATTTCACCTGACAGTGATAGTTATACTTTTGATGGTACCAAAAGGCTTGAGATTTGGGAAATATTAGTTTATAGTTATGAACAAAAATATATTGGTGGTGAACCTCAAGAAGAATATAGAGCCTTAGATTGGACTGTTGAAAATTCCTTGGATTGGTTAAATATAACCAAAGAGATTGGGGAAGGTAATAATGCTGGAAAATTAACAGTTAAGACTCTCTCTTATAACAACGAGTATGAGGCAAGCACTTATAATCCGAAGGAAAGAAGTGGCGTTATACGAATAGTATCTCAGGCTGGTACGAAAGATATAACTATAAAACAATCTCCTGGTAAAAGAACTACTGAGTATGGTTTTGAACCAACTCCCAATATACCATTCCCCGGTGTTGGACAAGGCAGTAGTACTGCTTCTATTAGGGGTGTAAAGGGATACCAATACTACCATATCAATGGTTATGAAGTGGCTAAGTTTGTAAAACAGTTTAAGATAACAGACATTAGTAAAACCATAGAAGGTACTCTTCCTGCTTCTGGGGCAAATCCCTTTCCCTATAAAGTATGGCTTACTGATTACCCATCTAATATAAGTACTACTTGGGTTAGTGAATTAAATTGTACTGGCCATCTTGAAACCAATATATCCTCGATGGGGGGTATAATTGTAACTTATAACGGGATTATAAATGATACGGGTAGCCATGAAGTTCAACTAAAAATTAGATTAGGAAATTAATGGTAAATTCAGAAGAGATAGTAGAGAGAACTTTTTATATCTCTTTACTAAGTACAATGTTAGAAATGGGTCTAACTTTGAATCCAGAAGACTTCTTACCTTTGTCTCAAGAAAACGAAAAAAGATTTCAAGAGGCAATTAAGAATATGAAGAAGTTTATACCTCTATTTGGTATCGGGAATAATCAAGTGAAAGGCCCTAAAACTCTCCCAAGAATAACCCTAGAATTACAGGGTTATTATGCTGGGGATATTGGTGTGAACAAATACATTATTGGTGATAGACTTGAAGACGGTAATTACCAAGCTTCAGAGTTTCCTTATGAAACCAAAGATATTACCATAGATGTACATCTAGTTTCTCAAACTCAAGCAGATATGAGATTACTACATACAATCTTATATACTGGCTTACCTGCTAGAGGATACATAAAACCTTATTTCAATGATTTAGAGGAATGGGACAAGGGCAGGCTTGCATCAACCGGAAACCTATTCATTGAAATTGGTAATTATTATGATCATCCAGATGTAGAACATGGAATACTTGAAAAGGTATATACTTACATATGTAAAGATGGTATTCTTCCAGAAAAACCCCTGGAAGAAGGTATACTTACACCTATCCAGGATATATCAGTTCTCATCGGGTTGTTAGAACAAAACGAAAATGAAATGTTAGAGTTAAAAGTACCTAAGGTATAGGTACAATACTCTAGGGTATAAATTAAACGAGTAATTAACTTTAATCACAATAGAATTATGCCAACTTCACCTCATGTTGATTTTAAGTTTAAGAACAACAATGTTCTTCAAACTACTCCTATGTTAGGAGTTTCTTGTGTATTGGCTAGAACTACTAAGGGCCCTTATGATGACCCATCAGAAATCATCTCTACATTCCCTCAGTTCCAAAGAATCTATGGTTCTGAAATTGTACCCGATGGTTCTGTATCAAATATTGAAAAGGCTTTGCAAGGTGGTTCTAAGCTTCGTGTTATTCGAGTGCTTGGTAAGGGAGCTACTCAAGGTACAGTAGCTGCAACTGCGGGTAAAGCTAAAACAGTTGCTAAATCCGAAGAGGAAGGTATAGCACCTGCTTCTGCTACTCCAGACCCTGCTACTCCTGCAGCATTGATAACCATTGCTTCTGGGGGAACTACTTATAGTTTGGGATTGGTAACCAAAGGTTATGGAGACCCAATCGGTAGTACTGATACCTTCCAGGTAGGTTTCTATAAACAATCCAATACCTTGTATTATAGAATCTATTCAGGCAATGGCCAGGTACTTGAACAAGGTCCGGTAGTAACTTATAAAACTGCCGATGATAACAATAATACTTCGGTAGATTACCTTGCTCTTAGTGCCTTTGCTAAGAACTCAGAGTATATCAAACCGGTAGTAGTTGCTGGTTCATCTTTTGAGAACTTAATCAAATGGCTTACCGATAGTGTAGATGGTACAAAAAATGCCGTTACTGTAACAGTTGGGGGAGCAGCTCCTTCAGATACCGAGAAACTATTTACCGGTACCGTAGGTAGTGCTGGTTCTAACCCTACTGCTGATGAATGGATCGCTTCATTGGATTTAGTAAGGGACTACACTGACTTTTACCAATTATTCATTTCCCATATCTCTCAACACCTTACTACTGATGCTGACGTACTCAAGGTATATAAGGCTGCTGCAGATATGGCAAAAGAATTGATGGAATGGGTACTGTATATAGAAGTCCCAAAACACTTAACCCATTACACCCAGGGTACTCAACCAAGAGACTATAAAGCTCAGGTTACTTGGGTACAGGCTTGTCTTGGTACCGTGGGTAATTCCAAGTACATTGCTTACTTTGGAGGTGGCCTTAAGTACTACCATGAGAACGGCAATCTTCAAGATTCTGATGTAGTAGGTACCATTGCAGGTTTGGGAGATGCTTCTGCTACTCAATATGGTCCTTGGAAATCCTTTGCTGGTATGAACCGAGGAGTTATTGGAGATGCAGTTGG
>ERZ1504963.419-NODE-419-length-12929-cov-2.848221_pt1 | contig 12929 bp, 6 predicted proteins | sample MGYA00574585_ERZ1504963 | MGnify/ENA primary metagenome ERZ1504963 (study PRJEB39906, sample SAMEA3182070) | gut metagenome | biome: human; feature: gut; material: Stool; isolation source: human stools | place: Canada | collected 2011-11-22 ...
GCGTGAGCGGCTGGCTTCCGACAACCGGCGGATTCCTTTTGGGTGTCGCCTTTGTAGCGCTTCTGGACAAAATCACGCCGCACATGCACCCGGACTCAGAGACACCCGAAGGTCCCAGCGTTAAGCTCGACCGCACGACGCTGCTGGTGAGCGCCGTGACGTTACACAATATCCCGGAAGGCATGAGTCTGGGGCTCGCCTTTTCCATCGCGGCACTCTCGCAGGACCCGGCCGCTCTTTCGGGCGCCTTTGCACTGGCGCTCGGCATGAGCATTCAGAACATCCCGGAAGGCGCGGCCGTATCGCTTCCTTTGGCCTGCGGCACCACGAGCCGCGCCAAGGCCTTTGCCGTGGGCGTTTTCAGCGGAGCCATGGAGCCGCTTTTTGGCGTTTTGACCGTTCTTGCGTTAAGCCTTGTCGTTCCCTATCTGCCATGGCTGTTGGCCTTCGCCGCCGGCGCCATGATGTACGTCGTTGTTGAAGAGCTGATTCCGGCTGCGCACTTAACCGAACACAGCGATCTGGGCACCTTGTCCGTCATGGCTGGCTTTGTCGTAATGATGCTTCTGGACACAACGCTGGGCTGAAAAAAAGCACCGCCGGAGAAATCTCCAACAGTGCTTTGCGAATCTTTCGGAGACGCTTACCGCGTCTCGTCAACTTTTAGTGGTGGCAATTGCAGGACTGTTCTTCACCGCCGCAGCAACAATCCTTTTGCATCGCCTTGAGGAACCACACGCGCTTGGCGTAGCTTTCAAGATAGCCGTCAAACTGAGCCGTGAGCAGGTAGTCGCCCATCTTGTCGGCGCCTTCGCGGATTTCCTTGGCCAAAGCCTGCATCTTGAGCACATCTTCGGTCACAATCTGCAGCACTTCAGACACCGAGAAGTCGCGGGCGTCGAGTTCTTCGACCGTGGCGATCTTCAGGAATTCGCTGAGACGAACCGGCGGGAAGCCACCGCGCATCTTCATAGCTTCGGCCACGGCGTCAAACTGTTCGAACAGTTCGTCGTAGAGACCCTCGGTGTATTCATGCACCTGGATGAAGGCGCGGCCAACGACGTTCCAGTGCAGGTTGTGCAGCTTGGCGTTCAGGACAGCGAGATTGGCGAGATAAACCTTGACGGGGCAGACGGCAGAGGTTTCGCAAGCCTGGTTGTTAGCATGAGGGCAGGTCATTTTCATTTCTCCTATCAAATCTGTGCGGCGATTCGTTCGCCGTGTTGAGTGCATTATGGGATACCGTTTCGTCCGTGTCCAATACTATTTGAGACCTCTTTTGATAGCTTTTCTCTATAACACTTAAAAAGCCTTGTTTCGTCTGGAAAATCTCGAAAAAAACGGCAGCCGAAATTGCTTCCGACTGCCGTCAAGTCAATTGTAACCAATTGATTTACTGGACAATTTCCTCGTCTTTATTGCGAGGCCAGCACTGTACGCCGCGCATATTGCCCAGACATTTCGGATCGAATTCCGGATTCTCAATGCCGGCTTTCTTCTGCTTGATGTAATCGTCCAACGCCCTGTAGGCATAGCGTCCGATTATCGCAATGGACGCCAGGTTGACCAAAGCCATCAGTGCCATGAAGAGATCGGCGAGATTCCACACCAAACCCAGTTCGGTCACGCTGCCGATGAAAGCCATCAGCACCACCAGAGCACGGAAAATCCACAGCGCCGCCGGATGCTTGCTGATAAAGCCCATGTTCATTTCACCGTAGAAGTAGTTGCCGATGATGGAGCTAAACGCAAAGAAAAGCACCACGACCGTGATGAAATGGTTCATCCAGGAACCGATCTCGGAGGAAAGCATGTGCTGGATGAGTTCGATGCCAGTGAGCCCTGATTCCTTCCAGCCCGGCACGATCAGAACGATCATGGCCGAAGCCGTACAGACAACCATGGTGTCGAAGTAAACGCCGAGCGCCTGAACCAGCCCCTGCTTGACCGGATGTGTAGCATCGGCCGCAGCGGCAGCGTTCGGAACGGCACCCATACCGGCTTCGTTCGAGAAGAGACCACGCTTGATGCCGGTCATCACGATCATGCCGAACGTCGCACCGTAGGCGGCGTCGAAGTCGAACGCGTTCGTGACGATTTCATAGAGCACGCGCGGGTACTGATCGATGTGCATGCAGGTAAAGAAGATCGCGACCATCAGGTAGGCGCCAGCCATGAAAGGCACCATCACGCCCACGACGCGGGCGATGCGAGTCAGACCACCGAAGATGATGAGTGCCGTGAGAACTGCAACCGTAAGCCCCGTGGCAAAGGTCGAAACACCCCAGCTCGTCTGCACGGACAAGGCCATCGTGTTTGCCTGAACCGAATTGAAGATCAGGCCGTAGGTCACCGAGATCAAGACCGCAAAGAGGCCCGCAAAGAAGGGAGAGCCAATCACGTTGCGGATGTAGTAGGCCGGACCACCCGCAAAACCGCCTTGAGGACGCTTGACCTTGTAGATCTGAGCAAGCGTCGATTCCACAAAGCCCGAAGCCGCGCCGATCGTTGCGATCACCCACATCCAGAACACGGCGCCCGGACCACCGAGAACCACCGCGATGGCAATGCCCGCGATGTTGCCCACACCCACGCGCGAAGCGGTTGACACGCAGAAGGCCTGGAACGTCGAGATGTGCCCCTCGCGCGGCAGACTGCCGACGCCTTCGCCAATAAGGCGAAACATTTCGGGAATGCAGCGAATCTGAACGAACTTCGTTTTGTAGGTAAACCACAGCCCCAGCAGAATCAGGGCGGCGATGAGAATGTACGTCCAGAGAAAATTGTTGACCGTGCCGACAAGTTCTCCAAGGATATGCGCAAATTGATTTACTCCGTCAGTCAATGTTGTCGATCCCCCGTTGTATCTTCTTGTTTTTACTGTCGAAAAGAAAGGCCGCTATTTTACAGAAGCTTCGGAGCAATCTGAAAGCAGTAACTTTGGCGCATACCAACTTCTCGTTTGAGAGTCTAAGACTGTATCGATACAATGCCGCTCTCGCTTTTTTCGCCGATTCCCATTCATGCCGCTCTCCACTTTGCCCGAACTCACCGTTGCGCCCATGGAAGGTCTCACGACCGTTGTCTATCGCCGTCTGCACGCGCAGTTTTTCGGCGCAGCCGACCGCTACTACCTTCCGTTCGTCACGCCCACGCGTGAACCGAAGTTCACAGATCGGCAGATGCGAGAACTTGCTCCGCAGGCCAATGAAGGAATCTGCGCCATTCCTCAGCTGCTCACGAGAAACGCCGACGATTTCATCTGGGCGGCCAAAGCTTTAGCCGATCTCGGGTACAAAGAAGTCAATCTCAATTTGGGCTGCCCCGCGGGCACCGTTAGCGCCAAAGGCAAAGGCTCGGGCTTTTTGCAGTATCCGACGGAGCTGCACGCCTTTTTGTCCCGCATTTTTGAAGCGGACTTGCCGATAGCCGTTTCACTCAAGACGCGAGTGGGCTATCGCTCACCCGACGAATTTGAAAACCTCGTCGACATATACGCGCGTTTCCCCATGACGCGGCTCATTGTGCATCCGCGCCTAAAAACGGATCTCTACCGCGGAGACGTGCGTCTGGAGGTTCTCGACAAGGTTCTGTCCTCTTTGCCGATGCCGCTGGGCTACAACGGCGACCTGATCACTCCCGAGGACATCGAAAAGGTCTCCTTGCGCTACTCGGGCGCTCCGGGCGGTCTGGCCGAAATCATGGTTGGCCGGGCACTGATGGCCGATCCCGCCCTCTTTCGCAAATCCAAGGGCGGAAATGCGGCGAGCCTTTCGGAAATCCTTTCCTTTCACGAGGCGCTCTTTGAGGCCTACACGACGCTCTTCGAAAGTCAGAAAAACGCCATGATGCGCATGAAGGAATATTGGTTCTTTCAGCTATGTCTTTTCGGCGAAGACGGCGACGAAGCGCGCCTCCAGAAAGCCGCTTCAAAGATCTTCCGCTGCAAACAGATTCCCGACTTTGAAGCTGCGGTCCGAGAGGCGGCCGAAGGCTTCCCACTGCGCCGCGACGCTCGCTACGGCTGGCGCAAACCGCTCTGAATTTCGTTATTCCCGCACAACGGTCACGTCAACCCAACCGAGTGCGTGCGAGGCTTCAAACAGTTCCTGCGGCGTAAAACGCACCGCACTTTGATCGTCTCCGCAGGCCGGGTAAACCGTCTCGAAGCGCTGTAGGCTTACATCGCAATAAATCTGCACGCCTTCGTTGACGCCAAAGGGGCAAACACCGCCCGGAGCATGTCCCACGAGCGCTTCCACCTCTTCACCGCGGATCATCTGCGCTTTGAAGCCGAAGTGCTCCCTAAACTTGGCGTTTGACAATTTCACGTCGCCCGCAGCCAGCACCAGAACGGCGCCGTCGGGCGAGCGCAGCGCCAACGTCTTGGCAATGTGCGCGGGCTCGCAGCCCAAAGCCTGGGCGGCCAGCGCCACCGTTGCCGTGTTGGCTTCGAAAAAGCGTACGCGATCGCCCCACCCTTCGGTCTGCAATTGAGCCAGAGCTCGTTCTCTCGACATAGTTATCTCCTTGTTTTCTGCATTCTGTCCTTGGCTTCGACAATACGTCGAATCAAACCGCCCTGACGCTGAACCGGCGTGCGCAGCGCCTTTTTCACCACGGTAAGATTTCCGAAGACGTCCAGCGATCCATAGGTCGTCTGCTTACCGTTGCGCTCATCGCGCACGCGGGTGACGGCGGTGTAGAAAAGCTCTCGCGTAGCCAGCCCCGAGTTAGGATCCTGGGGCATGAGTACGGCAACGTGATGGTATTCCGAGCCTTGCGATTGATGAATCGTAATGGCAAAAGCAGGCTCAATGTGACCGATCAGGCCGAATCGCACCAGGCGTGCGCTGTCCGGAAAATAGACGTTGGCCTGCGTTGCATCGAATTCAGCTCCTTCAAACCAACTCTGCCCCGGCATCACCACACCAATGTCGCCGTTGTAGACCTCAAGCATCGAGTCGTTGCGGCGGACAATCATCGGACGAAACGCCGGATAAGGAATCCCCTCTTTGACAAAAATCGATTCGGCAAACGCGTTGACGGCCTGCGCGCTCATCGGACCCTCGCGGTTAGAGGCAAGTACGCCAACGGAAAAGTAGAGCCGAGCAAGCTCACGCGCCGCATCATGAAGCGACTTTTCTGTGCGATTGCGCCGCAGTTCCGCAATTACCTTGAGCGGCGAGGACAATTCGTTTTCAAACCACTTCTTAAAGCTCGCCGACAGATCGCCCTTGGGGGCATCCTCGTGCAGTCGCAGCGGATTGTCGACTCGCGGATCGTTGTCGCTGTTTTCGACAAAAGCGTCCGTCACAATCAGTTCCTCACCTTCGCGGCTTGCCTCTGCAATTTTTCCGAGCGCCTTGCTTGCATCAAAACGCCAGCTCTTTGTGAGATGGCTGATGTTATCGGCCAGCGGCCCCTTCAAGTCGCTCACGTCCGCAAAAAACGAACCGGGACCGACGGCGGCAAGCTGGAAGCGATCGCCGAGCAGAATCACTTTGGTTCTGTCGGCATCAATGCACGTGAACAAATTGCTTGCCAGGCGGATATCGATCATGGACGACTCGTCAACCACAACGATGTCAGCTTGAAGAGGATTGTTCTTGCTCGGCGTTCTGCCGTCGGCTCCGGGCGTGTAGAGCAAACGGTGCAGCGTCTTGGCTTCCAGCCCCATAAGCTTTTCCTGAATGCCTTTTTCCTCGATACGGCTGACGTTGTTTGCCACAGCCTCCTTCATGCGCGAGGCAGCTTTACCGGTCGGCGCGGCAAGCTGAATTATCGCTTCGGGATCGTTCTCGATAAGACACTTGAGAATGTTGACCACGGCGGTGGTTTTGCCGGTTCCGGGACCTCCGCTGATCACTGTGAGACGGTTGGCCAAAGCAATGGTGGCGGCACGTTGCGCTTCATGCAGAGCGTCAACTTTGGCTACGGCCACAGAATCAAAGCCAAGTCTTGCCAGGTACTCGCCGAGCGTCTGTTCCTGCGCGTAAGACTTCTGCGTATAGACAAGCGTCTCGGTATCGGTCGTTTCGCTCACCAGCAAAGCCGGACCGCCATCAAAGACGCCTACGCCGGCCGTCATGCCGGGAAGTCCCACCAGACCGAAATTGCAGAGTTCGTTGACCAGCGCTTCAAACGTCAACGTTTGCGCCAGAGGCTCAAATGCCTTTCCGGCCGAAGAAGCGCGCCGCTGCATCGTGTCGTTGTAGAGTTCCAGGTGACGCTTGAACTTTTCTTTCCCGACGCACAGACTGCCGTTTTTGAGCGCATCGAAAACGCAGAACATCAAAAGCGACAACTTGTCTTCAATATCGGGACCTATACCGCTTTCGCCATGCCGCTGCAGCATGCTGACGGCGGCACGCGCACGCATGCGCGCCGCGTCCAGATCGGCGTCCGTGGCTGCCGCGTTCGAGCCCAGGAGCCAGAGCGTTTTCGTCACAGTCTGCTGCTCGCGTACCTGCGCGGCATAAAGCACAGGACCGAAATCCAGACTCTGCTGTCGGCTGTCGTTTTGTGCGCGTCGATTTCTAGTCATTGCTGTCACCCAAAAGCGCATCGAGCGCATCCACCGCCTCTCGCGGACAATCAAAATACACGCCGGTGCGTCGTCCGTCATCGCCCAATGCGCACTGTGCGTTCACCCCTCGCACAAAAACGTAAAAGGCGCCACCGATAGCGTTCCATACCGTTTCCTGCGTCAACCCCGCTGTTGCCATCAGATGACGCTTGAGCGCCGTCAAATAAATCACATACTGCAGCGCGTAATGCTTGCGCTCAATTTCCCCGCGCAGCGCCTCTTGCGAATAATCCTCTGGCGAGGCTCCCAACCAGTTGCTCTTCCAGTCGAGGATGTAATACTTGCCGTCGGCAACGAACACCATGTCGATCGCACCGGTCAGATACCCTTGCAAAACATTGTCCCGGAGGCTTTGCATCGGGAAACCGTGCGAGGCCATGCACTCGGCTACATCTTTGGAGCGAAGCTTCGAATTGGGAACCGAAAGCAGGAACGGCATTTCGCACTGACGCTCGCCGAACGTGAGTCGATCGAGCACAAAGGGTGGTGTCGCTTCATTCGAACCGATCGTCTTTGCGTTAAAAAGCTCACATGAAACGGTGTTTCTAACGTAACCGGCAATGAGTTCAGCGCCGGCCTCGAGCACGGCCTCACGCTGCTGCGGGTCCGCCCGCCTTAGCAATGCGGAAGCAGCCAGCATCGGCCGAATGTTTTCAAGAACGGCTTCACGGTTTTCCGGTTTGGCGTTCATCACGCGCTCAAGTAGCTTGTGAATCCAGTCGCCGGCCGCCGCACCGCGTAGTAACAACTGCGCCTGCAGTAGGTGTTCGTCCTGTCCTTCTTCAATCTCAACGGTCGCATCCTGCTCGCCCGCGGAGGCAGCAAAGGCGCGTTGATTTTCTTCATCGGCTTCCAAAACGGCATCGGCACCTTCGAATTCCTCGGCTTCGAACTCTTCACCGACACTTGCGCCCAAACCGGAGGCGATTGCCGTAAAGCTGGATCGATGCCAAGCCGAATGGACGCTCACCGGATCGACAGCCTGTACGCGGAGAGCCTGCACACTCATGACGGGAGCGGCAGGGGGAACGCTCGAGCGGATTTCAAAAAGATCCTCCCCCGAACAGGGTTCCGACGGCACAAGGTTTTTCTGCAAATCTCGACAAAGCGCCTCGCAGACGGCCCGAACGTCGGGCAACTGTCCTGATTGCTTGATCGATGCAAGATAGCGACGGCGGGTTTCTTCGGCGGCATTACGCACAATTCCCAAAACGTCAACATACTCCTTCATCGTTTGGGCAACCGGAGAAACCTCGCCGGTCATCGCCTGTACATAGGCGTTGTTCGCACTGTCCCTGGAGTATTGCCTGCTGTTGGCTGCGATAAAAAGCGGCAACACCAGACGGGACGACGCACGCGTCATGGCCACGTAGGCCTGACGCAAAAGCTCGAGCTGCCTACCCTCGAATACTTTGCCGCTTGCGTCTTCCCTTTCATTGGGATTGACACTAACCTCATCGCTGTCGGCGCCGCCGGACATCCAGAAAGTTTCGGCGTCCCGCCTTTGTGACCTCATAGACTCGGTTTGCACCAGATATACGACCGGGTATTCGAGCCCTTTGCTGGCGTGAACGGTCACCACCCGAACCACGTTTTCATCGTTGGGCTTTCTCACGCAATGGTTTTCATTGGGCCGACTAGGGTGCGCCAAGCGTGTCATGGCGCGCAAAACGGCTCCGGGCGAACCCACTTGCCGATAAATTTCCTGAAGAAGCTCACCGAGCTGTTCGTGGTTCATCAGCATCGCAACGCCGCCTTGAATAGGCAGCAGCCGTTCCTGCAGGCGGCGTTCGCGAGCTATGTAAGACAAAGCCGCTGCAGGGCCACTCGCCTCGAATCGCTCAAGAGCGTTTTGAAGGAGCTGCCGATCGGCACCCGCCGCCGACAAATCCTCGCGAATGTCACTGAGCGTTCGTCCGATCAGCCGTGTGGCTCGGGCCGTCGCAAACTTTTTTGTATCCGTCGGCGAAAGCATCGCTTCAAAAACAGCTCTCACGTCGTCGGCTTCAGACGTCGTAAACACGTTCGTCTGATCGTCAAGCAGCGTGCGTACGCCGCGCGCGAGCAGTTCGCGCTGAACGTGCTGTGAGGCGGAACGCTTTTTAACCAGAATCGCGATGTCACCGGGACGTAGCACGCGCCATTGTCCGTGTCGATAGATATAAACCGTTCCGTCCAGCAAAGAGGCGATGTCATCGGCCATGTATTTGGCTTCGGCCTGTCTTACGGCCTCGATTTTGGAGCCTGACAGCGTTTCGTCGTCCACCCAAAGACTCATGACCGGCACGAATTCCGGTTTGCCATCGCGAATCCTCACCAAGGGCATGGCCGTCACCAGTGCCGGCGTCGAACGGTAGTTGGTCTCGAGCGTACGAAGCCCCGCCGTTTCGCTTTGGCTGCCCATTTGCTCGATGTTGTTTCTCGCTTGCAGATAGACATCGAGCTCTGCGCCGCGAAAGGCATAGATCGCCTGCTTGGGATCGCCCACAAAAAAGACGCTCTTGGGAGCCTCGGGCACATCGGCCAAAAACAACGCTTTAAAAATTCGGTACTGGATGCGGTCGGTATCCTGAAACTCATCGATCAGGACGGCATCGTAACGATTGCGGATGCGCTCAAGGGCCGAATCGCCGCTTTGAACAAGCGAATACATCTCGGTCAGAAGCGCGGAAAAACTCTTGACGCCGTGCAGCCGCTCAAGTTCGCGTACGCGCCGCGGACCTTCCTGCAGAAAGCGCTCGAAAAGCTCCTTAAGCGCCGGATCGCTCAAATCGTCACTGTCAATCCGAGCCTGAGGCTTAACGCTGCTGCCATGTTCTCCGAGCTTGGAAAGTAACTGCGGCAACGATCCCCACTCAAGCACTTTGGCTCTTTGCTCGGGCGTCAGCGCCGGCAATTCACGCCGCAAAAAGGCTTGAGTGACTTCGGCTTCAAAACCGGTATCACTCACGAACTCAACGTCGTAGGCACCGGCACGCGTAAAGATGAATTCACTCAGCATCTTCTGGCAAAAGCCGTGAATCGTCAGAATGCTCGCCTCGTCAAAATGTTCAAGAGCACTTTCGATCAGCGCTGCCGGATCATGCTCACGCAAACGGGAGCGCTCGAAAAAAGTTTCGAATTCGGATTGCTCGTCGCCGTTTTTGAGCACTGCGGACGCTTTGAAGAAAAGCGCACGCACGCGCTCGCGCAGCTCGGCCGTCGCCGCATTGGTAAAGGTCACGACAAGGATTCTGTCAATGGACACCGCCTCTTCAATCACCAAACGCAACACGATGCGCTCAAGGGCAAACGTTTTTCCCGTGCCGGCGCTTGCTTCCACGAGCCAGCGCCCGCTTAGGTCAGCCGTCTGAACATCAAAGCCGGACGTCAATTCTTTTCTCTCGGTTTCGTTCATCTCTCAATTCCTTGCGTCCGTCTCAATTCCGATGTCCTCGAAGCTGGCCACTGCCGCGTTAAAGATTTCTTCGGGACTTCCCTTCGGTTTCTTTGATTTTTTCGAGGTTGTCGGCTTTTCGGCAATATCGAACATACCGGCTATGGCCACCACCGCATCCTTGAGCTTTTTGCAGCTTGCAGTCGCCAGATCGCCGTCTTGGAGTCCCCGCCAGATCAGGGAAGTTCCATCGCAGGCCGAATCGTCTGCCAGAATCGGTCGGTCCTCCGCATGGCGGTTGACAAGATCAAGCATGCTTGTCACCACGCTCTGCAATAGCTGCGTCGTATTGCATGCCTCTTCGTCGGATTCGTCGTCATTGACATGCCAGCGGTAATGGAATGTCCCCTTCGACTCATCCCCGCCAAAGAACACAAAATCGATCGGCCTGTGCCCCTTTTTAAAGGCCATCAGATTAACCGCGGCAAACTGCAGGAAAGTCTTCAGCAGGTCGTTGTCGGAAATTCCGATCACTCCGACGACGATTTCGTCTTTTTTGTTTTTATAGCCGTCATGGTCAGGCACCGCAAGCGTACTGAACGGTCGATTTCGCATTTCCTCAAACACAAGCCGTCCGCCTTCAACACGCACGGGCACCCCTGCGTCAGAAAGCATCTCTTCGGTCAGCTTTTCGTGCATCTGACCGAGCACATCCACGAACTTCTCGACCAACAGCCGGCGTACGCTCTGCTCGCCAATTGTCGGGTCGCAGGAAGTAACCTCCAGGATTTCATCCTCCGTCATCCCTTCGGCAAACGCCCTGTCCATACGGCGACGAACTTTGCTCCTGAATAAGAAGTCCCTGCCGCCGTATCGCCGGATCGGCGTCGTCTCCGCCTGCTCGTACGAAGCTGAGGTCAAACCGATCAGCTTGAGCGAGTTGCTTTCGGCGTAAGTAAAGAACTTGACAAGGCTGTCGACCGACAAAGTTGCTCGTCGACTGACGGAAATCGGAGCGTCGGCAAAAGGCTCCTCTTGAGCCAAATAGCCGCTCTCAATAGCCTTATTGACGGCTGCGGCAAGCGAAGCACTGCGGCAGCGAAGCACTCCCATCTGCGGCAAGAAGCTTTCGGGCGAAGCAGCCAGTGCCGGCACAGTCTTGGTGAGTTTGCGTTCGATTTCCGTAGGATCGTCGAGCCCCTCGGCCAGAGCTTGCTTCAAATCCTGCAAAACGACCGAAGGATTGGCAGGCACCGAACCCGAACCGATCGAATACGACACATAGAAATGGCGTTGCGCTGCAAGCAGCAAATCCAAAAAGACGCCGCGGTTGCTCTCGCGCGAGTCCCTGTCGCCGCGACGCGCCACGTGAAGTTCCTTGCCGTCGACAACAAGCTTGGCGGCCGTGAGATCAAACTCTTCGCGTCGCGAACTGCCCGGGAAAGATCCACCGTCGTTGAGTCCGATGACGGCGACACACTTAAACGGCATGCCGACGAAGTCTCCCGTGCGTGCAAACGTGACTCGCCCCGTGGCTCGCGCCGTCGTCTTGTTCGTACGCATCGTCTTTTCCAGCGCCGAACACCAGGTCTCAAACGTAATTTCCTGAGCGCCGAGCACTTCGGTTGCGCTTTGCGCCAGTGACGCGGCTCGCAGCACAAAAGCAATCATCTCGGGCGACTTGGCGTATCCCGCAAAGAGCGTGTCGGCAAAACGACGCGTGGTTTCAAGCCACGCCTCAGCCGTTTGCCGCTCAGGCATTTGGCCGATGTCAAGAAACGCACGCGCCAAGGCCAGCAAGAACTCAAAGGTCTCGCCATCTTCTTCAGTCCCATCGAATCCCCCGAGCTCACAGCCGCTCACGGCAAACACATCGTGAGCGACAAGTCCGTCCGACTGTCCCACAAGATCACCCGCGACCAGACGCTCGAGCGCACGTTCAAGCGTGCCTTCATACGCATCGCCCCCTTCGGGCCAAGCCGCAGAACGCGCGATCGCACTTTTGGCGTGCGCCTCGCTGAGTCCCCAGCGGTATCCGGCTGCCGCAAGCCAGTTGGAGATCAAAGAAACATTGGCGTTGCCCTGAGAACGTGCAGCGGCAAAGGCTGGCATCTCCAACAGTTCGATGAATTCCGATGCGGTGGCCGCACCGCCCACAAAACGCATGGCGGCAAGCATGGCGCGCGCGGCGCTGTTGACGTCAAGCTCCGACTGACCGGCTATGTGGTAACTCAGGTATTCTTCCTCGCTTCTGGCTCCCATCACCGCCGCAATGACGCCAGCCATCGCATCGATGTCCGGCGTCACCACCAAAAAGTCGGACGCCTTGAGCGGTTCGTCCGTCTTTGCCGAAGCCTCAATCATGGAAGCGATCCAGTCGCACAGCGTCTGCACTTCGCGAACAGCGTTGGGTGCCCGAACGATCAGGAAAGAATCGTCGTCATCGGCCACCGTTTGGGGTAGTGCATTCGGATCGTCTTCAAGCACCGCCTGCTGCAGCGAACCCAAAACATTGTTTTCGCGAGGACGCAGGTAAATATCAGCGGACTGCTCGGCTTTAGCTTTGAGTTGGAGCATATCGGCGAGCGCCTCCGTCCCCACCGTTTGATTGTGCGGCTCGGTGCGCGGAACCTCAGGCAAGTCGTCCTCCAAAAAGACGGCATCTTCGCCCGTGTCCTGAGTTACGAAACAACGTAGACGATCGATCAGGGCGCGGCGCACGGCCGCGTTGCGATGAAACCAGGTAAAGCCGTCTTCTCCCTTGACCGTCGGATCGAACCAAAACGCCGACGAGGGGTTCTGGACATAAAGATGGACGCAACGGCGACGGGATTCAGCCAACAACTGCGGCAGAGCCAGAGGAGGCAATTCCCTCGGCATGAAGACGTAAAGCGGATCGATGTTTTTTTCGGATTCGCGCATGCGCTCGAGCCACGTCTCGGGAATTTCCAAAAACCTATCGGC
>ERZ1504963.517-NODE-517-length-11541-cov-4.773812_pt1 | contig 11541 bp, 6 predicted proteins | sample MGYA00574585_ERZ1504963 | MGnify/ENA primary metagenome ERZ1504963 (study PRJEB39906, sample SAMEA3182070) | gut metagenome | biome: human; feature: gut; material: Stool; isolation source: human stools | place: Canada | collected 2011-11-22 ...
TTTTTTGAGATAAATATAACTTGTTATCAACAGCAAGCTATAATACACAATCTCAATCGTAAAGCAAATTTCGATCGGTGCTTTCAGCCACATTCCGATGAAAATGATGTATGATCCGTAGATGATAATTGTAATCGTTTCGAGCAACAGGGCTGCCTGTGTATTTCCTGTTCCGGAGATACCGTTAAACACCACGTTGGCTACGGATGCGATAAGCATGGCGCAACAAATTACATATACCGAGGGGACGGATTCCGTAATGAGCGCAGCTTCACTAGTGTAAATGGAGAGCAGGAATTGCGGAAACAGTGCCGATACCGCTACTAACCCCAGCATGATGAAAAAGGAGAAACGCGCAATTTTATTAATGAGCGGCATCACGTGCTGGATGCCTCCTGCACCAATAGCATTGCTGACAAGACTGTTGGTAGTCGTAGCCAGTGCGTTGACCGGAATCAGCAATACGACATAAATACTCCGGACGATATTGGCAATCGCCAGTTCCCGTTGTCCCAACCGTTCTACGGCTACGAAGAAAACGAACCAGGTAGCCATCGACAGGAAATATTGCAGCATGGTGAAGCAGGAGATACTAAGAATCCGCATCAGCAATGCTGGGTCGAATGTGCGCAGGCGGTTCATACCGTATTTCTTTAAATCGACCGTGGCATACGTATAGATGACGAAAAAGAGAATGGAGGAGGCTTCTGCCAATACGGAAGCAATAGCAGCCCCTTTGATACCCATTTCCGGCAAACCGAACTTTCCGAAAATTAATGCATAGTCCAGTACGACATTAGTTAATGCCATGACAATAGCATTGATGGTTAGCACTTTAGTGCGTGTAATGCCGATGTACAATGCCCGGAACATGACATTGATAAAAGAGAAAAAGAATCCGTAAATACGCCAGTTCAGAAACTCCATTGTTCCTTCGTAGATGGATTCTGAAGAAACCAGCAAACGCATGATGTTTCCGCCGAATGCTTTGGTGAATCCGAATAGCAGCAGGGCCATGACGAACAGGAACATGATTCCTTGAATCATGACGGGACCGACATCCGAATAGCGTCCTTCGCCATTGCGTCGTGCGATGACTATCTGCGAACCGGTACTGAATCCGAATGCGATGGTGAATACGCATATATAGAATAACCCGCCCATAGCTGATGCTCCAAGGGCTACTTCACTCACGTGTCCGAGGAATGCTGTGTCGGTGACATTGATGACATTTTGTGCCAGCAAGCTTAGTAGTATCGGATAACTGACACTCCAAATCTGTTTGTTGGTGTACATAATTAAGTGTTTAAGTTTACACTTTGCAAAGATAGTGCTTTATTTCGATTCGGAAACGATGGGGTAGATGAAAACAATTTCCGGACCTTCGGGAGTTTTATCGTTGACGAGATAGTTTCCTCCGAAATGTTTTAGTAACAACAGGTTGATATCATGCCGGATGATGGTTTCCTGTGATACGAATGCATGGTCTGCCAAAGGTGAATTAGTGATCCGGAAACAAAGCATGTCTTCATTCTGGCTTAATGTGAACCGGATGATTCGTGCTTGCCGGTGTTCTTGTGGGTACACCAGTACGCTAATCAAGGCCTGTGTCAGTCGCATTATATCGGTATGAATTTGGGCGTCCGTTTCGCTGGAAAATTCAATCTGGATACCTGTTTCTTCGTTCCTCATCTGCGCCATGCTGCATGCTTCCTTGCATAGGGTAGTGGCATCATAGTCTTGCAACTGGAACTTCATCATCTGAGCTTCCAAACGGGATAAGTCGAGAACGTCATTGACAAGTCTCATTAACTTCTCCGAACTTTTGTGGATGATGTTTGAGTATTCTTGCCTTATTTCCTTGTCTATATTGGGTTCGCTGGCTATGAGTTGTGAGAAACCGACCACATTGTTGAGTGGGGTACGGATGTTATAGCTCATGTTGGACAGGAAGCGATTTTTTATTTCATTGGTCTTCCGCACGTTTTCTGTTGTTTTCCGGATTTCGTTTTCCGCGTATTTGAGTGCCTTCCGTACCATAAAGAGTCGTGCCATAAAGATAAAAAGCAGAATCAGGATAACAAATATAAAGATCAGATAGGTGAGCTGGATCCGGTTGTTTTCCCTTTTTTGATCCAGTTCTGTTTTTTCGATATTGTATTTGCTTTGTATCTGTGCCATCTGATTGTTTGAGAGTACAGTGGCTGTCGAGTCTTTGATGGCAAGTGCTTGCTCATACAGGGGGATGGCTTTTCCGCTTTGCCCTGCCTGTTTCCATATTCTGGCCTTTTCGAGTAGCTGTTCGGCATAGTCGCTTGTGAAGTCTTTCTTCAACATCGTCAGTGTCGTGTCGATATAATCCGATGCCTGTTGGTAGGCTCCAATTGCCTGGTAATATTTGGCAAATGTGTCGAAATAGAGTACTTTATACATGAAATAAGTATTCTCGTCCAGATATTCTTTAGATTTTACGAGATGTTCATAGGCTTGTTGCGGCTGATGGGTATTCAGGTAATAATAGCTGTAGAACAGTTCATTGAACAGGTATACATCGGCAAATCCCGCTTTTAAGGATGGGTTTGCACTGATGTGGTTATGAAGAGTGTTTTCCAGTTCCTGCAAATATTTGAGTAGTTTTTTATTATCCTTCTTTTCTTTGACAACGGATACTAACTGTGACAATACCGAGATACGGACCACCGGATTTTCTGTCGGAGTGAGTAGCTGGTAGGCAGCCTCCAGTGCTTCTATTCCTTTATCCCAGCGCTGGCTGCCGATATATGCATTACTCAAGCATTGATAGGCAGCCATACTACCCCGGTTACTATTCATTTGGGAGGCTTGCTGTTGCATCTTTTGAGATTCGTTGATAGCAAGTTCGTATTGTTCGTTGAATGTGTACAGGTCTATCTGGAAACGTTTGGCATCAAAGAAGTAATTCCATAAATCTGATTTCCGGGCATGAGGCTCCATTATGGTGAGCCATTTGGCTACACTGTCTTGATTATTACGATTGTAATAGTATAAAATATGGTAGTAAGCAGCCAGACCGGCATATTTGTCATTTCCCAGTTGCAATGCTTCTTTCATTAATGCATCCGAATATTGGATACATTGCTGGTTGTTTTGTTCTATTCTGATGATTTGATTGAGAACATTCAGCCGTGTCGTATCGTACGGTAATGTTTCCAACACCTTTATCAGGCTGTCGGATTCCAAAACAATCTCGGTGCTGGCTTTTCCGGTGAGGGTGCAGCATAATAGAAGGATCAGGAGCAGGACTTGTTTCATTCGGCTTCCTCCTTTCCTTGTTGCTCATGGTAAATGGGGTGTGTGAACAGGAAACGGGCTCCTTCCTCATAATTGGAGTCAATCCATATTTTGCCGCCCAGCTGCTCGATAATGAGTTGGCAGATAGACAGACCGAGTCCTGTCCCTTGAGCATTTTCATTCAGTTTCTCAAAACGGTTGAATATTTTATTCTGATTCTCCGGAGAGATACCGCAACCGGTGTCGGTCACGGAAAACAGTGCTATGTCTTCTGTCTGTTTTTCCAGTTCCATGGTGATGGAACCTTGCGGAGTAAATTTGGTTGCATTGATGAGAAGGTTGATTAATAATTGTTGTAACCTTGCATTGTCTGTCGTCAATTCTAATGAATGGAGAGAGGTCGAAAAACGGACGTTAGCATTCGTTTGTTTTATTTTCTCAACCATGTCGATAACGTTTCTGCATATTGCCACTGCATCACATCGCTCATATTTGAATTTCATCTTGCCTACTTCGAGACTGGACAAGTCGATTACGTCGTTAATCAGCTTGAGTAACAGTTCTGAATTTTGCTGAATAATATCGCTACACTGTTTCCGGGTCTCGTTGTCGATGGATTCTTCCGTCAGGATGGAGGAGAAGCCGGACAACGCATTGAGCGGCGTGCGAATTTCATGGCTCATGTTGGAAAGGAAAAGGCTCTTTGTCCGGATGGAATTTTCTTCTTGCTTTTTCACTTTTTCCAGTTCCTGCTGTGATTGGCGCAGTTTTTTATTTCCTCGTCTGACCAAAAGGATGAAAAATACAATCAGTATGACTATGAATAGGATGGTGAACCAGCTCCAGTAGAGGATTGTCTTCTGTCTGTTTAAGTTGTCCAGTTCATTTTTATCTATTTGGTAGAGGGTGTGCAATTCATTGATTTGGCGAATATAATTCATTGCGTCCAAAGAGTCTTTGTACGTATTGAATATTTCATAAGCTTCACATGCTTCCTTGCTGTTTCCCATTAGTGTAAGTATGTGTGCACGATCTTTCAGTACTTGCAGGGATCTGTATGAGTTGGCTGCTTTGGTATGCGAAAGTAATTCGTCAAGTGTGGTTAGTGCCTGCGTGTATTCTTTGGATTCAGTGTAGTAGCGTGAATACAGGTATTTAATCATTAAATGAAAATATGGGTACTGGTGTTGCCGGCTGATTTGTTCGGTTTGTCGTATATAGTTTAATGCTTCCGGAAGATGATGCATCTGGATGCGATAGAATGCCTGACAATAAACAAGGTGGAAATCGTCTTGGGGATTCGTATCCTTGTTGATAACAGATTCGAGTTCCCGGATATTGTCTTCTATATCTGTCATTTGGTGATAGTTGAGCTTCGTCAGGATAAATTGGGACAAGATCGTTTTGATATATTGGTTGGCATGAGGGAGTTTCTGAATGATTTCTAATGCTTCCTTATACGATTTGATGGCAACTTGTGGTGTTGACGAACTTAAATAGGTATTTCCAATGGCGTGTAATGCGAGTGCTGTTCCCAAAGGATAGTCCATTTCTCTGGCTTTCTGGTATATCTGATTGGCCTGGTTGATGGCGAGACTGATGTTGCCTTCTGTGATTAAGGCTTGAACGGTCAGCAGATTTATCTGGAATAGGAGTGGGTATTGTTGTTCCTTTTGTAATTCCGGTTCTAAAAGTTTTTCCCAGGCAATGATGCTGTCGACAGGGGCGTCCGGACTAAATGGATGATTGTATTCAAGTAAAGGTTGTAATAAAGAAAGACGATCTGAATTTGTACGTGCAGCATATAAGGTGACCGATATTAATGCGGTTACGACTATTGCAATTATATGACGTCTGTGTTTTTTCACCTGATATAAGAATTGCTTGCTTGTAAGTTTATCTGCAAAAGAACTAAAAAGAGTGAAGATTACAAAGAAATCTTCACTCTTTTTTATAATTTATTTTCTTTTGAGTATCTCTCGTACCCCAGGGCCCTCGTGGTTGGGGTAGCCGGGAGTATGGTTTCTGCATCGTGGATCGGCATCTACTTTCAAACTCCGGTAATCGTCTTTGGTGCGGGCGATGTAATCATCAAGCATGGCACGGTGTTCGGCGAGGACTTTACTGTATTTAGGGTCTTTGGCGAGATTCTTGCGTTCTCCCGGATCCTTTTTCATATCATATAGCTCTTCTCCGTTACCTTCCAGATAGTGAGTGTACTTGTATCTCGGTCCGCGTACCATACGTCCGGGAGTAACGACATATTCATATTCGCTATGCCATTCGGAAACGACATAAGGGTGAGTTTTTTTCTGTTTCTCTCCTTTTAATATAGGTGCAAGGCTGATTCCCGGTTTTTCGGCCGGAACAGGAATTCCTGCCAAATCACAAAGGGTAGGCAGAAGATCCAGTGTAGGCTGTGTCAATACTTGGTCTATGGGCTTTTTCTGTTGTTTGATGCCGGGACCTGCAAAGATAAACGGTACGTTGGTCATTTCATCGTAGAAGCTGATGTGTTTGGTCACCATGCGGTGTGAAGCCATCCCATCACCATGGTCAGCCATGATAATAACGATTGTGTTTTTTCCGGCAGGAGTGGAGTAAAGTGCTTTCAATACGCTGTCTACTTGCTTGGAAACCATCTTGGTATAGTGTTGGAAAGCAGCAATGTAATGACGGTAATTCTCTTCATTCCAATGAGAGGCCTGGGTCATGCGGCGATGACTGCAGCAGATGTATTGTACAGGTTTAGGGATATTGCTCCAGTCTTCTACATTGAAATTGGCCGGTAGTTCCGGAAGGGTTCCGCTAATGGGGCGGTCGGTATGTACTCCTTCGTTCGCTCCTACAAATCCACAGATATTGTGAGGGTTCTGAAAATCTGCGATACAGATGAATGGTTCTTCCGGCGGATTACTTAGATAAGCAACAGCGTCTTCGCATGTTCCTACATCCAGGAAGCTGTCGTTATTGACCGGGAATTCCGGATCAGTGAATGGCTTGGCTACTGGTTCTTTATGCTTGAATCCTCTAAGTGAACCCATGTCATGCGTTTTTCCGAAGTGTACGGCTTCGTAACCGTTTTCAGAAAAAAGACTTCCTAATGTCGGTACATTTTCGGGAATACGTGGGTTGATAGGTTCGCTGGAGTTGGAACGTACATTGGTTTGATGAGGCATCATGCCACTCCATAAAGCAGCGCGTGAGGGTTGGCTGAGAGGGCAGCCTACATAAGCATTGGAGAAGATAACTCCTCGTGAAGCGACTTCGTCAATAGGGAGGGTGCAGCCTTGTGTTTGTCCGTAAGCTCCCACAACGCGTTGTGTCAGATGGTCGCACTGGATAATCAGGAAATTGGGCTTTTCTTGGGCCTGCGCTGTCACGCTGCACAGGGCTAATCCCATGAATGGATAAATAGTTTTCATTACTGGTTAGAATTAAGTAATATTTGATTTGGAAGCAAAAGTAGGAAAAAAGGAAACGTAAAAAAGGGCGAGGTAGTAGTTTTGGACGCAAATGAAAGTATTTTGTACAAAAATGAAAGGTGTGGCAAGCGGTTAGGGGTAACTATCGGTGATGGGAGTTGAATGATAAGTGATAAACGGCAGGTGATAAGTCATAAAATGGGTTACCGAAAAAGAAAACGGTGAATAAACTGCACTTGTTATGGCGCAGTTTGTTCACCGTTCATTTATAAGTTTGCTGTTGATTAGCTGTTCATGCTCATCAGGAATTCGTCGTTGTCTCTGGTTTTTTCCAGACGGTCTTTAACAAAGTCCATTGCTTCGATCGGATTCATGTCGGCAAGATATTTGCGTAATATCCACATGCGGTCAAGGGTTGTTTTATCAAGCAACAGGTCGTCGCGACGAGTGCTGGATGCGGTAATGTTGACTGCCGGGAAGATGCGTTTGTTGGACAGGTTGCGGTCGAGCTGCAACTCCATGTTACCTGTACCCTTGAATTCTTCGAAGATAACTTCGTCCATTTTAGAACCGGTATCGATCAATGCGGTAGCAATAATAGTCAGTGAACCACCGTTTTCAATATTACGGGCAGCACCGAAGAAGCGTTTAGGTTTATGAAGTGCATTTGCATCCACACCACCGGAAAGAACTTTACCGGATGCAGGAGATACTGTATTGTATGCACGAGCCAGACGAGTAATAGAATCAAGGAAGATAACTACGTCGTGACCACATTCTACCAGACGTTTTGCCTTTTCCAATACGATACCTGCAATTTTTACGTGGCGTTCTGCCGGTTCGTCGAAAGTAGAAGCAATTACTTCTGCATTAACGCTGCGCGCCATGTCTGTTACTTCTTCCGGGCGTTCGTCAATCAGCAGCATAATCATGTAAACTTCCGGGTGGTTGGCTGCGATAGCGTTTGCGATATCTTTCATTAAGATGGTCTTACCTGTCTTTGGCTGGGCAACGATCAATGCACGCTGGCCTTTACCGATAGGAGCGAAAAGATCGACGACACGGGCAGACATAGAGTCTGAATAACCGCCTTTGCAAAGTTTAAACTTTTCATCCGGGAAGAGAGGTGTCAGATGTTCGAAAGGAACACGGTCGCGAACGAAAGCTGCATCACGTCCGTTGATCTTCGAAACCTTTACCAATGGGAAATATTTTTCTCCTTCTTTGGGTGGACGGATAACTCCTTCTACTACATCACCGGTTTTCAGACCAAATAGTTTGATTTGAGATTGTGATACATAAATATCATCCGGAGAAGAAAGGTAGTTATAGTCGGAAGAACGGAGGAATCCGTATCCATCCTGCATAATTTCCAGAACACCTACTCCGTTGAGAATATCGTCGAATTCATAAGGCTTTTCGCGTTCAATAACCTTACGTTCCTGCTGCTGTTGTACCGGAAGATTTTCACCCGCATTGTTCTGCTGAGCGGCACGTGGCATCGGTGAGCGTTGTTGGTTTTGGTTCTGGTTCTGATTTTGATTTGGGTTCTGAACCTGATTCTGGTTATTGTTGTTACGCTGGAAATTATTATTGGCGTTATTGCCATTATTTCCATTGTTGTTAGCATTGTTATTACCGTTGTTATTGTCGCGTGGGCGAACAATACGCGGACGTTGCTGCTGGGACTGCTGCTGTTGAGATTGTTGTTGCTGTTGAGGATGAGATGGCTGTTCCGGTGCTGTCTGTGCTGATTCTGTTTTAGTAGCTTCGAATTTTCCGAATAATTCGGTAGGAAGCTCTATTTTTTCAGAAGGCAGATCTTCGATTGGGATAAAATCATCGTCATCGGCATTGGACAGGATATTGCTTTCCTCGTCAATAACAGGTTTAGGTTCCGCTACTTTGGGGGCTGCCGGTTTTGCATTTTCTACTTCTTTTTTCTCTTCTGCGTCAGAGTTCTTACGAGGACGGCCTACTTTACGCTTGGGAGTAGCACTGTTTTCCGCTTTAGCTTCTACAACAACAGTTTCTTTTTCTTTGTTTGTACTTTCTTCTTTCTTGGAAGGTTGTGGTGCAGCTTTTACAGGAGCGGTCTCTTTTGTCTTGTTAGCCTCTTCACTCTTTGTTGCGGAAACCACTTTGTCTTCTTTTTTGGTAGGAGCTACCCGTGAACGCTTTTTCTTTTGTTCTTCATTTTTGCGTTCTTCTTTTAGCTTATCTGCGGCTACTTTCTTTGTAGCTCCTACAATGGCCTGTTCATCGAGTATTTTATAAACAAGGTCTTCTTTTTTGTATGAGTCTGCTTTTTTTATGCCTAACTCTTTGGCAATAACTTGAAGTTCCGACAGATTTTTGTCGTTTAATTGGATAATGTTATACATATAGTATGGTAAGTTATTAATATTTCTTTTTTTGCTGAATTATGGACAGCATTACTACAGCTCATGGCTACAGATATGCGAGCATACGTTTTGTTTTTTATTCTGAATTAGGGATGTATATGTTGAATCGTAGAATGTTTCAACGGGGCAAAGATAATAATTTTTTTTGGTTTCATGAACAATCAAACATTTTTTTCCACGTAAAAGTGTATCTTTGCTACATAAAAGAAAATAGTATGACAGTAAATGAAGCTCATTTAATTTATTTTTCGCCTACACACACATCTAAACAAGTTGCGGAGGCGATTGTTCACGGGACGGGCATAAAAAATATTTTTCCTATTAATGTGACGCAGCAGATTGCGGATGAAATTGTGATTCCTACATCTTCTTTGGCTATTATTGTAGTGCCTGTGTATGGAGGACATGTCGCTCCTTTGGCAATGGAACGTTTACAGTATATCCGTGGAGTGGATACTCCTACCGTTTTGGTAGTGGTTTACGGAAATCGCGCTTATGAAAAAGCTTTAATGGAACTGGATGCTTTTGCTATTCCTCACGGATTTAAAGTAATTGCCGGGGCAACTTTTATTGGAGAACATTCATATAGTACCGACAAATACCCGATTGCAGTGGGACGTCCTGATGAATCGGATTTAGCCTTTGCTGCGGAGTTTGGGAAGAAAATCATGGAAAAAATACAGACAGCTGATAGTATGGATACCCTTTATCCGGTGGATGTACGTACTATCAAACGTCCGAGTCAACCATTCTTTCCTTTGTTCCGTTTTTTGAGGAAAGTCATCAAGTTACGTAAAAGTGGTACACCGCTTCCCCGCGTTCCTTGGGTGGAAGATGAGGATTTGTGTACCCATTGCGGGTTATGTGTGGTCCGTTGTCCGGCAGGGGCTATAACGAAAGGGGATGAGCTACATACGGATGAGGCTAAATGTATCAAATGTTGCGCTTGTGTAAAAGCTTGCGTTAGGAAAGCAAGGGTGTATGAAACTCCTTTTGCAGCTTTGTTATCAGATTGTTTCAAGAAACAGAAGTTGCCTCAGACTATTTTGTAAATCACGACGCGCTTAGTCGTTTCATCAATACGAAAGCGGTTGTCTGTTCGTTCGCCTATCAGCCATGCGATGTGTTCTCCACAGCAGAGTACCCATTGGCGTTCTTTTTGGCTGATAGAAAATTTGCGGTCGGTCAGATAATCGCTTATTTTTTTCTTTCCTTTCATTCCAAAAGGAATAAAAGTGTCTCCCGGCTGCCATTTCCGGTAATGAATTTCTCCATTCAGTTTGTCGGCATCAAAACAGGCAATTTCCTTTTCACGTGGAATGAGAAAATCCGGGGTATATTCTTTTTCTTCTTTGATAATTTGAAAAGGAGGAAGAGTCTCATTTTCAGATTCAGCTGTTTCTATTAATAGGAATTCTCTGTCTTTTATCACTCTCCATTCTTTGCTACAGAATTGCTTGCCCGGTTGGCTATGAAGCGAATGGGTGATATCTTTGATTTGTGCGGAATTGAATCCTAGAGGATGCAGGACTTCGAATAAGATGGCTTCGGGTGCCGGTTCCTTTACCAAATCACAGATTCTGATACCTTCTGCCGTAATGATTTTCTTTTTAGTTTCCTCTATACATTTATTATATATAGTGGCTACATCATTCAGATAATTACTCGTATCTATCAGAGTGTTTTTGACTGACGGATTAATTTCCTGCATGAGGGGAAGGAGGTTGAGTCGGATTTTATTACGGGTATATTCGTCTTCCAGATTGGTGCTGTCTGTCACATAATCTTGTCCGATGTTTTGCAGGTAACGAATTATCTCTTCCCGGTTGATACAAAGCAGAGGGCGTACGATGGTTCCATTACGGGGGCGGATTCCTAACAGACCGGTAATTCCTGTTCCCCGAATCAGGTTAAGTAGTATAGTTTCTATGCTATCATCCTGGTGATGGGCCACAGCGACAACATCTGCCTGACATTCTTTTCTAATTTTCTCGAACCATTGGTAGCGGAGTTCCCGTGCGGCCATTTCAATCGAAATATGTTTTTCCGTTGCATATTGGGTCGTGTTGAAATCAATGGTATGTAAATGGATTTCCATTCTTTCGCAAAGTTGGCGGACAAATAACTCGTCCCGGTCTGACTCTTTGCCTCGCAGGTGGAAATTACAATGTGCGGCTTCGCAATGATAGCCTGCTGTATGCAGAATATATAGTAATGCCACCGAGTCGGCACCACCACTCAATGCGACCAGGATTTTATCATCCGGTGAGAATAAATGTTCCTTTTCTATATATTTTGTAACGCGTTGTTGTATCATACCTGCAAAGATACGAGTTTATCAATAAGTTTTTTTATTTTTTCTGAATCTTTTAGAGGATGAAAAAAAGCTGCTATTTAAAAACATTCTAAATAATTTGCGTGCTCGGAAGTTATGAATTATC
>ERZ1504963.536-NODE-536-length-11284-cov-3.719833_pt1 | contig 11284 bp, 5 predicted proteins | sample MGYA00574585_ERZ1504963 | MGnify/ENA primary metagenome ERZ1504963 (study PRJEB39906, sample SAMEA3182070) | gut metagenome | biome: human; feature: gut; material: Stool; isolation source: human stools | place: Canada | collected 2011-11-22 ...
TCCAAAATGCTCGGTGCCGCTGTCCGTCTGTTCCTCGTATGCCTGACGTTGCAACTGCTGGTATTCGAACCTTTCGGACTGCCTTTCCTACTGAACGTGGCCATCACGGTGGCACTGGTCTGGTTGTACACTTTCCAGGGTGGCGTAAAGTCTCTTATCTGGACAGACTCTCTGAAGACATTCTGCTTGGTGGTGTCGGTCGTACTCTGCATCTGGTATATCGCTTCCGACCTCAATCTGTCATTTACCGGTATGGTAAGCACCATTGCCGACAGTGACATGTCCCGCATCTTCTTCTTCGACGATGTGAACAGCAAGCAGTACTTCTTCAAGCAGTTCCTCGCCGGTGCCTTCACCATGATTGCCATGACCGGGCTGGATCAGGACATGATGCAGCGCAACCTGAGCTGCAAGAACTTCAAGGACTCACAGAAGAACATGATTACCAGTGTCATTTCGCAGTTCTTCGTCATCCTGCTTTTCCTGATGCTGGGCGTGCTGCTCTACATCTTTGCCGCCAACCAGCAGATTGCGGTGGAGAAGAGTGACGAACTGTTCCCGCTGATTGCCACCGGCAACTATTTCCCTGCCATTGTGGGCATACTGTTCATCATCGGCCTGATTTCTTCTGCCTATTCAGCCGCAGGCTCGGCACTCACCGCGCTGACCACTTCCTTCACCGTAGACATTCTGGGAACGAAAGGCAAGTCGGAAGAGACGGTTGTGAAGATGCGCAAGAAAGTGCACATCGGCATGGCGGTTGTCATGGGAATCACCATTTTCGTATTCAATCTTCTCAACAACACCAGTGTCATCGACGCTGTATATATTCTGGCAAGCTATACCTACGGTCCTATCCTGGGTCTGTTTGCTTTCGGCATTTTCATGAAACAACAAGTGCGTGACAAGTACATCCCGTTAGTTGCCATCGCCTCCCCGGTTCTCTGCTTCATTCTGCAGAAGAATTCCGAAGCCTGGTTCGGAGGTTATCAATTCAGCTACGAATTGCTGATTTTCAATGCACTGTTCACTTTCATCGGTCTCTGTCTATTGATTAAGAAAGATAAAAAGAACAATTAACTTAATACATCATCTATGAATGTAAGACGTCAGTTTTTACTTAGTCTGCTTGCCGCCTCCCTCTTCCCCCACGCGGGAGGCGCGCAAGGACTTCCGACGGATGTCCGTCAGGCAATCGGGAAATTCCTGGATACCACCGCACGAAAAGAAGTTTCCGTAGGACGTATCAGCATCGACTCAGTGGCTGTGGAAGGAAATACACTGCAACTGTTTGCCAACATGAACTGTGCCTATATTCCTTTCCGTGAGGACAATGTGGCCGAAATCTACCAAGGCGTAAGCGCCCTGCTGCCGGCGGGGTTTGCCAAATACAAGATGGAAATCCGTACCAACAAGCGCAGTATCGAAGAACTGGTTCCCCAAGCCCTGCGCAGTAAAAAAGACAAAAAGACGAAGACATTCAGCCCCGTCGCTTCCAAGCCTCTGGTTACCGAAGTTTCCTCCCCCTACACCCCCACCAACGGCTTGCATAACCGGCATATCGCCCTATGGCAAAGCCACGGCTGGTACTACGAATCAAAACTCGACCGCTGGGAATGGCAGCGTGCGCGTATCTTCCAGACAGTGGAAGACCTCTACACCCAGAGCTACGTATTGCCCTTCCTCGTACCGATGTTGGAAAATGCCGGTGCCAATGTGCTGCTTCCCCGCGAACGCGATTGCCAGACGGCAGAAGTCATCGTAGACAATGACGGTTGCCTGACCGGCCGTTCCGTCTATACAGAAAATTCCGGTGACAAGCTCTGGAGTCAGGGAGAAGGACAAGGCTTCGCCCACCTGCGCCCCCAATACATAGACTTTGAGAATCCTTTCAAGGAAGGCACCTACCGCGCCATAGAAACCATCAAGAAAGGAAACGCAAGCACCGCCGAATGGATTCCCGAAATCCCTTCGACCGGACAATACGCCGTATACGTCTCTTACCAAACCTTGCCAAACAGCGCGGACGATGCCCTTTACACCGTCTATCACAAAGGCGGCACCACGCAGTTCAAGGTAAACCAGCAAATGGGAGGCGGCACCTGGATTTACCTCGGCACCTTCGGCTTCAATGCCGGCCGGAACAATGAATGCAAAGTCGTTCTGAACAACCTTTCCTCCAAAGTAGGAAGAATCATCACTGCCGACGCCGTGAAGATAGGCGGCGGCATGGGGAACATAGCCCGGGGAGAAGTCAGCGGTTATCCCCGTTTCTGCGAAGCCGCCCGCTACTGGCTGCAATGGGCAGGCATACCGGACAGCGTATATTCAGAAAGCAACGGCAAGAATGACTATACCGACGACTATAAATGCCGTGGTATCTGGGTGAACTACCTTTCCGGAGGCTCTGCCGTGAACCCGACGGAAAAAGGGCTGAACATCCCTGTCAACATGGCCTTTGCCTTCCACTCCGATGCAGGAACTACACTGAACGATTCCATCATCGGGACACTCGGCATCTACTATACCAACGCCTACAATGAGAAATTCGCCAACGGAGCATCCCGCTACTTGAGCCACGACCTGACAGACTTGATTCAGTCCAACATCGTGCGTGACGTGCGTACCCTCTACGAACCCCAATGGACACGCCGAGGCAAATGGAACCAATCCTACTATGAGGCCCGTGTACCCCGCGTACCTACCATGCTACTCGAACTACTTTCCCATCAAAACTTTGCAGACATGCGCTACGGACTGGACCCGCGTTTCCGTTTCACCGTAAGCCGCGCCATCTACAAAGGTATGCTTCAGTTCCTCTGCTCACAATACCACATGGATTATGTAGTGCAACCGTTACCGGTAGACCACATGGCCTTGCGCATGACCAGCGAGAACGAAGTGGAACTGACCTGGCAACCCGTAGCGGATGCGTTGGAACCGACTGCCATAGCAGAGAAATACATTGTCTATACCCGCATCGGCGACGGGGATTTCGACAACGGAGTATTGGTGGACGGCAACAGTTACCGAACCACGCTCCCCGCCGGCATGGTATGCAGTTACAAGGTAACCGCTGTCAACAAGGGCGGTGAAAGTTTCCCTTCCGAAATTCTTTCCGCCGGACGGGCGTTCAATTCCAAAGGTACCGTATTGGTGATAAACGGATTCGACCGCATCAGTGCCCCTGCCGACTTTACGGCCCCCGCCGACACCCTCCTTGCCGGATTTCTGGATGAGCAGGACCACGGGGTCCCCTATATCCATGACATCAGCTACATTGGCAAGATGAAGGAATACCGCCGTTCCATTCCCTGGATGGACGACGACGCCTCCGGTTTCGGCGACAGTTATGGAAATTACGAGACCCAAGTCATCGCAGGAAATACGTTCGATTATCCTGCCATACATGGTGCCGCTATCCTGAAAGCGGGATATTCGTTTGTATCGGTTAGTAATGAAAGTCTCTCCCCCGTAGGAAAGGGAGAGAAGAATATTCCGGTGGATATGAGGGAGTATAGGTATGTGGACTTGATACTTGGGAAGCAATGCCAGACCAAGATGGGACGGGGAGGCGTAAAACCGTTGGAGTTCAAGACTTTCAGCAAACCGATGCAGGAGGCTATTGCGGCTTATTGTAAGCAAGGTGGAAATATCTTTGTTTCGGGCGCTTTTGTAGGAACGGATTTATGGGACAACCGCCTTGCAACCGCCGACGAAGCCGACAAGAAATTTGCGATGGAAGTACTGAAATATAAGTGGCGTGTGGGACAAGCGGCTACAATGGGTAAGGTGAAAAGCGTAGCTTCTCCGTTCCCCGCCCTTTCAGGAAACTATACCTATCACAATGAGCTGAATGCCGATTCGTATGTGGTGGAATCACCGGACGCCATTGAACCGGCAACCAAAGATGCACACACCGTAATGCGGTATTCTGAAAACAACCTGAGTGCCGGTGTGGCCTACCAGGGCGACTACAAGACTTTTGTATTGGGATTCCCTTTTGAATCCATACGTACTGATTCTGAAAGAGAGGCACTCATGAATGCTGTGCTGACATTCTTCAACGACAACAAATAATATCAACCAATCATCATCTATGAACAGAAGACTGTTAATAATTGTCCTGATGGCTTGCCTGCTCCCCCTGGGGATGCAGGCACAGCAAGGGACATTCCGTTTTGCCCAACTGACAGACATTCATCTGACCCCGAACAATCCGAATCCCACTGAGGACTTGCTGCGTTCCATAGCACAGATTAATGCCACCGACAGTATCGACTTTGTCCTGGTGACGGGCGACCTGACCGAAGAAGGCGACCGTGCCACCATGGAAAAAGTGAAATCGTGCCTTGACTTGCTGAAAGTACCCTACCACGTAGCCCTTGGCAACCATGAAACGAAATGGAGCGACTCCGGCTGCACCGCTTTCGGAGAAATCTTTGGCGGCGAACGCTTCGAGTTCGAGCACAAGGGATTCCTTTTCCTCGGTTTCAACTCCGGTCCGCTGATGCGTATGGCCTACGGGCATGTAGTGCCGCAAGACATCCGTTGGATGACGGAAGAAATGGAGAAAAACGGCAAAGACAAACCGGTGATACTTGTCACCCACTATCCGCTAATGGAAGGTGATGTGGACAACTGGTATGAGGTGACGGATGCCGTCCGCCCCTACAACGTGCGCTTGTTTATCGGCGGACACTACCACAGCAACCGGGATTTACGTTATGACGGCATTCCGGGCGTACTGATGCGCAGCAACCTGCGCGACAAAGAAGGGAAACAGGGTTATGGCATCTATGAAGTAACCGGGGATTCCATCCGGGTATACACGCAACGTATCGGCGAGCCCAAGAAGCAGTGGACAGCATTCTCGCTGACTAAGCAGTATTACGACCGCAACGGAAAGGCAGAGAAATATCCCGACTTCTCGGTCAACAAGGAATATCCGCAAGTAAAGGAGCAATGGATGGTGCAGACGGGCGCAGGCATTTACTGCTCTTCCGCCGTAGAAAAAGATAAAGTGTTCGTAGGAGACGATATGGGACGGCTGACAGCCTACACCCTGAAAAACGGCAAAAAGCTATGGAGCTTTGAATCCGGCAAGCGCATTGTCGGTACTCCGGCCGTAAGCGAAGGTATCGTTGTATTCGGGTCTGCTGACCGCCACATCTACGGATTGAACGCCAAAGACGGCAGCCTGCTCTGGACGGTAAAAGCTGCCGAACCGGTACTCGGAGCCGTGACCATCGCAGACGGTACCGCCTACATCGGTGCCAGTGATGCCACTTTCCGCGCCATAGACATCCATACGGGAAAAGTAATCTGGGCCTACACCGGCGTGAAGGGCTACATCGAAACCAAGCCGTTGGTGACGGAAGACAAGGTCATCTTCGGCGCATGGGACAATACACTGTATGCCCTGAACAAGACTGACGGACGTGAGTTGTGGAAATGGACGGGCGGACTGACCTGCATGCACTTCTCTCCTGCCGCCGTATGGCCGGTAGCTGCCGACGGTAAAGTATTCATTACCGACCCGCAACGCGCCATGACCGCTATAGACATCCATACGGGCAATACCGTGTGGCGCACCTTCCAGCCCATGGTGCGCGAGACCATCGGACTTTCCGAAGACGGTGAACGTATCTATAGCAAAACGATGAACGACAGCATTGTTTGCTATGCAGCTCAAGGAGATACTCCGCGGGAGTTGTGGGCAACCAATGTAGGTTTCGGTTATGAGCATGCCCCCTCCATGCAAGTGGAAAAAGAGGGGGTAATGTTTGGCAGTACCAAAGAAGGACTTATCTTCGCACTGGAAGGAAAAACAGGCAAAGTACTGTGGAAACATAAAATAGGAAATTCACTCATCAGTACCGTAGTTCCGTTGAACGGCCACGAAGTTCTATTCACGGCAACCAGCGGGGAAGTGGGACTTCTGAGAATTAAAAATTGAGAATTAAAAATTAAAAGATATATCATGAATAAAATCAGTTGCTTTCTTCCCTACGCAGGAAAAGAACAAGTAGAAAAAACAGTGAATAGCCTACAGGCGACAGGACTTATAGAAGAAATCCGGTTAATCACGACCGATGCCACTCTGGAATCGCTCCCGGACTGCGAAATATTGTTTGTTGACATGCCCTACAGCAGTGCAACTCTCAAAGCTATTGCTAATGCAGCCAAGGGAGAATACACATTGCTTTATACCAAAGAGACTACGCTCGAAATGGGTATGTTTGCACTGGAACGTATGATACACATCCTTGAAGATTCAAGCGCCGGTATGGTATATGCCGACCACTACCAAATAGCAGACGGCAAGCAGAGCAACGCTCCGGTAATCGACTACCAATTCGGTTCCTTGAGGGATGACTTCAACTTTGGCTCCCTGCTCCTTTTCAACACCGAAAAACTAAAGGAAGCCGCCGGACACATGAAGTCTGACTACAACTTCGCCGGACTTTACGACCTGCGCTTGAAATTGAGCCAACATTCAGACTTGGTACATATCAACGAATACTTATACAGCGAGGTGGAAAACGATACCCGCAAGAGCGGCGAAAAGATTTTCGACTATGTAGACCCCAAAAACCGTGACCGCCAGATTGAGATGGAGCAGGCATGTACCGAACATCTGAAAGAAATCGGGGGATATCTGGCACCGGAGTTCAAGAAGATTGAGTTCTCTGCCGGTAACTTCGAATATGAGGCCTCCGTCATCATTCCGGTACGCAACCGTATCCGTACCATCCGTGACGCCATCAAATCTGTATTGATGCAGAAGACAGACTTTAAATATAATCTTATCATCATCGACAACCATTCCACAGACGGCACTACGGAGGCCATCGATGAATTCAAGGATGACGAACGCGTCATCCATATCATCCCCGAACGTACCGACCTCGGCATCGGCGGTTGCTGGAATATGGGGGTACACCACCCCAAGTGCGGCAAGTTTGCCGTGCAGCTGGACAGCGATGACGTATACAAAGACGAAAATACACTCGCCATCATGGTCCGCGCCTTCTACGAGCAGAACTGCGCCATGGTAGTAGGCACCTATATGATGACGGACTTCAACATGAACATGATTGCTCCGGGCATCATCGACCACAAGGAATGGACTCCGGCAAACGGACGCAACAACGCCCTCCGCATCAACGGTCTGGGTGCCCCGCGCGCCTTCTATACCCCGGTGCTGCGCGAAGTGAAAGTACCCAATACCAGCTATGGCGAAGACTATGCACTGGGACTGAACTTCTCCCGCCAGTACCAGATAGGACGCGTGTACGACGTGGTCTACCTCTGCCGCCGCTGGGACGACAACTCCGATGCCTCACTGGACATCGTGAAAATGAACGGACACAACCTCTACAAAGACCGCATCCGTACCTGGGAACTTCAGGCACGCATAGCGATGAACAAAAACAAGTGATATGAATCAAACGATACACCATCTTCTGACTGGACAATTGGCATCCTGGGAGACGGCACGCAACAACTATGCCGCCCTCTCCGGTGTGCGGGTGAAAGAGCTGAATGTAAACGGGATACCTTATAAGGTACAGTTCAACCCCGCACGCATCGTTTCCTCTGGTGCCAAAGTGGATGCCAAGTCCATCCTGGAACGGAAATGCTTTCTGTGCCCGGCCAATTTGCCGCCGGTACAGAAAGGTATCCCGTTCGGAGGACACTACAATATTCTGGTGAATCCGTTCCCCATCTTCCCCCGCCACCTGACAGTACCGGAACTGGCACATACCCCTCAACGCATAGCCACCCGCTTCACCGACATGCTGGAGCTGGCCGAGGCGCTGACGGATTACACCATCTTCTACAACGGTCCCAAATGTGGTGCTTCCGCCCCCGACCATGCTCATTTCCAGGCAGGAAACAAAGGGTTCATGCCTATTGAAAAGGACTGGCGCGGACAGACTGCCGGGAAAATAGCCGATTATAGGAAAGCAGCACTGTGGTATCTTGACGACGCTCCCCGTGCCACACTTGTGATTGAATCCACCTCCAAAGAGGACGCGGCAGACTTGTTCGACATCATTTACCGTTCTCTGGACGTGAAACCCGAAGAAGACGAGCCGATGATGAACGTACTGGTCCTATACGAGGCCGACCGTTGGGTGGTCTTTGTCTTCCCGCGCGAGAAGCACCGTCCCACCTGCTACACCGCCGAGGGAGAAGCCAACCTATTGAGCAGTCCGGCGTCCGTTGACTTGGGAGGTGTCTTTATCACCCCCGTAGAAAAGGATTTCCTAAAAATCACTGCGGAAGATGTGGCACAGATATTAAGTGAAGTATGCCTCTCTGCCACAGACTTCCACAAGGTACGGAAGCGTATCAGGGAAAAAATATGACTTCTGAAATTCTAAAACTCTAATTTTAAAGAAATACCATTATGAAAGAGCCCAAAGTACAAGTAGGCATTCTGTTTGAACCGCAGATAGAATTCGTTTTGCTGAATCCGTATCGCATGGACGGAACGGAAGTCAGCGGAAAGCAGGTAGTGACCTACGACGAAGGCAAGATTCTCTGGAATGGACGCCGGTATGACGAACTGCTGTTTGAACCGCAACACGAGCAGACCGATGCCTTCGAACTATTGGACGTTACCATCGGCATCAATTTCCATTGGGAGCGCAAGGAAGACCAGCGTTTTCTGGGTACTCTCAAAATCATCGTTGAGAATGGAAAGCTCACCGGCATCAACGTCATCCATGTAGAAGATTATCTGACCAGCGTCATCTCCTCCGAGATGAGTGCCACCGCTTCTCTGGAGCTGCTCAAGGCACACGCTGTCATCTCCCGAAGCTGGCTACTGGCACAAATACAAAAGAATAAGGAAATCACCGAAGCCCAAGCTAACTACTCGGCCTTTACGCAGACCGACGAAGAGCTGATTCGCTGGTACGACCGAGAAGACCACACACGTTTCGATGTATGTGCCGACGACCATTGTCAACGCTACCAGGGCATTACACGTGCCTCTACCGATATTGTGAAACAAGCCATCTCCGCTACCCGCGGCCAGGTACTGACATCTGATGGTAAGATTTGCGACGCCCGTTTCTCCAAATGCTGCGGCGGTGCTTTCGAGGAGTTCCAATACTGCTGGGAAGACATCAAATATCCCTATCTTGCCCAACAACGAGACAGCAAAACGCACGCCACACTGCCCGATTTGACGCAGGAAGTCGAAGCGGACCGCTGGATTCGTACCTCCCCCGAAGCATTCTGCAACACCACCGACAAGAAAATCCTCTCGCAGGTACTCAATAACTATGACCAGGAGACTACGGACTTCTATCGCTGGAAAGTGGAATATACCCAAGAAGAGCTTTCAGCCCTCATTCTGAAACGTTCAGGCATTGACTACGGACAAATCATCGACCTTATCCCCATAGCCCGCGGAACCAGCGGACGCCTCTGGAAACTGAAGATTGTGGGAACCAAGCGCACGCTCACCATCGGCAAGGAGCTGGAAATTCGCCGTACGCTCTCTACTTCACACCTCTACAGCTCTGCCTTCGTGGTGGACAAGGAGGAGTTGTCCTCCGAAGGCATTCCCGGACGCTTCATCCTCACCGGCGCCGGTTGGGGGCATGGTGTGGGACTTTGCCAAATAGGTGCAGCCGTGATGGGCGAGCAAGGGTATAAGTATGATGCAATACTGCTGCACTACTATATAGGTGCCAGCATTGACAAGCTGTATGAATAATCGAATAGAACACAATAAATCAATATCATGAACCATACAAAAAACATATCGCCATGGGCATGGGTACCCACCTTGTACTTTGCACAAGGCATTCCATATTTTATCGTAAACAACATCTCCGTGATGATGTTTACTAAAATGGGCGTACCGAACGGAGAAATGGCCTTGTTCACAAGCCTGCTCTATCTGCCATGGACTATCAAACCCTTCTGGAGCCCGTTTGTCGACATCATCAAGACCAAAAGATGGTGGACCCTTTCCATGCAGATTCTGATGTCTGTGGCATTCATCCTGCTGACGCTGTCCATTCCACGGCCGGACGAGGCGACTATGGCGGCCGGAACAACCCCCATCAGCATGTTCAGCATCACGCTAATGCTGTTCATCATCACGGCTTTTGCCTCTGCCACACACGACATTGCCGCCGACGGCTTCTACATGCTGGCACTGAAACAGAGTGACCAGGCAGCCTTCGTTGGCATCCGAAGCACGTTTTACCGGCTCGCCTCTATCTTCGGACAAGGCGTGCTCGTAGCCATTGCCGGCGCCATCGAACTGAGAACCGAAAACATTCCGCTGTCATGGACCATCACGATGCTGGTTACAGCCGTTCTGTTCAGCCTGGTGACGTTCTATCACCTCTTTGCAGTCCCCAAACCCACCTCAGATAAGTCAACACTGGCTGCCGATGCCGCCACTGCAGGAGCCATATTCAGAGAATTCGGACGAACATTCGCCACCTATTTCACCAAACCGGGCGCATTGCTGGCCATCGTGTTCATGTTGCTGTACCGCCTGCCTGAAGCATTCCTCATCAAAATGTGTATGCCTTTCCTGGTTGCCTCCAAAGAATCGGGAGGTCTGGAACTATCGACAGCAGAAGTAGGTATCGTATACGGCACCATCGGAGTCATATTCCTCACCCTGGGCGGTATCCTCGGAGGATTGTTCGCATCACGCATTGGCTTGAAAAAATCCATCTGGTGGATGGCAGGATGCATGACTCTGCCATGCCTGACGTTTGTCTATCTTGCCATTGCCCAGCCCGACAATCTGTTTGCCATCTCCACCGCCATCGCCATCGAGCAATTCGGCTACGGCTTCGGTTTCACGGCCTACATGCTCTACATGATGTACTTCTCCGAAGGTGAATTCAAAACATCCCACTATGCCATCTGTACCGCATTCATGGCACTAAGCATGATGATACCAGGTATGTTTGCGGGATATATCCAGGAGGCTATCGGATATACGGACTTCTTCTGGTTGGTAATGATATGCTGTTTCGCCACGGTTGTTGTCACCATTTTTGCAGACAGAAGGATAGACCCGGAATATGGAAAAAAATGATTAATGGTTAATGATTAATGTTTTGTGAGTAATATTTAGTGATTGGTTATGAAGAGGACTATTATTATATCCTTGCTCTGCCTCCTTTGCGGAGGTGCGATGCAAGCACAGAAGATCAGAATAAAGACCGGTATCGAGGTACTGAAAGAACAGAATTTCCGATGCCTGGAAGGTAAGCGTGTAGGATTGATTACC
>ERZ1504963.540-NODE-540-length-11239-cov-13.842901_pt1 | contig 11239 bp, 10 predicted proteins | sample MGYA00574585_ERZ1504963 | MGnify/ENA primary metagenome ERZ1504963 (study PRJEB39906, sample SAMEA3182070) | gut metagenome | biome: human; feature: gut; material: Stool; isolation source: human stools | place: Canada | collected 2011-11-22 ...
AAATACACCTTCTTTTTTTTTAATTACAGCATATTTTTTTCAGCATAATGAACAGACTGATTATCAGTACCGACGGAAATACATAAAGCGGCACTGTTTCTTCAAGTAAAAATATACCATTCATGTCCGATGAATATGCAAAAAAACAAAATTCCGAAAAAAGAAAATCGGATATAACTACTAAAAACAACTGGTTATTTCAGAAACTAAAATAACAAGAATATAGGATTGAAACTCTATATCCCGTAGAAAAACAATGACAGACGTAAAATTATTTCATCCTCTGTTATACCATCCATGACGTGAAAGAATAAAGGATAGTTGCAGAAATAGATGGAAATAAAAACTTTTTCTACATTGATTAGAAGTCTATAAATAGTCACATTACCTGTTCCAAATGTTGCAGTATAGGAAAGAAATATTTTAAAAATCGAATATTAGGCCCACAAGGTATATTATTACAAATTATAAAGTCTATGAATTTAGTGAAGTCACCCATTCCTTTGACTTTACAAAATCACAGGTGTATGACATGTATTACTGAGATGTGAAGGTGGATCATAGTAATCGTACAGTCATAAGACACAGAAGAGATAATAAACGCCAGATACAATCGAGGTGTCTGAAACAATCAATATCAGATTGAAAGGGTCATACAAAGACTATCAGAAAAAACTAGAAACTGCATACCCCAGCCTTTACTAAAGCGAGAAAAACTGACCAAAGAAGTAGAATAAATGATATTCAGCAAGAATTTCGTAACGTATGGACATAAAAAAAGGAGTACCGCTGTACTCCAACCTTTGTTAACCTTAAATCTAATACTATGAAAAACACAGTGCAAAGATACGGACTTATAGGAAACTAACAAAAAAAGAGATAAGAAAAATATGCTTTATAACACGTTTTAAGAAAAGCATGAATTTCTCATCTCTTTTTTAACAATTTGTTTATAATCCAAGCTTTGCAGAAATTTCCAACATTTTCTTAATAGGCCGGATTGCCTTATCGGCGATTTCATTATCAACTATTACTTCAGGCCACTCATACTTCAATGTATTATACAATTTTTCGAGTGTATTCAAACGCATGAAGTTACATTCATTACATGCACAAGTGCTGTCTTCGGGAGGAGCCGGAATAAAATTCTTTTCCGGACATTTCTTTCTCATTTCATAAAGAATTCCACTCTCCGTAGCCACTATAAAGTTCTTTTTGTCACTAGCAATAGCATGCTTTAACAAACCGGCTGTTGATCCTACCTTATCGGCAAGTTTAGCCACTGCACCTTTACATTCAGGATGTACCAGCACATCCGCATCAGGATATTGCTTTTTCAGTTCGATGATTTTCTCAACAGAAAATTTTTCATGTACATGACAAGCACCATCCCAAAGTAACATGTTCCGGTTAGTAATAGAGTTAATATAATTACCCAAATTTTTATCAGGACCAAAAATTATTTTTTGTTCCTTTGCAAAACTCTCTACTATCTGCTTGGCATTAGTAGATGTAACCACTACATCAGTCACTGCCTTTACCGCAGCACTGGTATTGACATACGAAATAACAGTATGATCAGGATGCTCTTTGACAAACTGAGAAAACTTATCAGCTGGACAACTGTCGGCAAGTGAACATCCGGCATTGAAATCAGGAATCAGAACTTTTTTATCCGGACACAATATTTTAGCAGTTTCTCCCATGAAGTGTACTCCACACATCACAATTATATCTGCATCTGTTTTAGCAGCCCATTGTGCCAACGCAAGACTGTCTCCAATAAAGTCTGCAATTTCCTGTATTTCGTCAGCCTGGTAGTAGTGCCCCAGAATTACGGCATTCTTTTCTTTACGCAACTTGTCTATCTCAGCTTTCAGATCAAGCGTCTTATCTACGGGTTCAGTTACATAACCCTTTTTCAACCATTCTTCTTTATTCATTATTAGATTATATTTTTTCTTCTTTTTTGAAAGAATATATGATAGTTATAATAGCCCGTTAATAGTGTTAGTAAAAAGAATACCGGATTTCTTGCTTTTTAGGTTATAAATATCCGAGCATGAGATATTAAATAGCCATTAACAAGCTTATGTCTTGATATTACACGATTTACCGCTTCTATTAACTATTTGTTGATATGTCGCAAAGTTAAAAACTTTCCCCTTATTCACTTCCGATTTTTGGCTAAAAAATATGTTTAAACTTGTGATGAAACTTTCTGTTAAGTTTCTTGGAATGTTTGTTTTGTGAAAGCTATAATGTTTTCTTCGGATAATACAAGATTTATTTTTCATTTTCTTTGCTTAGGTTTTTTACACCTTTTCCACCGTTTTCAACAAGGTTATAAATATAGTTTCTATCTTTGTGAACGAATAAAGATTGAATTATGTCTGAATTGAGAAAACTGAAAATAACTGAAATGAACCGCTTGTCGGTGGAGGAATTTAAGGAAGCTGAAAAACTTCCATTGGTAGTTGTACTGGATGAAGTTCGTAGCTTGCACAATATAGGTGCTGTATTCCGTACTTCAGATGCTTTTTTGGTTAATTGTATTTATTTATGTGGCATTACTGCTACACCTCCTCATCCAGAGATGCATAAGACGGCCTTAGGAGCTGAATATACTGTTGATTGGAAATATTGTAAACAGACACAAGAAGCTGTAAATGAACTTCATGCAGAGGGATATACTGTACTGGCTATTGAACAGTGTGAAGGGAGTACAATGCTCGATCATCTGGTTTTAGACCCCAATAAAAAATATGCTATTGTTATGGGAAATGAGGTAAAAGGCGTACAGCAGGAAGTCGTAGATATGTGTGACGGATGTATTGAAATACCTCAGTACGGTACAAAGCATTCACTGAATGTATCTGTTACTACTGGCATTGTTTTATGGGAGTTTGCCAATAAAATGATGAAAAGATAAAAAGATACATCCTGGTTTCAGACAGTTAAAACCAGGATGTATTATTGTTGATAAACATATTGATAACTTGTTAATTTATTGATTTACAGCGTTGTTATAATTGTCCGTTCTCAACAAGAGTAACAATTCTTTCTATCATCTTGTCTTCATCATCCGGATGATATTCTTTTTTCAGACTGGCTCCAAACAATGCTGCAAAAGCTTGGTAAAATCCAGCTTTGAATGGTCCCATAAATGCTTTTACCAACTGATAAGATGACTGATTACATTCTCTGTTAACCAGTTTTATCAGTAATTTACCTTGTGCGAAGGTAAGTTTCTTCATTCTGGGGGTATATTGTTCCTTCAGTCCTTTCTCTACCATTTTTATATGACGTGTGCGGGCTTTGTCATTAGGCAAAGTTTGCAAATACTCGTAGGTTTCTATAACGGCTCTGTTAATTTCTTTAGCCAGAGGGAGAGTTTTCTTTACGTCCCTTACAAGCTTATAATAATATCGCTCCTGTTTTTTGCTTTTAAATCTCAGACGTGGGTATACATATATATTTCTCAGCGTTATACAAGGTATAGTATCTCCCTGATATACACAAACGGGAACCATATATCCCTTTGTTTCCGATTGGGAATGCTTTTGTGCGTTGGCTTTCAGTGCAAAAGCTGTTAGCAGAAATAGTAATATGTATACACTATTTTTCATGAACGCAAAAATACGCATAATAATGAAGTCATGTCTGATAATACGAATTTTTAACTTATAAAGGTCGTTGAAAAGCTGTGAATAGGATGTTGATAAGAGTGTTTATTGTTTGTATATTAGTAAGTTATACTGTCGTTAATCTGCAAGCTCAATCCAACTGGATTGAATGGAAGGAAGATGTTTCTGAAGCAGAGGAAATGAGTGGATGGCAAGAACAATACGAATTTTTGAGTGAACTGGCTGAACATCCTTTTAATATTAACACAATAACGAAAGAACAACTGGAGCAGCTACCTTTCCTTTCCGATAAAATCATAGAAAATATCTTGTATTATATATATAAATATGGTCCCATGGTGAGTAAGAAAGAGCTGTTGGGTATAGAAGGTATGGACTGGCAGACCAGAAGATTTTTAGAAGACTTTATTTATATTGGAGCGTCTGATAAAGAGGAAGATAAAGTTTATTGGAAAAATGTGTTGAAGTATAATAAACAGGAGTTGTTAACACGTGTGGATATCCCCTTGTACATGAAATCCGGATATGCTGATCATAGCGAAGAAGTCTTAGAAAAATATCCTAACCGTAAATATTATGGTAATCCGGTTTATCATAACTTACGTTATCGGTTTCAGTATCGAAATCAATTATATATGGGGCTGACTGCTGAAAAAGATGCTGGAGAGCCTTTCTTTTGTAAATACAATAAAAAAGGATATGATTTCTATTCTGCTTATTTCTTTTTACAGGACGTAAAGAAGCTGAAGTCGTTGGCGATAGGTAATTATCGGGTAAGTTTTGGGTATGGACTGGTTATTAACACAGGAGGGTTTAGTTTTGGCAAGTCAGGTTCATTAGGAACCATGAACCGGTTTGGGCGGGGAATTGCTAAATATACTTCTACGGATGAAAATAATTATTTGCAAGGAATCGCTGCTACTTATAAGTTGAAAAAACGTTGGACATTGTCTGCTTTTTACTCATTTCGTAAAAAGGATGCACGGATAGAAGATATGTTTATAAGATCGTTGAAAACAGATGGGTTTCATCGGTTGAAGAAAGATATGGAAAAGAAAAATATGGTAAATAATCAATTGATTGGGAGTAATTTAACATATAATGGAAAAACTGTTGAATTGGGTTTAACAGGTGTTTATACAGTTTTCAACAAGGTGTTGAATCCTGATTTACGTCCATATAATTTGTATTATCCCCGAGGAAAATATTTTTTCAACATAGGAACAAACTACAAATTTTTTCTCCACAAATTTATATTTTCAGGAGAGACAGCTTTCGATAAATCAGATAAGATTGCTACATTGAATATGTTGAGTTATTCACCGGCTGTTCATACTAGTTTATTACTTATTAACCGATATTATGACAAGCGTTATCAGGCTATTCATGCAAATGCTTTCGGAGAAAACTCACAGCTTCAAAATGAAACAGGCGTTTATATAGGGTTGGAATCTAGTTATTTAAGGAAATTAAAAATCTTATGTTATGCCGATTTCTTTCATTTTTTCTATCGGAGATATCAGGTTGATAGAGATCATACATCCGGTATCGATGGTTTGTTTCAATTAAGTTATTCACCTATTAATTCACTGGTGATGTTAATAAAGTATAGTCATAAGAATAAGGCAAAGAATTACACTTCAGACAGTGACGGAAAGTATGTGTTACCTTATATCCGTCAGCGTATACATTATCAACTTTCTTATAAACCTTGTGAAATATTCTGGTTAAAAACTGCCGCAGAATATGTGTGTACTTCTTATTATAAGAATATAAACAGTTCGAATGGAGGATTTGTTAATGGTACACTTGGTGCAAAACTGTCTTTTATTCCTATGCAAATATCATGTAGCGGGGCTTGGTTTCATACACAAAGTTATGATTCCCGTATTTATATGTATGAGCCGGGATTGTTATACGCCTTCTCTATGTTCTCTTTTTATGGCAGGGGAAGCCGTTGGGCAGTCAATTTAAAATATAGTTATAAAGATCGGTTTATTATTCAGGGGAAATGGGGGATAACTTGTTATAATGACCGTGATAAAATAAGTTCCGGAACTGAAGAAATTCAGGGAAACCGTAAAGCTGATTTACAATTACAGTTGAAAGTAAAGTGGTAATCGAAATATATTGTGTACTTTTGCTTGTGAACTAAAACTAATATGACTTATGTCAACAGTTATTTATCCTTCTCCTATATTTGGTCCCGTGCATAGCCGGCGACTGGGTGTTTCGTTGGGAATAAACTTGCTTCCTGCCGATGGTAAGTTTTGCACATTCGACTGTATCTATTGTGAATGCGGATATAACAAAGATCATCGTCCTAAACAGAAACTTCCTACCCGCGAAGAAGTGCGCGAGGCATTGGAACATCGTTTAATCGATATGCAAGCAAACGGTCCTGTTCCTGATGTACTGACATTTGCAGGTAACGGAGAACCTACGGCGCATCCTCATTTTCCGGAAATTATAGATGACACATTAGCATTGCGAGATAAATATTTCCCTCATGCAAAAGTCAGTGTGCTGAGTAATTCCACCTTTATTCACAAGGAAAAAGTGTTTAATGCACTGAATAAGATAGATAACAACATATTGAAACTTGATACGGTTGACGCAGAATATATTCAGCGGGTAGACCGTCCGTCGGGAGCTTACGATGTTAATAAGATTGTTGAAACGATGAAAGCTTTTAAAGGAAAGCTGATTATCCAGACTATGTTTATGAAGGGAAAAACAGACGAAGGTAAGGATGTTGATAATACATCCGATCGTTTTGTACTTCCCTGGATTGAGATTGTTAAACAGATTGCTCCCCGTCAGGTAATGATTTACACAATAGACCGTGAAACCCCTGATCAGTCTCTGCAAAAAGCTACACACGAAGAGCTGGACCGTATCGTGGAACTGCTTAAGAAAGCAGGTCTGAATGCTACAGCCTCTTATTGAAAAAAGATATAAATTGTGTTGAAAGAAAGCTATTTCAATGAATAAAGTTGGAATAGCTTTTTTTATTTGATAAGCGATTCTTTACAAGAAGGCATAAAAAAAGGAGTACCGCTGTACTCCAACCTTTGTTAACCTTAAATCTAATACTATGAAAAACACAGTGCAAAGATACGGACTTTCTGGAAACTAACAAGCGAAACTCATTAAAATCTATGCTTTATAACATGTTTTAATAAGTTCCGCTCGTTTGCTAAAAGGTTTTAACAATATAAGGTCTATTTGTTACCTTCATCGAATTCTGCTATTTCTCTTGTAGCGACTTCCAGTGCTTCATTAATGTTGCTACAGATATTTTCTTTACCCAGCAGTTCATAGAATCCGGATTTTTCGAGTACGGCATGTACACGTTCGTTTACTCCGGAAAGGATAATATGTATATTTTCCTTTTGTGACATTTCACACAGTGTTGTCAGGTTATGAATACCTGTCGAATCGATGAACGGAACTTTACGCATACGGATGATACGAATTTTCGGTCGGTCACCCAAACGTGCCATTATTTCTTCAAATTTGGTAGCAATACCAAAGAAATACGGACCGTTTATTTCGTATACCTCTACCCCATTAGGAATGATAAGATGCTCTTCGTGTACTTCCAGGTCTGATTCTTTATTCGGATCTATCTCGTCGGTGATAACAGAAATCTGTGTTGTTTCCATAACACGTTTCATAAACAGTACACAAGCTATAACCAGTCCGACTTCGATAGCTACAGTCAAATCGAAGATAACGGTCAGGAAAAAGGTTATCAACAAGACAGTCACATCCGATTTCGGGTTTTTCAACAGTCCCTTGAACACACGCCATCCACTCATGTTATACGATACGATAACGAGAACACCGGCCAGACATGCCATCGGAATATATTGTGCAAGCGGCATCAGGAATAATAAGATGAGTAACAGAACTACTGCATGAACGATACCCGAAACAGGCGATTTACCTCCGTTGTTGATATTCGTCATGGTTCTCGCAATAGCACCTGTTGCCGGAATACCTCCGAAAATAGGTGATACGAAATTGGCTATACCCTGTGCAATCAATTCTGTATTCGAATCATGACGGTCGCCGATTACACCATCTGCTACTGTAGCCGAAAGCAAAGATTCGATAGCTCCCAGTACAGCAATGGTAATGGCTACCGGGAAAAGATTCTTGATAGCTTCCCAGTCTAATGCAGGTACAGCAGCTGCGGGGAGTTGTGCCTTGATGCTGAAGCGGTCGCCGATTGTATCGATACAAGTGATTCCTCCATACATTTTCAGCAGATATACTCCTACAGTTACCAGTATGATAGCAATTAAAGAACCTGGAATCTTTTTAGAAAACTTAGGAGTAATGGCAATGATAAAGATACTTACTAAGCTCACTATTACATTCCACCAGTTTACAGTGTCAAAATGGTGGAAGTATAAAATCCATTTTCCTATAAAATCCCCTGGCACCTTTTCACCTCCGAACTGTAGTCCGAAGATATCTGCTATCTGAGTAGTAAAGATAGTTACTGCAATACCGCTTGTAAATCCTACAATAATGGGATAAGGAATAAATTTAATGATTGTCCCCAGCTTGAATACTCCTAATAATATAAGGAGTACACCAGCCATCATCGTGGCAACCATCAGGCCTTCGATGCCATATTCTTGGATGATACCGTAGATGATAACGATAAAAGCACCGGTTGGTCCTCCGATCTGTACCTTGCTTCCCCCAAGAAACGAAATGATGAATCCTGCAACAATCGCTGTGATAATACCCTTTTCAGGACTTACTCCTGAAGCTATACCGAATGCGATGGCAAGAGGCAATGCTACTATACCTACAATAATACCTGCCATCAGGTCGGTAGTAAAATCTGTTTTCGTATAATTTTTCAGTGTAGAAAACAGTTTAGGCTGAAAATCCAATTTTACCATATATGTGTTTTGTTATAAATTATAAAAAGAAGTGCAAAAGTATATATTTATTTGAACATTTGGGCTGATAATAAGGTTATTATTTATATTGCATGAGTGAAATTTATTAATAATACTTAAATAAAAATTGTAATGATTACAAATTTGAATAAAAGTATTACCTTTGCAATATCAAATCAAGAATATACATGTTTAACCAATTAAATAACTAACGATTATGGGAAAAAGTATCAAAGGAACAAGAACAGAGAAGAACTTAGGCATTTCATTTGCTGGTGAATCACAGGCAAGAATGCGCTATACATATTATGCTAGTGCAGCAAAGAAAGAAGGTTACGAACAGATTGCTGCCATCTTTGCTGAAACTGCTGATCAGGAAAAAGAACATGCAAAGCGTATGTTCAAGTGGCTGGAAGGCGGTATGGTAGAAATTACAGCCAGCTATCCTTCAGGTGTAATCGGAACAACACTCGAAAACTTGAAAGCTGCGGCTGCAGGTGAAAACGAAGAATGGTCGCTCGACTATCCTAAGTTTGCAGACATTGCAGATGAAGAAGGTTTCCCTGCTATTGCGAAGATGTATCGTGAAATTGCTGTTGCAGAAAAAGGACACGAAGAAAGATACCTTGCTCTGGCAAAGAATGTAGAAGAAGGAAAGGTATTCAAGAAAGACGCCGAGGTAGTATGGCAGTGCCGTAACTGTGGTTACTTATATGTAGGTACGGAAGCTCCTGAAACTTGTCCGGCATGTTTACATCCACAGGCATATTTCGAAGTAAAGAAAAATAATTATTAATATTGGATATGTATGACTAAAGCGCAGAACTTCCGAATATGAGTTCTGCGCTTTTTTTATACACGTAAAAAATACCTATTTTGAGGTATTGTGGTGTTTATCAGAATTTATGATTTTTGTAACACTGAGAAATACTAATCATTTAAATAAAAATGAATATGAAAATAAAATCAATTATAGGTCGTGAAATACTCGATTCACGAGGAAATCCTACGGTAGAGGTTGAAGTAAGACTGGAATCTGGCGTGATGGGACGTGCATCTGTTCCTTCCGGAGCATCTACCGGTGAACATGAAGCTCTCGAACTTCGTGATAAAGATTCTAACCGTTACGGTGGAAAAGGTGTGTTGAAAGCTGTTGAAAACGTAAATAAGGTTATTGCTCCGGCTTTGACTGGATGGTCTGTTCTGGAGCAGCGGGCTATCGACAAGAAAATGCTTGAGCTGGATGGCACGCCAACCAAGTCGAATTTAGGTGCAAATGCTATTTTAGGAGTTTCTCTTGCAGTGGCAAAGGCTGCGGCAAACTATCTGGATATACCTTTATACCGTTATATAGGTGGAGTAAATACATTTGTAATGCCTGTTCCGATGATGAATATTATCAACGGAGGTTCACACAGTGATGCGCCTATTGCCTTTCAGGAATTTATGATCCGTCCGGTGGGAGCACCTTCTTTCCGCGAAGGTCTTCGTATGGGGGCTGAAGTTTTCCATGCTTTGAAGAAAGTATTGCATGATAGAGGTCTGAGCACTGCTGTAGGTGATGAAGGAGGTTTTGCTCCTGCACTGAATGGAACAGAAGATGCGCTGGAATCTATTCTTGCAGCTATCCGGCAGGCAGGTTACGAACCGGGCAAAGATGTTATGATCGGTATGGACTGTGCTTCATCCGAGTTTTATAGAGATGGACTGTACGATTATACAATTTTTGAAGGTGAAAAGGGCAAGAAGCGTACATCAGAAGAACAGATTGCCTATCTGGAAGAACTTATCAACAAATATCCTATCGACTCCATCGAAGATGGTATGAGTGAAAACGACTGGGAGGGATGGAAAAAGCTTACCGAACGTATCGGTGGACGCTGCCAGCTGGTAGGCGATGACCTGTTCGTTACAAATGTAGAATTCCTTTCGAAAGGTATTGAGCTGGGATGTGCCAATTCCATCCTTATTAAAGTAAATCAGATCGGTTCACTCAGTGAAACACTGGATGCAATCGAAATGGCTCATCGTCATGGGTATACTACGGTTACCTCTCATCGTTCAGGAGAAACTGAAGATGCTACGATTGCTGATATAGCTGTTGCTACCAACAGTGGTCAGATTAAAACCGGTTCATTGAGCCGTTCAGACCGTATGGCAAAATACAATCAGTTGTTGCGTATCGAAGAAGAACTGGGTGACCTGGCTGTATATGGATACAAGCGTATCAAATAAAAAAGTTAGTCATATTTGAAATTCTAAATTGTAAAGGCTGTTGTCTTCGGACAGCAGCCTTTTCTTTTCGTAAAAAGATGCTGAAGTTTCCTTCTTTTTTTGTACAACTTTTGAAAAGTTTTGTACAATATCCTGAGATACTTTGTACAATTTCAGAAATATTTTGTACGAATTTTGCTTAAGATTTCAGCATGTTTTGGTGAAAAGATCGAGAAGAATAAAAAAAGGAGGCGGTTTGAGGCTATGAAATGGTATGTTAAGGAGGAAAATCACAGAAAAATGAAGAAAATTTGAAAAAAGTTATGCAGAATGTTTGGAGGTTTCAAAAAAAGTCGTACCTTTGCAACCGCAATCGAGAGAGAAAGCGACAAAAAACTTAATGGTGCGTTAGTTCAGTTGGTTAGAATACATGCCTGTCACGCATGGGGTCAC
>ERZ1504963.544-NODE-544-length-11211-cov-2.831033_pt1 | contig 11211 bp, 9 predicted proteins | sample MGYA00574585_ERZ1504963 | MGnify/ENA primary metagenome ERZ1504963 (study PRJEB39906, sample SAMEA3182070) | gut metagenome | biome: human; feature: gut; material: Stool; isolation source: human stools | place: Canada | collected 2011-11-22 ...
ACCTATGCTCCCAGTGGTATGCATTTGGAGACGTGGCACTTTACCGCCATCCAGAATAAGGAGGTGCTGGAAGAGCTGAACGATAAAATCAAAGGTGCCTTTGCCAAGAGTGACGACCTCCATACACGGGAGCGTGGACACAGCCAGACTTATTGTTGCTACTATCATGCCCCCACGTTGGTCATTGTCTCCAATGAGCCGGACAAGTGGTGGGCCGGTATGGATTGTGCCTGCGCCTTGGAGAACATTTTTCTTGCAGCCAAGTCCCTCGGCATCGGTTCCTGCTGGATTAACCAGTTGGGGCAGACCTGCGACGACCCCGATGTCCGCGCTTTCTTGACAAAGCTGGGTGTACCCGAGAGCCATAAGGTATATGGCTGCGCAGCCCTGGGATATGCTCCCGCCGATGCTCCGGTGAAGGAGAAAAAGGTGAAGGAAGGTACGGTGACCATCATCCGCTAAACAGAGATACCCGCAGGAGAGGTGGCGGTCAGGTAATTAATCATACATGAAGCAAAATAACGTATAATTCCGCCACTCTCCGTTGGGCTTCCTCTTCACAGAGGAAATGGGTTATCGCTGCATATTGATGATGCCGCTGTCCGTATCACTGTTGTTCAGCCCCTTGTTGCCTGCCTTGTGCTTGCGTCCGAACTCGAATGTATAGCCCATGCGCAGTACGACCATCTGTCCCGTCTCCCTGACGAATGTTTCGGAACGGAAAGGAGCCACTTCACTGATTCTTTCTTTTCCCACCTTATAGTTATTGGTGAAAGGAAACATAATGCCGATTCCCGCCTGAAGGTTCCGCCGGGTGTACATTGCCATGAATGCCGTCTGGTTTTCGTTCTTCTTGATGGTTTCGCCGAAGAAATTGTTCTGCACTTTCCGGAACTGCCCGAGCAGCGAGAAGTCTTTATATTGCACTTGCGCCATCACGCTGTAATAGAATTCATCGTACATATGGCTATAGTTCAAACCTTCCGACCAACTGCGCGTATATCCTCCCGAAGCATAAAGCGTCAGGAAATCCTTCAGCCCGAACAGCGTAGCGCCGTTAATGCCGACCATCAGTTCCGCATTCAGGCTTTGGAACGACCGCTGGTTTTCATCTTTCAGTATCAGTTTGCCGTCCTCCACGAAGATGCTTTCCATGATGGGATTGTCATAATACTGGTGGCGCACGCTCAGATTGGCGTTGAACTGCTTCTTCGAATAGCTGTAAGACAAGGAGTTCGTGAACTGTTGATACGTTTTCAGTAACGGGTTGCCGCGGACTATCTGTATCGTATCCATCGCCTGCTCTACATCCGTCAGCGAGCCGAGCGACGGTATGGCAGGACTGATGTTGAACCGGTAGCGCAGGAATCCCGCCTTCTTCAGATTATAGCTCAACCGCACGGTGGGCGTGAAGGTATAGTAAGCATGCTCTTCCTCGCTCTCCTTGAACCAGGCACGTGTCATGCCTACGCTGCCCGCATAGCTGAAGTCCTTTACCTTGCCCTGCACCTCGAAGAAAGCGGATGTCTGCGACTGGTCCATCTTCGAAGTGGTGGGATTGGAACCTTTATACTCATTCTCCGTCCGCATCTGATAGTGGCGGACACCGTCGCTCAGCTTCACCTCCTTGAAGTTCTTTTCATAAATGGCTTCGCCGATGACGGAGCGTTTGTCGCCGTCCACTAATGTCTGGATGTCTGCCAGCGGTGCGTTCTCGTCCTTGTACTCCTTGTATTTCCGGTTGTTCTTGGTATGGATGAGCGTTCCCGTTACATTCACCTGGATGCTCTGCTGATGGGGCAGGGTATGCTGGAAGTAAAGGTCGAGCGCCGGAGAGTAGCTGGATGTATGGTTGTTGACGTATGAATAGATGGACTCCGTGCTGCCCGCTGCCCACATCTTGTTCAGCTCATTCTGGTAGGGGGCATTGCTGAGGTTGTTACGGAAGATGGCATTGAATACATATTTGTCCGCTTTCGTCAGATTGTACGTCAGATTCAGGTTGTTGATGAAGCTCAGGGAGGGAGACTCGTCTTCGATGCCTTCCTTGATGCGGTCGATGGTACGGTCGCCCAGATAGAAGGTTTCATGGGATTCGAGGCGGCTGTGATACTTGCCGTTCTTGTTGAAGTAGTCGATGCCCCATTCGGAGTTCTTGTAATTGAACTTCGCGCTCAGGAAATTCTCTCCCCATAGGGTGTGGGGCGAATCGGAGAGTTGGAAGTTCACAACACCGCCCGTTTCGCGGCGGCGCAGGATAATGTTGACTACGGCGCCCAGTTCATCGTCTCCGTACTGCTTGCCGGGGTCTTCGATGAACTCCACACGCAGTACGTCTTTGGCTCTGACGGCCGCTATCTCCTTGTCTGTCACTTTAATGCCGTTGATACGGGTTTGTACGGCCCCACCACCGCTGACGCTCATGCTGTTGCTCAGATTGTCCACTTGCAGACGGGCAATGCCGAGATTGTTCAGCAAGTCGTAGGCACCGAACGAGCGTTTCAGCTGGCTTTCGGAAGGCAGGATGATTTGCCGGTCTACCCGCTGCAGCACATTGCTGGCGGATACCGTCACTTCACCGAGGCTTACGGCATCTTCCTGCAACTGTACATCGCCCAGGTCGAGGCTTTTATTCAGTTTCAGCAGTATGTTTTCACTTTGGAGGCCGATGAAGGAGATGGAAAGGCGGTAATCGCCTGCCTTGATTTTAGGGAGGGCGAACTTGCCTTGTGCATCCGAGGTTACTCCGGTCACCAAAGTAGAGTCTATGGTCCATAATGACACATTGGCGGCTATAACTGCCTCTTGCGAGGCGTCCGTGACGCGTCCTTTGATGGAGAGGCTCTGTGCCTGCGTACTGAGTACGGAGAGGGCAAGCAATAGTAAAAAAAGTTGGGTTTTCATAATCGTTTGTATTAGTCTGTTACTGTTGGATAGGGATGCAAAAGTCACTCTTCCCGTTAAGGGAAGATGCTGAAGCTTGTATATCAGTTGTTTATACTTTCCTCGTCTGTCCGATGAAAGTTAGGAATGCATGAAGGAACAAATCTCGTACATCAGTGTCGAAACTTTGACAATCGTAAGTCCGAAGAGGAGTCCGAAGGTAATCCATAATGCAGTCTTTGCGTATCTCTTCATGAACCGTCTTTTTTAAGTTTGTTATATCGTTCTGTTATTTCTTCTATACTGATGCCGAGCAGCTCCATGCTGCGGAACATGTCGGCAAGCTGGTTTTCAAAAAACTCTTTCTTCTGTATTCGCATCACTTTCTTCACCGCATCTTTGGAGAGGTAGAATCCCATTCCCCGTTCCGGGTAGATGATGCCCTCTGCCTGGAGGTATTCATAGGCCTTCAACACGGTACGCGAGTTCACTGCCAGTTGTGTGGAGAGCTCCCTCACGGATACCACCCGCTCTTCTGCCTGCCATTCGCGGGTGAGAATCTTGCTGAAACAGAAATCTACAATCTGCTGGTATATCGGTTTGTTGGTCTTGAAGTCCATAGGCTACAGTTGTTTTTCTTTGAGCAGGAAGTAGCTCGATACCCATGAACCGAGCAGCACACTGATGGGAGCCGCATAATTGCAGAAAGTCACGATGGCTTGTGCACCGGCCGACAACGGATAGTTGGTGTTGGGCCATGTGGCAATGTTGTCTATCCAGTATCCGTCCGCTCTGGCTTCGGGCATGAGGGAGGCCACAAAAGTTACAATTCCTATGCAGACGGCAATGGAGCCTACAAAGATGGTGAAACTTTTCAGCAGGACTTGCCGACTGAAGGCGAAGTAGCCGATGAAGGCGGAAGCATGCAGGATTGCATTGGTCAGTATCTGGGTGTTGTGTATCCGGAACATCGTGATGTGCGTTGCGAAATACTGCAGGAACTCGCTGCCGCTTAAGGACAGCAGACCTTTGAGGCAGGCTATCAGTAGACCGCAGAATAGGGGAAGCAGCAGCAGGTATTTTATCCAGATATGCAGGAACTTCTCGAATGCCGATGCCGGCAGCAGTATATCGAGAGTAGAGTTGCGTTTGCTGAAATTTGTTTCCAGCAGGCAGGGGGCAATGAGGATAAACCATAGTACGTAGCGGGAGAATTCGGTGGCAGAGGTATGTTTGCCGTAATAACTTCCACCGCGGTTTATGTCGTAGAGAATGCACAGGATGCAGATGAACGATACGACGGCTGCCGACCAAAGCAGGTGCCTGCCGGTCTCATTCCTTTTATATTGTTCCAGTAGCAGGAAGCGTTTCAGATTAAAAGTTGCGTTCATAGTTCTGTTTGTATGATGGATTTTCATTGAAACATGCTCTTTATCTTTTCCGGTTGTTGCAGCACCGCTTTATACAGCAGCTCGATGTCCGGTGTGTTCTCTTCTCCGTCCTCGTTGGGGAGAATGGAGAAATGGCCTGCCAAGTCTTGTTCGCTGTAGATGCTTTCTGCCGGCAGAATGTCCGTACGGGCAAAGAGAAGCCGGTTACTGATTTCGTCCAGCGAACGGTTCAGTAATATTTCGCCTTTGCCAAGGATGACGAGATGGTCCAGCAGATTCTCGAAGTCGTGCGCCTGATGGGTGGAGATGAGCAGCGTGCTTTCATCGTCCATGCTGCGGCTGATGATACGTTTCAAGGCTTGGCGGGAGGTGATGTCTAGCCCGTTTGTCGGTTCGTCGAGCAGGATGTATGGAGTATGCAGGGCAAAGGCGTATGCCAGCATTGCCTTCTTCTGTTGTCCGTAGGAGACGGAAGAGAGTTTTTGTTTCCGGTTGATTTTCAGCTCTTCCAGGTTCAGCTCGAATTCTTCCTGATTGAAATGTGGATAGAATACGGAATGGCGTGCAGCGAAGCTGACGATACTCTCGGTTGGCATCTGCATCTCTTCGGGCAGGAAGAAGTAACGGGCCAACCCTTCGGGCTGTCTCTCCGCCGTGTTTCTTCCGTCTATGCTGCACTTTCCGTTTTTGGGGAAGAGTAGTCCGCAGATGAGATGCATCAGCGTCGTTTTGCCTACGCCGTTTTCTCCCAGAAGTCCATATATGCCGTTTCCTATTTCCAAAGATATGTTGTTGAAAATAAGTGGATTGGACTTGTAACCGTAGCTCGTATTCTCTATCGTTATCATAATTTTATTAGTGTTGCACTGATGTACAACACTGCAAACGTAGGGTAAGTTATGGAGAAAAGCAAGGGGGAGAGATACTTATTAACTTCTTTTAGCGGTTGTGCGCTTGCCGTTTGCTTACAGCATCTTCACCAGTATGTCCCATACAGCCACCATGTGGCAGGCTGAACCGCCCAATACAAAGAAATGGAAAACCGAATGCATGTACCGTGCCTTGCGCAAGGAGTAGAAGGCGGCTCCCGTGATGTAGCATACCCCCTCGGCAATAATCCAGTAGCAGGCTGTGGGGGAGAGGGCGAAAAGCTGCTTGAATACTACCAGTACGGACAGCCCCATCAGGATGTAACACACTGTTTCCACGTAACTGTGCTCCTCCATCTTGCGGAAGCTGACAACAGTGCCGATGATGGCGCATAGCCAGACGAAGCCGAAAAGTTCCCATCCCCAACCGCCGTCCTCTCTCAATGCAATGAGCGTGATGGGGGAGTAACTGCCTGCAATGTGCCAATAGATGGCCGCATGGTCCCAATGCCGCAAGCGCCGTTTCCACGGATTATGATGTTTCAGGGAGTGGTAGAGTGTGGAGGCAAGATATGAACCGCCCATGCCGAACAGATAGAGCCATACGCCGCATGCTGCCCAAAGATTCTGCGCCTGGTAGCATTTTATCAGGAATAGTGTACTTACAATTACTCCCATGGCAATGCCGATGCCATGGGAGATGGAATTGATGGTTTCTTCTTTTTTACTATAAAATAGTCCGTTACGCTTTCTTTTCATCAGTCGAAGCATCCATAGCATGTGGGCAACAGTTTACGGTCTCCCAACGTGTTGTCTACGCGTGCCACGTTCACCCAGAACTTGTTTTCGCGCACGCTTTCTATCGGGTAGGCTGCCTTTTGGCGGGTATAGCTGTGCTCCCATGTGTCGGCTACCACTTCGTATTCGGGATGCGGGGCATTCACCAGCACGTTGTCCGTCTTGTCGACTTCGCCGTTCTTCACCTCTTGAATCTCGTCCCAGATGGTCAGCATCACGTGGACAAAGTTGTCGAGTTCGGCAAGGCTTTCGCTCTCCGTCGGTTCAATCATCAGTGTGCCGTGTACCGGGAAGGAGAGGGTAGGGGCATGATATCCATAATCCATCAGGCGCTTGGCGATGTCGTTTTCGCTGATGCCCGTCTCTTCGTGCACCTTACGGCATTCCAATATCATTTCGTGTCCCACGAAGCCGGTAGCACCGCGGTAAACGATGCCGTATGTATCCTTGAGGCAGGCTGCCAGGTAGTTGGCGCTGAGGATGGCTATCTTTGTGGCCCGTGTCAGCCCTTCTGTTCCCATCATGCGGATATATCCGTAAGTAATGGGGAGGATACCTGCACTGCCGAAAGGAGCTCCGGACACCTGGTTGGCGGCATTGCCGAACAATTTGTGTCCCGGAAGGAACGGAACCAGATGTTCTGCCACGCAGATGGGACCTACGCCCGGTCCGCCGCCACCGTGAGGAGAGGCGAACGTTTTGTGCAGATTCAAATGGCAGACATCCGCACCGATAAAGCCGGGATTCGTCAAGCCTACTTGGGCATTCATATTGGCGCCGTCCATATATACCTGCGCGCCGCAGGCGTGTATGATGTGGCAGATTTCCACAATTTCCGTTTCAAAGATACCGTGTGTGGAAGGGTAGGTAATCATCAGGGCGGCGAGGTCATCCTTGTTTTCTTCCGCTTTGGCGCGCAGGTCGGCCATATCCACGTTGCCTTGTGCGTCGCAGGCGCAGGTCACGGTGGTAAAGCCTGCCTGGATGGCGGATGCCGGGTTGGTGCCGTGTGCGGATGCAGGTATCAGTATTTTATTGCGGTGCCCTTGTCCTATACTTTCCAGATAGGCGCGGATGACGCGGAGTCCTGCATATTCGCCTGCCGCACCGGAGTTGGGTTGCAGGCTGACACCGGCAAAGCCGGTAATTATCTTCAGCTCTTCACTGAGGTTGCTTATCAGTTCGCGGTAACCTTCGGCCTGGTCTTCGGGCACCAGGGGATGCATGTTCATGAATTCCGGACGGCTGAGCGGCAGCATCTCTGCGGCAGCGTTCAGCTTCATGGTGCACGAGCCGAGGGAAATCATGGAGTGTGCCAGTGAGATGTCCTTGCGGTTGAGACGCTTGATGTAGCGCATCATCTCCGTTTCCGTATGGTATTTGTTGAATACTTCATGTGTCAGATAGGTGCTTTGGCGTTTCATCTCTGCGCTGATGCTGCTTGCCATGGGTACGTCGCTTGCCTTTTCCCAATCCCTTCCGGCGGCAATGGCAAAGATGGAGAGCAGTACGTTGACGGCAGTGATGTCCGTAGTCTCATCGATGCTCATACCTACGTCCCCATTCTTGAAATAACGCAGGTTCACTTCCTTGCTCAAGGCGATGGTACGTATCTGCTGTGCCGAAATGGTGTCGGGCAGTGCAAAGCGGAGCGTGTCGAAATATTGTGCATTGACCTGCTTGTACCCCAGTCTGTTGATACTTTCTTCCAGAAATACGGCAATGCTGTGGATGCGTTCTGCAATGGTGCGGATGCCTTCCGGACCGTGATATACGGCATAGAAGCCAGCCATCGTGGCAAGCAGTGCTTGTGCGGTACAGATGTTGGAAGTCGCCTTTTCACGCTTGATGTGCTGCTCGCGGGTTTGCAGCGCCATGCGGTAGCACAGCTTGCCGTATTTGTCTTTCGACCAGCCGATGATGCGTCCCGGCATATTGCGCTTGTACTCGTCGCGGGTGGCAAAGTAGGCTGCCGACGGCCCGCCGTAGAACATCGGTGTACCGAGCCGTTGTGTGGTTCCGAAGACGATGTCAGCTCCCCATTCTCCCGGAGGGGTGAGCAGGGCGAGGCTCAGAATGTCGGCGGCAACGGCCACTTTGCAGTTGGCTGCATGGGCTTTTTCCACGAAGGCGCGATAATCTTCCACGTTGCCGGTAGCGTTGGGATATTGCAGTACGCAGGCGAAGATGTCCGGCGTGAATTCCATTTCATGGTATTTTCCTATACGCAGCTCGATACCTTGCGGAATGGCGCGGGTAGTCATTACTGCCAGTGTCTGCGGGAAGACGGCTTCGTCAACAAATACCACGTTGGCGCCCGATTTCTGCATGTCGCGCGGACGCAGGGCGTACATCATCGTCACGGCTTCGGCTGCGGCAGTCGCTTCATCCAGCAGGGAGCAGTTGGCAAGGGGCATGCCGGTGAGGTCGCATACGGCAGTCTGGAAGTTCATCAGGGCTTCCAGGCGTCCTTGTGAGACTTCGGTCTGATAGGGGGTATAGGAAGTGTACCAAACGGGGTTCTCGAATACATTCCGTTGGATAACGGCAGGAGTGATGGTATTGTACCATCCCATACCGATATAGGTTGTGTAAAGTTTGTTTTTGGCAGCCAGTCCTGTAATATGCTGTCCGAATTCATACTCCGTCATTGTCTTGGGCAGAGCCAGCGGTTCTTTCAGGCGGATGTTGGCAGGAATGGTTTTATCAATCAGCTCGTCCAGGCTTTTCACTCCTATTTTTTGGAGCATCTTTTCCTCGTCTTTTTCGCTGATGCCGATGTGGCGGTAGGCCAATAGGTCGTTTTTCATGGCTGTAATGATTTAAAAGTTTGCTGTATATTTACCGGAAGAACGGATTCTCCGCTTTTTCTATTCCTATGGTAGTCGGTGCTCCGTGTCCGGGATAGACAATCGTGTCGTTGGGCAGGATGAACAGACGGCTGCAAATATGCTCTATCAGTTCGTCGAAGTTGCCGCCGGCAAGGTCGGCACGGCCGATGCTGCCTTGAAACAGCACATCCCCCGAGAACATGCAGTGGTCTGCCGCGCAATAGTACACCAGGCTGCCTGGCGAGTGTCCCGGCACATGGATGGCTTCCAGTTCTGTATTGCCGAAGGTGATGATGTCTCCATCGTGCAGATAAGTGCCCAGGGGCACGGGGGCTTCCTGCAGTTGGAAGCCGAACATGCGGCTTTGTTTCGGCGCTTCGTCAATCCAGAACTCATCGGCCTGGTTGGCTTCGGCCTTCAGACCGAACTCTTTCAGCATGAAAGGATTGCCGAAGATATGGTCCAGATGCAGATGGGTATTCAGCAGATGTTTCACATTCAGCCCATTCTTGATGATGAAGTTTTTCAAGGCCTGCTTTTCTTCCTCATAAAAACAGCCCGGGTCAATGACGACCGCTTCATTGGTTTCGTCCCAAAGCACATAACAGTTCTCCGGGAACATATTAAATTCGAATCTCTTTATTTTCATATTATGTATTTAGATTTATCCCCCTACATATACTACTTTCTTTGTCTCGAAGAACTCCTCTTCAAAGAACTCCTTCAAGTCCCACAACGTGGTCTTGTTCTTGACGGGCATGGTTTCATTTCCCAATTCGCCCCCCTTGAGGCAAATCAGTCCGTTGGGCAATGCATTCTGTTGTTTGGAGGAGATGTTCTTGCGGATAATCTTCAGTAGGTCTGTCAGTGGCATCACGGCACGGCTCACCACAAAGTCGAACTTCCCTTTTTCCTCTTCTGCGCGGGCATGGCGGAAGGTGACGTTTTTCAGCCCGATGCTGTTGGCTATTTCGGAGGCTACGCGTACTTTCTTTCCGATGCTGTCCACCAGATGGAAGTGTACTTCGGGGAAAAGGATGGCAAGCGGGATTCCCGGAAAGCCTCCTCCCGTGCCGAGGTCCATAATCTGTGTCCCCGGCCTGAAGTGGATTACCTTGGCTATGCCCAGAGAATGCAGCACATGGTGTTCGTACAAGTTCTCTATATCTTTGCGTGAAATGACATTAATCTTAGAGTTCCAGTCCAGATAGAGGTCGTAGAGTGCGGCAAACTGCCGTTTCTGTTCTTCCGTCAGGTCCGGGAAATATTTGAGTATTAAATCCATTGTAAATTTTATGTTGATAGACAATTGATTACAGTTCCTATTCGCCGTCTGTTTTTATAGCGCTGCTCAATACAATGAATTTACCGTTCATCAGAGGGGCTATGTCCTCATAAGACAACGTGATTTTGGTTGCTCCCATTACGTATGGGGCAATTTCATATACATTATAATAGAAGGTGATTCCCGTTGGGTCCAGGTAGAAATTCTCGATAGGCTCCAGCTCACCGGTGGTGGCGTAACCCATGTCCTCCAGCTCTTGGCGGGTGCTGACGTTGTTGTCTGCCATCAGCTGTTTCCAAAGCAAGTCGGTCAGCGCTTCCTTATAGTCGCCTTCAAAGAGGTCGCCTAGGTGGATGGGGCTTAGGGTCTTTAGGTCGAGGTTGAGGAAGGTGGACATATAGATGCCGTGTGCGCCGCCGGTATATTCGTTGTAATCTATACGGTAGGTCAGTATTAAGGTATTGCACAACTGCACATGGCTTTCGATTCCTTTATAATAGGAATACCAGGCTCCTATGCTCTGCTCGTCCTGTTTGTCCTCCTCGTCTTTCTTGTACATCGGCTCCAGGTCATTGCGGTAGTCGCTGACATATTTCTCCGTATATTTCTTGACAGCTTCTTCGGGTGTCATCGCCATGTACTTGTCGCCGAAGCAGGCGGAGAGGAAGAAGGCGTTCAGACTGTCTTTCAGCCTCACGTCGGATGACTGGCTGGCGTAGGCAAAGTTGAGGATGAGGTTGCAGGCCGGCTTGGCTGTGTCTCCGAAGAGATGTACGGTTTCGTTTACTTGTATACTGTCGAACTCCAACGCGTATGCGTTTTTGTTCACGGTGTTACCGCAGGAAAAGAAAAAGCCGCTTGCCGCAAGCAGAAGGACAAGTAGGCTGACAGTTTGCTTTTTCATATTGAATTTCGTTTATAAATCAACATATCAATCAAAAAACTTTATCGACAAATATAGAACTTATTAACGAACTGCACACATAAAAAAGGAAAAATTAATTCCGGCAAACGGTTAAAACTTTCTATCTTTGCAGCGCTTATGAAGGAACTCCGTTACATACTGGCTGTACTCTTTTCCTCCCTTATCATTATAAGCGGAGTGGGGATTTCTGTAGTTCAGTATTGCTGTGCCGGATGCGAGACGACGCAAA
>ERZ1504963.565-NODE-565-length-10990-cov-2.724554_pt1 | contig 10990 bp, 7 predicted proteins | sample MGYA00574585_ERZ1504963 | MGnify/ENA primary metagenome ERZ1504963 (study PRJEB39906, sample SAMEA3182070) | gut metagenome | biome: human; feature: gut; material: Stool; isolation source: human stools | place: Canada | collected 2011-11-22 ...
TCCGTACCGTCCGTCAATAGCACTTCATACTTGGCAGACTCCAACAGATCTTTATCAATCTTGATATGAGCCACCTGAGGTTTGGTAAAATGACGGTTGATAAAGTTGCGTGCCGGAAGCGGTAGCTGATTCATATCCTTTGTAATCACATCGCCGGCAAATGAGAACTGTATAGCTACAATAGCCATCACAAGCAAAGATAAAATTTTCTTCATAATCGTTATTCTTTTTAGTTAATACTATATCTGATAAGTTTTATACTGCAAATAACGATACAGATTTAGGAAAGATTTGGGAATAATCAGAGATCACATTCTTTTTTGTGTTCTTTAACTTTCATCCTTGAATTTACCCCATAAAAAAGATCCGGATGCCTACTCAGGAACATCCGGATCGCTCTCTTCACCTTAACTTATAACCTTAACTATTTACCTATTTATCTTTCTGAATATCCTGCCAGATTGTAACAAACGGGAACGGTACTATCACCTACACGGTAAATTCCGAACTTAAAGTAATATCCGTCTTCGTCGTTACGTCCAATCAGAATCTTCTCATTATCGACAATGTGTTTGCTCACTTTCTTACCTTGCTCCTGATAATCCATCCGTACATCCAGCATGCCCGGTTTCACAATCGTTTCCGCTTCCTTGCCATAGACCGTCCAGTCGATATGAACACGGAAAGTAATCCAGCAGTCTTTCGGGAAATCGGCAAAAGGCAATTTGTAGGCAATGGTGGATGCCTTGTATTCAGAAGTCAACGGTTTCATAACGGGTGTCTTTCCCGGGTTTGCATTGCAACGGTCATCTTTGTCTGTCAGCCATTTACGGTCGGAGTTGGCTTTGATATAAAACAGTCCTCCGGAAAATCCGAATGCCAACGGCGGGTATCCTCCCTGCTCAACCAGCCATCCGTTGAGCTTTCCTGCCTTATATACAGGTTTTCCATTTTTATCTTTCATCGGATTGCCTTGTTTATCCAGTCTAACTACTTTTTCGTGTCCTGCATTCTTCTTGAAGAAGGTCGTTTTTTCCAGTTCTACAAATTCGTCAACAGTCAGTTTCTTCACCTCGCCCTGAGGAGTCTGGACCAGCGTCCGGTCGGGCATTCCGTGCCATTGGGCAAAGATGGTGGAGACATTGCTGTCCAGAGAAGAAGGAATATAAACCGAAAACTCATAGTCGCGGGAACTTCCTTGCGGACAAGCTCCCTTCCCGTGATGATAAACAGTCTTTGTGATCTGTGCTTTCTGATAAACGTCGGCAGGTAATCCTTTGAAATCGTCGGAAGTTGCATAGCAATATGAAAACTCGGCACGTCCTTTCGTTTCTCCTTTCGCATAACCTTCCAGTGTATTGTCTTCGGTTTTGAGTTCAAAGCGATAGGAGGGCTTGCCATCAAACAGGTTGGTGAAGTCACGCTGAATGGCATGAGGCTTATTCGTCCCGACAGCTACCCAGCAACCGTCAATAATCTGGTTGATACGTGCAGAGTCAGCCTGTACGTTTACCCGTTCGGTGAGTGGCACCAGTGTTTGCGTATTTTTGGTCTGAGCAGTCAGCATCGCGCATCCTGCCATCATCATATAAATAGCCAAAATGTATTTTTTCATTCTATTCGGTATTAAGTTTATCGACGGTGCAAAAATACGAAAGGCAACCAAAAAGGCTGCCTTTCGTTTGTCTCAAATGCTTTCACATTTGTGCAATTCTTCTGTTAGAAACGTCTTATATCCCCATTCATAAGTCTATTCAGGTGTTTCTTCCGTATAATCGTCTTCCAACATATCTACTTTCTTTATGCTCATTTTTCCATCGGCCGTTACAGTGATGGAAAGCGGAACATACAAATCGGTCTGCGGATAGCAAACACTGGCGGCGTAAACGATTCCCTCCGGTGTGGTCTTGTCATATACGATTCCTTCGAGTATGGATTTTGAAAGGAATTTCGCATCGACTACCGATGAAAAGTCATTCTTGGTAAATGTCTTGTTGAGCACGTTTTCACTTCCCCGGGTGATGCGCAACACTATTTTATTGTCTACATACGTATCCCCCATATCATTGGAGACGTGAGGCAGACTTTCGTCAGGAGTACGCGAAACCAGCGAATGATAGTCTCTTCCCTTAAACTTAATATCAGTTTCAGCTTTTGAACTTTGCATACGCTGCAATCCATGAGCATCTACACTGTCTTGCCTTGCCAATACCGATTCTTTATTTGAACTTCCGTTCTTACCGCCACAGGCGACTACCGCCAGAGCCAATGGTAACAAAAGCAGATAAATTAGCTTTTTCATTCCGAACTATTCTGTTTTATAAATATAGAGCAAAGGAACAAAAAGACGGGGAGATTTACAAGTGTAACCGACATTTTTCCTACATTTGCAATCAAGAGTGCTAATATTAACACAACATTTAAAGATTTAATGCCTTGCAAACCTGATATCATGTACCTACGAATCATAGTCATTCTTTTTTTCCTTTATGCATCTTGCATCCTAAGCAACAACGCTTACGGACAAAAAGTAAATTAGCAGCAATTCGACAATATTTATCTCGGTGCTGAGGCATCGGTTGTCAGCTGTTTCCTTCAAGACAGTGAAGGATTGATATGGATAGGTTCCAACAAGGGATTATTCAGCTATGACGGTTACTCCACACAGCAGCATTTTACTTACGGTGAAAACAATAATACCCGTATTTACTGCGGTGTCATTATAGACAACACCTATTTATATATGGGGACAGACAACGGAATCCTGGTTTATAATTACCGGGCTGACCGCTACGAGCAACCGGAAACTGACTTTCCGACAGATGTACGCACCATGGCTCTTCAAGGAGATACCCTATGGCTAGGCGCCTTAAACGGTTTATACACTTATCAGCTGCAAAGCCGGAAACTGACATCTTTTGATACCAGACGCAACGGACTTCCCCATAATACCATATACTCTATTATCCGCACCAGGGATAATCAGATTTATGTGGGAACTTACAACGGACTATGCCGTTATATCCCGTCCAACGGGAAATTCGAAGGCATTCCTCTCCCCGTCCATAGCAGTCAAAGCAATCTGTTCGTCAATTCTTTGCTGGAAGATACCGTCCGCCAGTGTATCTGGATCGGTACGGAAGGTTATCTCTTTCAATATTTTCCGTCAACCGGACAGATGAAACAGACAGAAGCCTTCCATAATAATTCGATCAAATCATTAGCCTTGGATGGAAACGGAGACTTGCTGGCAGGCACGGACAACGGACTTTACGTCTACCACAACGATACCACCCCGCTACAACACATCATTCACGACTCCCGCAATATCCAGTCGCTGACTAATAATATCATCTGGAATATCTTTGCCGATCAGGAGCATAATATTTGGCTGGGTACCGACTATGGCATCTCCCTCTCACGCTATAACAGTGCCCTGCAATTTATTCCAATCTCACAGATTACAGGTACGGGAGACGGAAACCAGTTCTACTCCCTGTTCCGTGACTCAAAAGGATTCTATTGGTTTGGAGGCACCAACGGATTAATTCGTTTCACCGATCCTGCCGGAGAAAGGCACGATACCATTTGGTACAGAATGGGTGATAAAACCTATCCGTTATCGCACAACCGTATCCGGCATATTTACGAAGACAAAGAACAGCAGTTATGGATAGCTACCGACGGAAGCATCAATCGCTACGATTATGCAACTCGCCAATTCATACACTACAACATTGTAGACAGTACGGGAATGTATAATACCAACTGGACCTATTATATGTTCGAAGATACCGCCGGACAGCTATGGATTTCAACATGCCTTGGAGGAATCTTTGTAGTAGACAAGCACAAGCTGATGCAGTCTGCCTCCGGACAATATGTAGCCGAACAGAATTACTCCGTCCACAACGGACTGTCCGGTATGTTTATCAACCAGATTATTCCCGATAATGAAGGCAATGTATGGGTGTTGCTCTACAATAATAAAGGGATAGACAAGATTAATCCCCGTACACGGGAAGTGACAAAATTATTTGCAGACGAATTAAGCGGAGAGAAAAGCCCCAACTACCTGTTATGTGATGAGGACGGTATGCTTTGGGTAGGATTTCATGGCGGTGTCATGCGCATCAACCCCAAAGACGAGAGCCAGCAGAGTATCTCTTTCGGAAGTTTCAGCAACAACGAGATTTTATCCATGACTTCCGTGAAGAACTCTATCTGGATATCCACTACCAACGGACTCTGGATTATCGACCGGAAAACAATGGATGCCCGACAGCAGAATATGACTGACAAACGCTTCACTAGCCTGCTGTTCGATCCGAAAGAAGATTGTATCTATCTGGGAGGAGCCGACGGCTTCGGTATCTCACACCCCGATATACAAGCCATGCACCAACCGGAACGCCCGATTCTGTTGACTGCCTTATACATTAACAATCAACTGGTATCGCCACGCACCAGAGATGACGTGCCTAATATCCGATATACCAACTCGATCGAATTAAAATATGATCAGAATAACCTGTCATTCGAGCTATCCGACCTTCCTTATTCCCTGGACGAAAAAAACAAATTCGTCTATCGTCTGGAAGGAATGGACAAAGAATGGAACTTCCTGAAATCCAATATCAACCGTATTACATACAGTAATCTGAGTTATGGAAATTATCAGCTTATCATCAGCAAGCTGGAAAGAGACGGGCAACCATCCGACCATCCTTACATTCTGAATATCCGGATTCTTCCACCGTGGTACTATACGATATGGGCAAAAGCCATCTATATCTTACTGCTGCTCAGTCTTATTGCATGGACAATCAACTTCTTCCGCGTTAAAAACCGCCTGAAAGCAGAACGCAGAGAAAAAGAAAAGATTTTGGAACAGTCCCGCCAGAAAATGGCATTCTTCACCAACTTATCCAATGAGCTGAAGACACCTCTCAGCCGGATCATAGCTCCTATCAGCCAGCTACTTCCGTCTACAGAAGAAGTACACGAAAAACAGACACTGGAAGAAGTGCAGCGCAACGCCATGAAAATCAACTCGCTGATTCATCAGGTACTCAACTTCAACCGGATTGAAGACAATAAAGATTCATTGCTTATCCTGTCACGCATCGAACTTGTATCATTCAGCCGCAGTTTGTTTTCAGTCTATGAGGAGGACAAACGGTTCACGTTCCATTTCGAAGCAAACAAAGCGAAGATTTACGCCGATATGGATGCCATCAAACTTGGAGTAATACTAGATAATCTATTATCAAATGCTGTCAAGTTCACCTCAGAGGGCGGAAATATCCGCTTATCCCTTTTCTATCGGCAGGAAACCGGTTTGCTGGAGATTTGCGTTTCCGATACGGGAGCAGGCATTCCGCAACAGGATATTCCTTATATCTTCCAACGTTTCTTCCAGTCACCCCATAGCGGCAGCAAAGAAGGCACAGGTATCGGACTTTATCTGGTAAAGACCTACACGGAATTACACGGCGGTTCTATCGATGGAGTCACCTCCGAAAAAGGAAAGGGAACTTCCATCGGGCTGAGCATTCCGGTCATTGCCGTAGAGGAAGACGAAATACCAGTCATAGCATCCAAAAAACAGTTGGAATCTCTCCCCATACTTAAACCGATCGAAGCAGAATCGCAGGATGAGAAATTTCTGTCGAACATTATCCGTCTGATTGAAGATCACCTCTCCGATGCAGACCTGAATGTCAACGCACTTTGCGAACTGTCGGGAATCAGTAACAAGCAGATTTACCGGAAAATCAAGCAACTCACCGGAATGTCTCCGGTAGAATATATCAAGTCCATCCGCATGAAGAAAGCTGCCATGTTATTGCAACAAAAGAAATTCACCGTTGCCGAAGTGATGTATATGGTAGGATTTTCCAATCATTCTTATTTCTCCAAATGCTTTCAGGCAGAGTTTGGAAAAACACCGCGCCAATACTTGAATGACGGGCTGTAGAGGCATTTTAGGGCTTTTCGTCCTATTTTTATCCTTATATGTCCAATCTGTGCTTTTATGAAAATGCCAGGCAGTCTATCTTTGCCGCTATCAACAAACCACTAAATTTGATAGCATGAAAAGACAGTTTATTCTTACTTGTATTTGTCCGTTATTTGCCTTCGTCAGCACACAAGGTAAAACGACTTCCACACCTTTCGCACATGCTTACCGTGCCCTCGGCTATTTGAGAGCAGATCGTAAGGCAGCTATAGATAAAGATGTATACCACTTCTCCCGACCGAATGATACTATTAACCGATATTTCAATAAAATAAATCTTTTACCAATTACACAATAATTATGAACTGTAATATCTTAAATCTACGCCATCTGACTGTACTACTTATATTATGTACAGCTTTTCTTGGAGGCGCAATTCCTGCCTTTGCCCAACAGGGAGACAAGAAAATGACCGGACAAGTGATCGATGAGAACAAAGAGCCGATGATCGGAGTCAGCATTCTTATCGTAGGAACATCCACAGGTACAGTGACCGACTTTGACGGAAACTATACTCTGAATGTACCGAAAGACAGTAAGGAACTACAATTTTCTTACGTAGGATATGAAACTAAAGTGATAACTATCCCCGTAAACAGTAACGTACTGAATGTACAAATGAAAAGCGACTCACAAGTACTGAGTGATGTAGTAATCATCGGATACGGAACACAACGCAAAAGCGATCTGACCGGCTCGGTTGCCTCTGTGGGTACTAAAGACTTTAATAAAGGCATGGTTTCATCGCCTGAAGAGCTTGTGAATGGCAAGATCGCCGGTGTGCAAATAGTAAATGGCGGAGGTTCGCCTACATCTGTCTCAACCATACGCATTCGTGGTGGCGCATCACTTAACGCATCCAATGACCCATTAATTGTACTGGACGGGGTTCCTATGGAAGTGGGTGGTTCCATATCCGGCGGCGGAAACTTTCTAAGCCTTATAAATCCGAACGACATAGAGAGTATGACCGTGCTGAAAGATGCTTCATCCACTGCTATTTATGGATCACGAGCATCCAACGGCGTCATCATCATAACAACCAAAAAGGGAAGCGGGAGTGATATTAAGGTCTCTTTCCAAACGACCAATTCCATTGCAACCAAGACCAAGACTTCGGATATGCTGAACACAGACGAATTTATAAATATTGTCAATCAGTATGGTACGGAACACCAAAAGTCATTGCTTGGTGACTATCGTACAAACTGGAACGATGAAATTTATCAAACAGCTTTCGGAACAGATAATAACCTTAGTGTTTCAGGACTTGCACTTCCTTGGTTGCCATTTCGTGTTTCAACCGGTATGTATTATCAGGATGGTATCTTGAAAACGGATAATACAAAACGCTTTACCGGAAACGTAAACCTTACTCCTTCGTTTTTCCATAACGAGCTGAGATTTAATATAGGTTTAAAAGGCACTTATTCTAAGAATCGCTTTGCTGATACCGATGCAATCTGGGCAGGCAGTACGCTCAACCCCACCATTCCGGTATATTCCGGAAACGACACCTTTGGTGGTTACAACGAGGCTATCGATACCAATGGCGTACCGGTGACGGGAGCATTAGCCAATGCTGTCGGCCGACTGAATCAATACGATTCCACATCGGATGTCTATCGATTTATAGGAAGTGCCAGCGTGGATTGGAATGTAAAATGGGTAAAGGGCTTGCGTTTGCATACTACGGGCGGATATGACTGGTCAAAAGGCAAAGGACATATTTATGTACCTAAAGAGGCCGTTTCTTATTATACAACCGGCGGACGTGACTACACATACGGCCCGCAAAAGAATTACAATAAACTGCTCACGATTTATGCCAATTATCATAATGACTTCGATGCTATTCATTCCGGCATTGATGTAACAGCAGGATATGATTATCAATTCTGGAAATATACCACTCCGTTTTATGCCATTCTGAGTGCCGATGGAGTACAGCAGTCGACTTCTGCCGCAACCGATCAGCGGCATTCACTCATGTCATACTATGGGCGTTTGAATTACACATTCATGGATCGCTATTTGCTTACGGCCACCATGCGCCGCGACGGCTCGTCTCGATTTGCATCCGACAATCGTTGGGGTACTTTCCCCTCAGTAGCCTTAGCTTGGAGGGTTTCACAAGAGCACTTCTTTGAGCCTTTGCGCACAGTGATGAATGACGTGAAGTTGCGCGTATCCTATGGTATAACCGGACAGCAAGATGGTATCACCAATTATGGCTACATTCCGGTCTACACTCCGGGACTTGACGGAGCACAATACCTGTTTGGCGGAAATCCGATATATACCTATCGTCCTGAAGCATATAATCCTGAATTGAAATGGGAAACTACTAAATCATGGAACTATGGTATAGATCTGGCATTTTTAGAAAACAGATTTACCTTTTCTGCTGATTTCTATACCAGAAAGACCGAAAATCTTCTGGCCACTGTTCCGATGCCAGCCGGTACGAACTTTGATAAGCTAATGCTTCAAAATGTGGGCAATGTAGACTCAAAAGGACTTGAACTCTCTGTTACCGGACACATCATCAATACAAAAAATTGGTCATGGACGGCAAGTGCCAATGCTGCATGGCAAAAAGTAAGGATAAAGAATCTTACGCTTACTCCCGGTGCTCCAAGCCCTGACACAGAAGTAGGTCCCTGGATTGATGCTTACCAGATGCAGGTGTTCTCTACTGATTACGCTCCCTACTCATTCTATTTATACAAGCAATTGTATGATGCGGAGACGGGGCAACCCATTGAAGGCTTGTATGCCGACCTTGACGGAGATGGCGAGATAACGAACAAAGACCGCTACCATCATCATTCACCGGCACCAGACTGGATTTTGGGCTTTTCAACCTCGCTGCGCTATAAGAAGTGGACACTTTCAACCTCGCTTAGAGCCAATATAGGAGGATATATCTTTAATGGTATGGCCATGAATACAGGTGCATGGGAAACCATGAGCTATAACGATTATCAACTTAATAACTTAAATCGGAGTTTCCTGGATACCCGCTTTACCAAGAGGCAGTTTCTCAGTGACCATTATCTTGAAAACGCTTCGTTCTTGAAGATGGACAACCTGCAACTCTCTTATGACTTCGGTCGCATATATAAGACCATCGGCCTTCATGCCTCTGCCATGGTGCAGAATGTCTTTACCGTGACTAAATATAAAGGTGTAGACCCTGAAACAGCCAATGGTGTCGACACATCTGTTTATCCGCGTCCCCGCACGTATTCTATCACTATTGGCCTTAATTTTTAACTGAATAAACCATGAAGAAAATTAATATACTAACAATAATCGTATGGTGCATGACCCTTGTAGCAAGCTCGTGTACAGATGTTCTTGATCAGATGCCGACAACAGAAGATACCTCAAAAGATGTTTATGCTGAAGCGGCAAATTATAAGAGAGTTCTTGCCAAAATATATGCCTCGTATGTTCTTGCAGGACAAGGACAAGGTGGAGACAACGGAGACCTCACCAGCATTAACAAGCAAGACTTTTCCCGTGGCTATTTCAATCTGCAAGAAGCCGCTACCGATGAAGTAGCTAATACCTGGCTTTCAGGAAACAACCTGTCTGACCTTACCTATATCAGTTGGGATGCGAAAGATTCTTGGGTTTCTGACTCCTATTACTGGCTTTTCTTCAACATAGCCTTGTGTAATGAGTTTCTTCGCCATTGTTCGGATGAAGAGATTGCCCGGTTTTCAGAAGCCGAACAAACTGAGATCCGTACTTTCCGTTCGGAAGCTCGTTTTATGAGATCATTCAGTTATTGGATGGTACTCGATTTGTATCGTCAAGGTCCTAAAGTGGATGAAAATACGCCAGTTATCGGTTATATCCCGGAAGCCTACGATGGGATTGGGATGTTTGATTTTATCGAAAGCGAACTGAAAGAACTGGTTGCCGAAGGAGTTTCATCAGCATTGCCCGCTACCAACGAATACGGCCGTGCCAGTAAACCCGTGGCATGGGCACTCCTTGCCCGTCTTTATTTAAACAGCGCAGTATATCGTGGCAATGTGGATACTAAGTATTATACAGAATGTATTACTGCTTGCAAACAAGTAATTTCCAATCCTGCATTCTATCTGGAACCGGAATATGCCAAATTATTTAATGCCGATAATCACAAGCGAACACATGAAATTTTGTTTGCTATGGTGTGTGACGCCACGACATCAGTTACGTGGGGCGGAGGAACATATATAATTTGTGGATCATGTGGCAATTCGAGCACACAAGACCCCGCCAAGTATGGATTGTCCAACGGCTGGGGTATGTTTCGTGCGCGTGGTGAGATGACAGCAAAGTTTGGAGATATTGCTACAACCAAAGACAGTCGCGCTATGTTTTATACAGATGGACAAGCACAGTTCTTTACCGGTGCAATCGATAACCAAGCCGAAGGCTATTTCTTTGAAAAGTTCTCCAATCTCACTGATGAGGGCGTAGCAGCATCCAACTCTGCTGCCACGGGATGCTCTACCGACTATCCCCTACTCCGACTTGCCGACATCTATCTGATGGCAGCCGAGGCACAACTCAGAGGAGGAACAGGGCTGTCGCGAACCGAAGCATTGGAACTTGTAAATAAGGTTCGTTTGCGTGCATATAACCAAGATGAAAGCGGAAAAATTTCAGATAGTGATTTTACGCTTGATTTCATTCTCGATGAAAGAGCCAGGGAGTTATACCTTGAATCTGTGCGTAGAACTGACCTTATAAGATTCAATAAGTTTGTATCAGCAGATTATATCTGGCAATGGAAAGGGGCCGTTCTTGACGGTCGTGCCGTGAACAAAAAATATAATATTTATCCCATTCCTGATACAGACCTTACAGCCAATCCTAATCTACATAATCCACTCTATTAAAAAGATACGATATGAAAGTTTTTAGTACAATAGTTAAATTGATATTATTGTCAGCTGTTATGAC
>ERZ1504963.586-NODE-586-length-10695-cov-3.659117_pt1 | contig 10695 bp, 5 predicted proteins | sample MGYA00574585_ERZ1504963 | MGnify/ENA primary metagenome ERZ1504963 (study PRJEB39906, sample SAMEA3182070) | gut metagenome | biome: human; feature: gut; material: Stool; isolation source: human stools | place: Canada | collected 2011-11-22 ...
GTATAAGAGACAGGATTTATTTCCGTCATTTCGATACCGTGAATTGGTGGAATACCATTGTAAGTATTGTCAGCATCATTATCATTGCAATCACTCCCCGGTTTTCTAAAAAAATTCCCGGCTCGCTGATTGCTATTATTGTAGTGACAGTGGCCGTCTATCTGATGAAGACTTATGGCGGAATAGATTGCATTCCGACCATCGGCGACCGTTTCACCATTAAGTCAGAATTGCCGGATGCCGTTGTACCGGCTCTGGATTGGGAAGCTATCAAAAATCTGTTTCCGGTAGCTATCACTATTGCAGTGCTGGGAGCTATCGAATCACTCTTGTCTGCCACCGTAGCCGATGGTGTGATAGGCGACCGTCATGATTCCAACACAGAACTAATCGCACAGGGTGCGGCAAATATCGTAGCGCCATTGTTCGGAGGTATCCCCGCTACCGGAGCTATTGCCCGTACGATGACGAATATCAACAATGGAGGTAAGACACCGATTGCAGGTATTATCCATGCGATTGTTCTTCTTCTGATTCTTCTTTTCCTGATGCCCCTTGCACAGTATATTCCGATGGCTTGCCTTGCCGGAGTACTGGTCATCGTATCTTATAATATGAGCGGCTGGCGCGTCTTCAAGGCTTTACTGAAGAATCCGAAGTCCGATGTCACCGTACTGCTGATTACTTTCTTCCTCACTGTTATCTTCGACTTGACAGTTGCCATCGAAGTAGGACTGATCATCGCCTGCGTACTCTTCATGAAACGTGTCATGGAGACTACTGAAATCTCCGTCATTACGGATGAAATCGACCCGAATAAAGAATCGGATATCGCCGTCAACGAAGAAAACATCATGATCCCTAAAGGAGTGGAAGTATATGAAATCAACGGTCCTTACTTCTTCGGTATCGCTACGAAGTTCGAAGAAACGATGGCGCAGCTGGGAGACCGTCCGAATGTGCGCATCATCCGTATGCGTAAAGTTCCGTTCATCGACTCCACAGGTATTCATAATCTGACTACACTTTGCGAAATGTCGCAAAAAGAAAAGATTACCGTCATTCTTTCCGGAGTCAATGAGAAAGTATACAAGGTGCTGGAGAAATCCGGATTCTATGAATTGCTGGGAAAAGAAAATATCTGCCCGAACTTCAAGGTAGCGCTGGACAGAGCGGAAGAAGTCATGAAATAAAGAGATTCCAACATAAAGAAAGAGCCATTTTATCTCCTGCTTTTCGGGATTAAAATGGCTCTTTTTATTTTAAGAGAGGAGGGATTACCGCTCCACTAAACTTTTAGAAACAAGCCCCGTTTATACATCATTCTCAACAGGAAGAAAAGAATAAGATAATTAGCAAAAGTAAGCCATACGGGATAATAATCTCCGATGTATTGTTTCAACCCGTAACTGACCGAATCAGCAATGCAACGGAAGTTCACCACTTCGCCCAACAGGTAAGCCGTGATGGAGTTCATACCATACACTTTCAACCAGTTCAATCCACGGCTGTGTCCCTTATAGTCAATCCAGTAATAAAACAATGCCATCAGCAGAAAGCAATAACCACCGGACAGTAATGTCATACTACCTGTCCACAAACGCTTAATGATAGGCATCTGCAAACTCCAAAGCATCGCCAGCCCTACTAAAAGCACACCAATGACCGACAGAGTCTGTACCACCTTTTTACGGTTCGCTTTCCCTTCTTTCATAATCTTTCCGGCAAAAGCTCCGAGCATGACAGTCACTCCGAATGTCAGACTGCTCCATATCCATGTGTAATTGTAATAAGGTGAAAAGCTCCACGTTCCGTCCTCATTCCAGAAAACACCATCTCTGAAACGACCTAAAACCCATCTGTCCACCTGTTCGGCAAAGTTTCCAGCCGGTGTGAAGTCACCCAAAAATGTCATGGGAATCCAGTATATGAAAAGCAACAGCAAAGTGATTCCTATCTGCCACCTGAATGAAAAATGTAACTGAATGACTGCCGCAATAAAATAGCCGACAGCAATAGACTGCAAAGTATTTGAATAGAGATAAATATGACTGCTGTCCAGTCCAAGCAGATTTCCCTGAACAATCATTCCGAAAATAAACAGCAGAAACACCCGCCTCAGAATCCTCCGATAGACGGGCCAGTAACTGCCGGACATACCGACGTACTTTGACAGTGAAAACGGCATCGAAGCACCTGTCATAAAGAGGAACAACGGCATCACAAGATCCCAAAAACGGAATCCCTCCCACACTTCATGGTCAAACTGATAAAGGATATCATTGAGAAACGGCAAGTTCAACTGTCGTACCAACGCCGCAAACACCGGCTGAAAGAAGACAAGAAGAAATAGATCAAAACCCCGAAGAATATCCAAAGAAGCAAGTCTGGATGTGTTATTCTCAGATAATTTACTCATAGTATTAACAAATTCATATTATTATTCAGTTATTGTCTCATCAAAAACATATGCTGTAAAGCGTCTTAATACAAATATATTCAAAACTTCTTTCTCCTACAAGTACATCGGAAAGGAAATGAATCATTGGAAGAGAAGCGAAGTTAGAGTAAATCGACCAAAATCTGTCAGAGAATGACTAAATAGTATTATTCCATATTCAAATTAGGTTGTAATTTTGCCCTAGACCTAAGTGAAGTATTTGTCAAATCCTAATTAATAAAACAATAGTATGAAAAAACATTTTCTGATTTTTACAATCTCGCTTCTATTTTTCACGCTTGCACAAGGCAAAGTGAAGCTCCCTGCCATGATGGGAGATCATATGGTACTTCAACAAAACAGTTCCGTTAAGCTGTGGGGATGGGCAGACGGCAAAAAGGTGACTGTCACCACTTCGTGGAATAACCGTACTTATAAGGTATCGACAGACGATGAGGGAGCATGGCTGGTCAAAGTGGATACTCCTGCCGGAAGTTTTACCCCTTATTCTATTACCATCAGTGACGGGACCCGGGTCACGCTATCGGATATATTAATAGGAGAAGTATGGATATGCTCCGGTCAGTCTAACATGGAAATGACCATGAAAGGAAACATGGGGCAACCCATCGACCATTCGCTGGAAACTCTTCTGAACGCAGGCAACTACCGCGACCGTATCCGTTTTATCACTGTCCCCCGAACCAAAGGAGTGAAAGAACGGACAGACTTTGAAGGAGCGAAATGGGAAGTTTCTTCGCCCGAAACCACTATGGATTGCAGTGCCGCAGGTTACTTCTTTGCCCGACAACTGACGGAAACGCTTCATCTCCCCGTAGGACTGGTCATCAACAGCTGGGGAGGTTCACGAATCGAGGCATGGATGACAGAAGAAGCGCTCGCCTCCGTGGAAGGCGCAGATATAGAAGCCGCCAAAAATCCAAAGTTAGATACGAACAGCCGGCTGCAATGTCTGTATAATATCATGTTACTACCTGTAAAAAACTATACGGCACGCGGATTTCTATGGTATCAGGGAGAGTCGAATCTATTCAACTATCAGATCTATGCTCCGATGATGACTGCGATGGTGCAGCTCTGGAGAAATGTATGGGAAGCACCGGATATGCCTTTTTATTATGTCCAGATTGCTCCGCACAAATACGGAAACAGCCGGAATATAAATTCCGCCTTATTGCAGGAAGCACAAATGAAAGCATTGCAGACAATCCCCAACTCCGGAATGATTCCTACGATAGATGTCGGCGACGAGTTCTGCATTCATCCTCCTCAGAAAAACGTAGTAGGACTCCGGCTAGCCAATCTCGCACTGACTAAAACATACGGTCTCCATAAATTTCCATCTACCGGACCGATGATGACAAAGGTGGAATATTCAAAGAACAAAGCGATCGTCACACTCGACAATGCCCCTTCCGGACTGGCACCGGGCAGCTGTGAATTGGAAGGTTTCGAGATTGCAGGAGCCGACAAGAAATTCTATCCGGCAAAAGCACGGATTGCAGGTCGCACAAGAAATGTGGAAGTATGGAGCGATCAGGTCGCCCAACCGGTAGCCGTACGGTATGCTTTCCGTAATTATGTAGGAAACATCACTTTACGCAATACATTAGGGATTGCTGCTTTCCCGTTCCGGACAGATACATGGGATGATGTAAAGTAAGAGCTGATTAGCCTCTGTGCAGGGTATATATGCCCTGTGTACAGGAGCTATATATCCAACGCGCAGGAGCTATATATCCAATATGTTGGGCATATAGCTCCTGTATATTGAATAATAGTCCTTTTTCAATACACTATATTTTATTCATTCCTGCACAGTTTTGAACTAATAGAATAAAGATTACTATCTAATAGAATGATTCTCACTTCATAAAAAGAGTATTCAAATGAAGAAATCCCTAACCAGATTAAATATGGAGGTAGCAGACTGAAGGACTGCTTGTGAAAGTAATCCTTCCCGTCTGTCTCCCAAAGAGGATGCCAATAGTTCCCCACAGGCATCCTCTTTTGTTATATATCAATGATTTACACGAAACACATTCTAGAATGAATGCATCCTCAGTTGCTTATCAACCAATATTCCGTCTTTCAGATTCAGATCAAACTTCACTTTACGTTTCGCTTTCAATTTCAGAATAAAGAGTTCTTCCGAACCTTCCAAAGCCTCCTGTTTTCCCATATTGACGAAAGTAGGATAGAGGGATTTCACACCATTCGTATGCAGGCGGTCATAAGTCAGATTTTCCATTGCTTTCATATTCAGCGGTTCCACGCCTACAAATTCATAGTCGCTCTGATCATAAGGCAAAGCAAAGCTAAGTGCATTAACCGAACGCAGATCATTACCCTTCACACGGATTTCAACGATTTCGTCCTTTTGATACTGCTTCTTCGGAGTGCTGATGGACAGAGAGCCGGATACTTTCTCCGTAGCTTCCCTGTCGACACCGCCGTCGAGCTGAGTGGCTACGACAGAAATATCATAAGCATCTATCAAGTCATTCATGTTGATATCGCCTTTGCTGATATAACCTTCAAAGTCTGAGTCGCCACGACGCAATCCGGTATAGTTCATATAAGAAGTCAGGTCATTGCGGTCGATCTTGCCATCATTGTTGATGTCGCCTTGCAGGTAACTTGCCGTTCCCGGTACTTTGAATACGTAGATTTCACGACCTGAACCATAGTTTCCTACACCTGCCGTAACGTTCAGTTTGATGTAACGTGCATTTGGACGCTCTGTGAAAGTGAATACTTTTACATCACCATTCCGTTGCCATTCGAATGCTCCGGCTTCCGTCCAGTTTTCTTTGTCCATACTGTAAGATACCGTTCCTTTCAGCAGTGTACCGTTGCCGGCATCCGCACGGGGCAAATAATGGAACTTATCCAGTTGGTTAACTGTTTTGAGGTCGATAATCAAATCTAATGGTATGGAGTTAACGCTATACTTCGTGTGCCATGTATCTCCCGATTCGGAGAAGTTGAACAATCGGTCTACACCGAATCCTCCCTGCGATGCGGCAGTCGATTCACCTTCAATGCCACGAATAGCAAATTCCAGCGGATTAGTCTTCGTTTTCACCTGAATCTCTGCCCATTCGGAAACACCGTCTTTGTTGACAGCACGCACTTTGAATGCGTAAGGAGTATCCGCTTTTAGGTCTTCAAACAGTAAGTAAGTATCCCGGATAGTCGTATAAAGCATTCCGTTAAATTCAATCTCATAGTAATCGGCATTGGGTACTTTGTCCCAAGTCGGTTGCAGGGTATATGCTTCTCTGTTCTGCTCGCTTACTTGAGCGTTTTGTGGTACAGACAGAGTTCCGGTGCTTACCAAGTTCCGGTCGGCCGGTTCAAAGCGGAAACCTTCCACGTCCAGTTCGATACGATTGGCGGTGATGTCGGTGCTGCCCAGTTTGATATGCAACAGCGGATTCCTTGTGATAACCACTTTCTCAAATTCACTTCCTTTGGTTGCAAACTTATTCAGATTGGGGGTTTCTTCGTACCAGAATACGTTTTCTCCATTCAGAAGTTCCGCTGCCGTGCTTACTTCCGTCAGTTTTACTTTCTTGTTGTTGATTCTTGCAGTCAGTTTCTTCGGTTTCTCCGTGACGTTGATGCGCAGTTCCGTCTTTTTATCTTTTACAAAACCGTCGAAACTTCCGGCTGTGGGATGAATGGTGATAGTCACACGGTTCTTTGCGTCTACGTTCGATTCGATCAGGGTAGATACCGATTTCTCCTGACGGTAGGCTTCCGTCACACCGTCGTCGTCATATTCTACGGTTGCAGTATGGCGGTTCGGATAAAATTCATAGATGCGAAGTGAGGGGTCTATTTCGCTGACATTATTGTTAGGTTGTGTCATCGGAATAATAGCGCCATTCTTTACGAATACGGGTAACTTCCAAACCGGAGTATCAAAGTTGCTGAGAATACGGTTGCCTTCGTATTTCTCTCCGCTGAAATAGTCTATCCAAGTGCCTTCGGGCAGATAAATTCCATTGCGGATATCATTGCCCTCTTTATCAGCCTTCGTATTCTGATAGACAGGGGCTACGAGAAAGTCGGTACCATACATATATTGGTAGCGGGTAGCCGTTCCGTATGTATATTCATTCGGATAGTCGAGGAACATGGCACGGATGAGAGGCATACCATCCACCGCTTCACGGGCAAAGCTATACGTGTAAGGCATCAGCTCCGATTTCAGTTTGAGATACATGCGGTTAATGGATGTAGCTGGTTCGCCTAAAGCATGGGGGTACTTTTCGTTGGCGCCCCAGCCATCCATATTCAACTGCATGGGGGTAAATGTTTTCCATTGGAAATCACGTATATTGACTGCCGCATTCTTTCCACCAAAGATTCCGTCCATATCCGAGCAGATATTCGGCTGGCCGGACAGACCGGAACCTATATAAGTAGGGATATGAAAACGGATATATTCCCATTCGCCTCCGGTCTGGTCGCCCGACCAGATGCCGGCATAGCGTTGTGTGCCTGCCCAGCCGTCCAGTGAAATGATAAAGGGACGGCCATCATTGCCATAATAAGGCATAATATGTCCTACGTCTGCCACTCCGTTCAATCCGAAGGAATAGCCGGCTCCTACCCATGCCACGTCAGTTTTGAGTACACGCACACCGGCATCACGGACTTCTTTCACGATGTCACGCTGCAATAAGGCGCTTACACCTTCTTTCGGGTGCAGGTCTGACTGTGTCCAGAGTCCTATTTCCACTCCGTTCTTGCGGGCGTAGTCTCCCAGGCTTTTCAGATTGGCGATGTTTCCGTCTGTCCGTATCCGGCTCCGTAACCGTCGTTCGGAAGTAACCATCCGAGAGGCATATCATGATTCTTGTAACGGTCGATAACGGCACGTGCCGAGAACTGATAATTGTTCTTTTCACCATTCAGAGACTCTTTGATGCCGCCATTGTCTTTCTGGCTTTCTTTATAACGCTTTCCGTCTTCAAAAAGGATTCCTTTCTCGTCTTCCTTCCAGTAGTCACGGTTGTAGGCATTGAGATGTCCTTCGTAAAAACCGAATTTGGGCAACAAAACGGGGTTTCCCGTCAACTGATAGAAATCATTCAACAGGGAAACGGCTCCGTCGTTGACCATATAGAAAATATCAAGGTAAGAAGAATTGTGAGACAGTTTCACTATGTTTTTCTCTGTTGCTCCAAAGTCGTATTCACCTTTCCGGAAAGTGTACCACATCATTCCGTAACCATTGGTAGACCAGTAAAAAGGGGCAGGGGAGGCCACTCCGCCATCCGTCCAGCTATTCTGATTTTCGATGGCAATAACCTTGCCTTTATGAGAGAAACGTCCGTTTTGCACACCGCCTCCGTAGAAGTATTCTTCGGGATTCTCCTTTAAGGTTACAGTCACTTCTTTAGGACCGAATACCACCGGAGCGACTTCTTCGATCACACATTTGCCGGTCAATGGATTAAGGACTTTCATCAGTCCGGTCTGCTTATTCAGTTCAATCCGTACTTGGGCGGTGGTGAGGGTGATATATCCATCTTTCTCATCCACCGACAGTCCAGAAACCTTGCGTCGGGGCTGGTCTACAAGTATCTGCGCTTCAGGTTTCGCTTCGGGGTCACGGATGACGCCTCCGGAATTGTCCTGAAAGACACGGAAAATATTCTCTCCGTAAAAGTCGATAGTCATCCGTTGCTGGTTCGTGAACAATACATCAACCGTCGTCGGGTTTATTTTCTCTGCACGAAGGATTCCCGAAGTCTGTTCCTGGCAGACGGATGCCGAAGAAACATCACTCTGATCCGATGCTACGGATGCCTGTATGGAAGAAAGGGAAATTGGACATAATAATAAAATGGCGGTAATACGCCTGAGATGTCGTAAAGAGATGGGGGTTTCTTTTTTCATGTTTTTATTTATTTAGTATTAGACATTAAGTGCCTTTGTATATTCTTTTAAAAATGATATTAACTAATTCAGATGACATACTATAAGATTATTAGTGTCAGATTGTAAAATTACTCGTTTGGTAATAAATACACTTCATCTTTGGGTTACCCTAAATCAGAAGCTGTTTTATTATTATTTATTCACAAATCCCATAGGGATAAGCGGAGGTCAATAGCGTGTCACCTTATTCGTAGTCGCTTTCAGATACTCAAAGCGGTTGATCAATTCGCCCAGCTTCTTCGGGTATTTGGTTGCTACATTTTCCTGCTGCCCGATATCTTTTTTCAGATTATAGAGCTTATATCCATATCCCAAACCGATAAAGTCTCCGTCTTCCTTGCTATACGGATTATAATAAGGAGGAATCAGTGCCCAGTCACCCTGACGGTAGGCGTAATTGAACATTCCTTCAATGACAAGTTCTTCACGTCCTTTCTTGCTCTTGCCCAAAAAGGTGTCCAAGGTATTTTCACTGTCCAGCTTGTCCGGATAAGACTGCCCTAACAAGGCGGCAAAGGATGCCAGCAAATCCATCTGGCAGACGAATGCATCGGAAACCTGCGGTTTAACTGCTGCCGGCCAGCGAAGCATAAAAGGTATACGTGTACCTCCGTCGAACATACTTGTCTTTCCTCCGCGAAGCGGACCGGCTATCTTATGATCTCCTACCAGCTCCACTGCATCGTCTTTGTATCCGTCATCCAGTACCGGACCATTATCACTGGTCAGCACGACGATTGTATTTTCAGCCAATCCCAGTTTATCCAGTTCTTTCAGAAATTCGGATACACACCAGTCGGCTTCCAAGATAACATCCCCGCGGGGTCCCATCCCCGACTGACCTGCAAAACGTTCGTTAGGAACACGGGGTACGTGTGGCTGATGCAATCCGTAATAAAGAAAGAAAGGGGCATCTTTATGGTCATTGACAAATTGCTTCGCCTTGTTCAAAAACAATTCCGCCATTTCCTCGTCTTTCCATTGTGCCGCCTTACCACCTTTCTGAAATCCGATACGGGGCACCCCGTTGACTATCGAACCGGCATGTCCCACACTCGGGTGCATCCGGAGCAGTTCGGGATTATTCTTTCCGGTAGGTTCTCCCGGAAAATTCTGCCGGTAATCCACATACAACGGATCATTGGGGTCTAGCCCCACTACACGTCCGTTTTCGAGAAATACACATGGGACACGGTCGTTCGTTGCTGCTTGAATAAAGGAATAATCGTATCCTATTTCGGCAGCTCCCGGATGAACCTCTTTATTCCAGTCTACTTTACCGTCTCCCAATCCGATATGCCATTTACCTACAGAACCGGTAGCGTATCCGGCTTGTTTCATCAACTTGGGTAAAGTAATCTTCTGGGTGTCGATGATTAATGCCGCATTACCGGGCAGAATTTTTGCATCGGTATTTGTCCAGGGATAAAGACCGGTCATTACGGAATAGCGGCTTGGAGTAGAGGTTGCCGCTGTGCAAAAACCTTGTGTGAAACGGATTCCTTCATTCGCCACACGGTCCATGCCCGGTGTAGAAATACGATGAGCACCATAGCAACTCAAGTCACCGTATCCCAAATCATCGGCGACGATCAGGATTACATTCGGTTGCTGCTTGTCAGCCGGTCGTTCCTTCGGATGAGCTTGTCCGGCTGTCAGCGTAGTAGGCATTGAAGAAATGCCTGCCAAAGCATAAAAGGCTAAATTCGTGTTTTTCATAATATGGGGGTTTTATGTGTTTAAAATGATCTCAGGTAAGCGATCAATAGGATGCTGTTGCCGGAATTCCCGTTCGCTTTATCAATTCTACAATCCGGTCCAGTTCTTCATGAGTGGCTTTCTGCAAATCATGATCGGGAGTCTCCCTGTCAATCGTATAGATCATTACCTGACTGGGAGCTATCTCCTTGACTGCTTCCAGCCAGGGGAGCACAAACTCATCGGATGTATTATCCATATCTTTCCCAAGGTAGCTACCTTTCAGAAACATAGTCTGAATAATACAATTTCCTTTGAATTCTTTCATCTTTTCGATGATCTTCCTTACGGAATATTTCCCGTTGGGACGATCCAGGAGATGAATGTATTCTTCGTTCACCGTATCCAGTTTGAGGATATTATTATCTATCTTGTTCAATGCATCGAATACCGCAGGGCGGTCGATGAAGGTAGAATTGCTCAATACACTTACTTTTGCATTCGGGAAATAGTGGTCACGAAGTGCCAGTGTATCTTCTATAATTTCCGGAAAATGAGGGTGGGCAGTCGGTTCACCG
>ERZ1504963.609-NODE-609-length-10443-cov-2.607047_pt1 | contig 10443 bp, 10 predicted proteins | sample MGYA00574585_ERZ1504963 | MGnify/ENA primary metagenome ERZ1504963 (study PRJEB39906, sample SAMEA3182070) | gut metagenome | biome: human; feature: gut; material: Stool; isolation source: human stools | place: Canada | collected 2011-11-22 ...
GCTCATAACGTACCACCGGGTTGAACAATCCGAATGAACCTCCTTTCAGTTTCACATAAGCATTATAGGATTTTTCCTTAAACAAGGGGGCCGCAGTCTTTATACTCAACGCCCCCGCCGAAGCATACATCCGTGCTGTCTGGAAGATGTCGTCAGCCTGGCCGATCGATAGGGAGATCATATCGACATTGTCCAAGGAGAAGCGGCTGATATCCACTTGGCCACTCTGTGCGTCCGTGACTGTCACCCCGTCGTAGCTGACAGCCGTATGTTTGGCGCCGAGGCTGCGGACGGAAACAGTTTTCAACCCTCCTATACCTCCGTAATCCTGCACCGTCACACCGGAGAAACGCTTCACCGCTTCCGACAAGTCCTGAACGCCGAGCCGTTCCATCCCCGCCTTGTCCATTACCTGAAGCGGCGTGCTCTCGCGGGTTGTGGAAGGGCGTACCTTTCCCAGCACTTCGACACCCGAAAGTTGGTGATAGGTCGTTGTGTCCACCTGCGCATACAAAGCGACAAACGGGAACAGCCAAGCACATAATAAGCCCGACAATCGTTTTATAAATAAATTCTGCATACCTTTCGATTCTTTAATCCCTTTACCCGAGGGACCAGATACTGAATAATGGCAGGTTTTCTGGCTTGTTCTCCCCTTTTCTATTGGCAATTGACAATGGATAATTGCCAGCTAATGGCAGCCTTCCCAACGAATCAATTAAAAGTTGAGAGTTATTCGCATTTAAACTTTCAACTTTCCACTTTCAACTGACTCACCAGTGGCAACAAGATTTGCCGGGGTTTCAGAACTTACAGCTACGGGTACAGCTCCGGACTTTCACCGGATTCCCTTTTACTAACCGTCAGCGGAAGCAAATACGGTTACACCATAATCCGACCACAAAGGTAGAAAAAACAGATGAGTAATCCTTTTTATTTAACAAAGTAAAACATTTCACCCATTTTCCACTGGCAAAGCGTCATATCTCGCTTAGAATCTTCTATCTCTACGATTTACAAAATAAGCTATTCCCGCTATTTTGGTTCATTTCAGAACTCGATTGGTTCATTTTAGAAGATGTTGAAATTAGTTGAATATTTAACTAAGTACAAAAAGACTCAAAAAGTAATATTTCCGGTTTTCGGAAATTCATAATTCGTAATATTGCAACCGAAGATTTGAATAGGATTAAGGAAAAAAGAGATTGTATGGGAGAAATAAAAGGTTATATCTCACAGGTTATCGGTCCGGTTGTGGACATTCATTTCGATAATGGCAAGGAAGAAAAGATAACGCTTCCCCGCATCCACGACGCAATGGAGATAACCCGCCCCAATGGAAAGATTCTGATTGTGGAAGTCCAGCAGCACATTGGGGAAAACACGGTCCGCACCGTAGCAATGGATACGACAGACGGACTACGGAGAGGAATGGAAGCCGTTTCACACGGTTCGCCCATCACGATGCCGGTCGGCGACCAGGTAAAAGGGCGTTTGATGAACGTAACGGGAAACCCCATCGACGGAATGACCGAACTCGACAAGAAAGGGTCCCTTCCGATCCATCGTGAACCGCCCAAGTTCGAGGACTTGACCACCAGCCGCGAAGTCTTGTACACCGGCATCAAGGTGATCGACCTGCTCGAACCTTATTCCAAAGGAGGCAAGATCGGTCTGTTCGGAGGAGCCGGCGTAGGGAAGACGGTCCTTATCATGGAGTTGATCAACAACATCGCGAAAAAAAACAACGGATTTTCCGTCTTTGCCGGTGTGGGTGAACGTACACGCGAAGGAAACGATCTGCTGCGCGAGATGATCCAGTCCGGAGTCATCCGATACGGCGAAGAATTCAAGAAAAGCATGGAGGCCGGTCATTGGGATTTGTCCAAGATCGATTACGACGAACTGGCCAAGTCGCAGGCAACACTGGTGTTCGGGCAGATGAACGAACCGCCGGGAGCCCGCTCTTCGGTAGCCCTTTCGGGACTGACGATCGCCGAGTCTTTCCGCGACCTGGCGGCAGAAGGGGAAACGAAAGACATCCTTTTCTTCATCGACAACATCTTCCGCTTCACGCAAGCCGGTTCGGAGGTGTCCGCCCTGTTGGGACGTATGCCGTCTGCCGTCGGTTACCAACCGACACTGGCCACCGAGATGGGAGCCATGCAGGAACGCATCACTTCCACCAAGAAAGGTTCCATCACTTCCGTCCAGGCAGTTTATGTGCCCGCAGACGACTTGACGGACCCGGCTCCGGCAACGACCTTTACGCACCTGGATGCCACAACGGTATTGAGCCGTAAGATCACCGAACTCGGTATCTATCCGGCCGTCGATCCGCTGGAATCCACTTCGCGCATCCTGGACCCGTTGATCGTGGGCAAAGAACATTACGAAACGGCACAGCGTGTGAAACAAATCCTCCAACGCAACAAGGAGTTGCAGGATATCATCTCGATCCTCGGCATGGAAGAACTTTCCGACGAAGACCGTCTGACCGTCAACCGCGCCCGTCGTGTACAGCGTTTCCTTTCACAGCCGTTCTCCGTAGCGGAACAATTCACCGGCGTGCCGGGCGTCATGGTCCCCATCGAAGATACGATCCGAGGGTTCAAGATGATCATGGACGGAGAAACGGACGACATCCCCGAACAAGCCTTTTTGAACGTAGGCACGATCGAGGACGTAATGGAAAAAGCAAAGCGATTGGCAGAACAAGCAAACGAATAACGGATATGAGACTGGAAATTGTATCACCGGACGGCATTCTTTTCGAAGGCGAGACCGAACGTGTTTCCTTTCCGGGAACAGCCGGTTCATTTGATATCCTCCCCCATCTTGCCCCGCTGATAGCCGCCCTCCGAGAGGGAACCATCCGATATGAAAACGATGGCAAAAGAGGCGAACAGGCCATTAAGAGCGGATTCGTGGAGGTGAAGGAGGATGACATATCTGTTTGCATCGAATAAAAAAGTATACGACATGACTGGGTGGTTAAAATTTAAGCTGATGGGATTGATTACATTTATCAATGTAGCCATTGGTGTGACGTTAGGAGGATTATTGTACACGATCTGGCCGGATCACTATTTCAAATGGTATCCTTCTATTCCGATCTTTTACTGGGTAATGGCAATAGCAATGACCTATATACTCGACCGGAAGAAAAAAAAGAACGGCGATGTAACGATTACCGCTTTCATGGTAGTCCGTTTCTGCAAATTCACGCTTGCCGTCGTTTTCCTATGGCTTTATGCCGCACTGGTCAGAGAAAACTTGAGGATGTTCGGCTTCACCCTGATGCTTTTCTATTTTATCTATTTGGGGTTGGAAACGTATACGGTTTATCTGTTTGAAAAGAAAAGAATGAAAAGAGAGAAAAAGGAAAATGATGAACAATATCAAAAATAACAGGTTGATATGGACAGTGTGGCTGATGTGGCTCTGTTTTCTGGCTCCGGCCCATGCAGAGACCCAAAAGGAAGGCATCGATGTCCAGGATATTGTCTTTTCGCACATTCAGGACGCTTACACCTGGCATATTACCGAATGGAACGGAAAGGAGATCGCCATCTCCCTGCCGGTGCTAGTCAGGAGTGAAGAGCACGGATGGGATATGTTCCTCTCCCACCATTTACATCACGGCAAGGTGCATCACAACTATTATATTGCCACCGAAGGCGAACACGCCGGCAAGGTGGTGGAAAAGAACAGTCGCGGAGAGGAGGTGCGACCAGTCGACTTGTCGCTGACCAAGAATGTTTGCGGCCTGTTCCTGAGTTGCGGTATCCTGTTGTTCGTAGTTCTGCGGACCGCTCGTTGGTACAAGAGACATCCGAACCAGGTTCCGCGCGGGTTTACCGGTCTGATGGAAATGACTATTTCCTACATACAGGACGGTGTCATCAAGGAATCGATCGGCAAAGAAGAGTACAAGCCATTCTCCTCTTATCTGCTGACAGTCTTCTTCTTTATCCTGATCAACAACCTGATCGGAATCATCCCGGTCTTTCCGGGAGGCGCCAACATCACCGGCAACATTGCGGTTACGGCTGTCCTGGCGGGATGTACGTTTATCGCTGTCAATCTGTTTGCGACAAAGGAATACTGGAAAGAGATATTCTGGCCCAACGCACCGATCTACCTGAAACTGCCGTTACCGATCATGCCCTTCGTTGAGTTTTTCGGCGTATTCACCAAGCCGTTTGCCTTGATGATCCGTCTGTTTGCCAATATTATGGCGGGACATACGATCATCCTCGCGCTCACCTGCCTGATCTTTATTACGGTATCGATGGGGCTGTTAGTGAATTTCGGAATGACGATCGTTTCGGTGCTGTTCTGCGCGTTCATGAACTGTCTGGAATTGCTGGTGGCTTGTCTGCAAGCATATATATTCACATTATTGTCAGCTAATTACATTGGTCTGGCTAAGGTTAAAGATTAAATATATCAGGTTACTAATTTAAAGTTTAAAACACTATGTTATCGACTATTTTATTACAAGCAGCTGCCGGAATGGGCATAGCGAAGATGGGAGCAACAATCGGAGCGGGATTTGCCGCTATCGGTGCAGGTATAGGTATCGGTCTGATCGGAAAAGGAGCTGTCGAAGCAATCGGCCGCCAGCCGTCTGCAGCGGGCGAAATCCGTACCTCGATGTTGATCATGGGTGCTCTGGTTGAAGGTGTGGCATTGTTTGCCATCGTGGTATGTTTCCTGGCTTTATTCCAATAAAAAGTAACAGGTTATGTCATTATTAACACCGGATTCGGGACTTCTGTTCTGGATGATCGTTTCATTCGGGATTGTCTTTGCCATCCTTTCCAAATACGGATTTCCTGTCATCATCAAGGCAGTGGAACAGCGGAAGGCCTACATCGACAACTCTCTTGAAACGGCTCCCCAGGCGAATGAACAGCTTGCAAATATTCAGGCCGAGGGAGCCCGGATACTTGCCGAAGCAAAGGAAAAGCAAAATGCCATCCTGAAAGAAGCCTTTGCCGAAAAGGAACAAATCATCGACGAAGCTCACCGGAAAGCTGCCGCCGAAACCCGTTTGCAGGTGGAAGAGGCTGCTCGGCGTATCCGCGAAGAGAAGGAGAAAGCAATCCGTGAAGTCCGTTCCGAGATTGCCGACCTTTCGATCGCCATAGCAGAAAAGGTGATGAAAGAAAAGATCAGCCGCGACAAGGAACAACAACAAATCATCGACCGGCTGTTGGATGAGGTATCGTTTTGTAAATCGTAACGTATGGATATAGGAACAATCTCTTCCCGATATGCGAAAGCCCTTTTCTCCCTCGCAAAAGAGAAAGGACTGGAAACAAGGGTATACGATGATATGAAGATGCTGGCAGACAGCTTCTCGCTCGAACCGGAACTGCGGATCGCCCTCGGCAATCCGATCCTCCCGGTAGAGGAAAAACTCAAGCTGCTGACGGCAGCAGGCGGCATAGAGGTCTCCGACCTGTATGAACGTTTCATGCACCTCGTACTGGAACATAAACGGGAAAGCCTCCTGCTTTTCATGGCACATATCTATATCCACCTGTACCGGAAAGACAAACGCATCACCCGCGTGCAGTTCGGCACCGCAGTTCCGGTAAGCGAAGAGGTAAAAGAACACCTCCAGGACAAGCTGAAGGAAGAGACAGGCAGCACCATCGAATTTTCCGGCATCGTACAACCGGAACTGATCGGCGGTTTCCGCCTGCGTATCGGGAACTACCGGATAGATGCCAGCTATGCGACACAGCTACGGGACATCCGTAGCCGGTTACTCGAAAACAGATAAAAACAGAAAGAAGTATGACAGATCAGATAAAAGTGAGTGAAGTTTCCGCCATCCTGCGTCAACAGTTGGAAGGGATCAGTACCGGCATCCGGACGGAAGAAGTGGGTACGGTGCTCCAGGTGAGCGATGGCGTAGCCCGGATTTACGGTCTCGACAACGCCGAGGCTAACGAACTCCTGCAGTTCGACAACGGGATGGAAGCGATCGTGATGAACCTGGAAGAGGACAACGTGGGAGCTGTCCTGCTGGGACCGACAGACCAAGTAAAAGAGGGTGACATCGTCAAACGTACAGGGCGTATCGCCTCCATCGATGTCAGCGAAGGTATGATCGGACGTGTGATCGACCCGCTCGGAAACCCTATCGACGGAAAAGGGGAAATCATGGGAGAAACCTGCGAGATGCCGCTCGAACGCAAGGCGCCGGGTGTTATCTTCCGCCAGCCGGTCAACGAGCCGCTGCAGACCGGTATCAAGGCTGTCGATGCGATGATCCCGATCGGACGCGGACAGCGCGAACTGATCATCGGAGACCGCCAGACCGGAAAAACCTCCATCGCCATCGACACGATCATCAACCAGCGCGGCAACTACGAAGCCGGCAATCCGGTCTACTGCATCTATGTAGCAATCGGGCAGAAAGGTTCTACCGTCGCCTCGCTTGTCAACACGTTGCAGGAAAAAGGCGCGATGGATTATACGATCGTTGTCAGCGCGACAGCATCCGATCCGGCAGCCATGCAATATTTCGCTCCTTTTGCGGGTGCCGCCATCGGTGAGTATTTCCGGGACAGCGGACGTCACGCCTTGGTTGTCTACGACGACCTTTCGAAACAAGCGGTCGCCTATCGCGAGGTATCCCTGATCCTGCGCCGTCCCTCCGGACGAGAGGCGTATCCGGGGGATATCTTTTACCTACATTCCCGTCTCCTCGAACGGGCCGCCAAGATCATCAACCAGCCCGAAGTGGCCCGGCAGATGAACGACCTACCGGACAGTATGAAGGACAAGGTGAAAGGCGGAGGTTCCCTGACTGCCCTGCCGATCATCGAGACACAGGCGGGCGACGTATCGGCCTACATCCCAACGAACGTCATCTCCATTACCGACGGGCAGATCTTCCTCGAAACCGACCTCTTCAACCAGGGAAACCGCCCGGCGATCAATGTCGGCATCTCGGTATCCCGTGTGGGTGGTAATGCCCAACTGAAAGCGATGAAGAAGGTGGCCGGAACACTGAAGATCGATCAGGCACAGTTCCGCGAACTGGAATCATTCTCCAAATTCGGTGGCGAGATGGATGCCGTAACGGCTTTCACGATCGACAAAGGGCAAAAGAACACACAACTGCTGATACAACCTCAATACAGTCCGATGCCTGTCGAAGACCAGATCGCTATCCTTTACTGCGGTACACAGGGATTGCTGAAAGGAGTCCCATTGGATAAAGTGCACGACTTCGAAAAGGAATTCCTGCGCGAACTGCACACATCACACCAGCACGACGTGCTGGACATCCTGAAAACCGGAACCATCGATGACGATATCCGGAAAAAACTGGAAGAAACAGCGAAACAATTAACAATGGACAATTGACAATGGATAATTACAACAAGCGACACCTAATTGTCAATTAAAAAAGGGGATTATGGCATCACTAAAAGAAATAAAAGTCCGGATCGCGTCTATCCGGAGCACACAGAAAATCACCGCAGCCATGAAAATGGTCTCTTCGGCGAAGCTCCATCATACCCAGACGTTGACCGAACACACACTTCTCTATGCAAACAAGCTTTCCTCCATCTTAAACGGCCTTTTAGATGCGGAATGTGACCTGGAATCACCTTACACTGAAAAGCGCGAGGTGAAGCAGGTCGTTATCGCCGTTTTCTCATCCAGCAGCGGATTATGCGGCACGTTCAATGCCAACGTATGGAAAGAGCTATCCGCCCGTCTGCACGAATTAGAAGCACAACACATTTCTGTCTGTCTCTACCCCATCGGGAAAAAGATCGCTGACGAACTGCACAAGGCGGGCTATGCCACCGAAGACGATTTCCTGCATTTAGGAGAGAAACCTTCGTTCGAAGAGGCTGTCCGCCTCGCCGGAAAGCTGATGGAGCTCTTTTCTTCGGGCAAGGCCGACCGGGTGGAACTGCTTTACCATCATTTCAAGAATATGGCGACACAGGTATTGACCCATAAAGTCTACCTGCCGGTCACCCTGCCGCAGGCCCCGGTTAAAAACACCGTCCCGGCAATCGATTACATCTTGGAACCGTCACCGGAAAGCCTTCAGGCATTGCTTTTCCCGAAGCTACTCAACCTGACGGTCTATACGACGTTGCTCGACACGACGACATCCGAACATGCCGCCCGTATGATGGCGATGCAAACGGCTAACGACAATGCCAACGACCTGATCCAAGAACTGACCTTGCAATATAACAAAACCCGCCAGCAGGCCATTACCAATGAACTATTGGATATTATGGGAGGACAGTAACAACGTCCGGCTGTCCGCTAAAAAACACGAAGCTCCGGCGAATCACTTCGACGGAGCTTCTTACTTTAATTACTATTGAACAATATTCTAACAACAAATAACAATACTATTATATTATGTATAGAAGAATAAAATCATCAGTTGTGCCGTCAGTACCCGCAGGAACATCGTCAAGGGATAGACCGTCGCATAGCCGACAGCCGGAGCATCGTTTCCCGCCGTTGCATTCGCATAGGCCAGCGCAGGCGGATCGGTCATACTTCCGGCAAGCAAGCCGATCAACATAAAATAATTCAGTTTGCAGTAATAGCGCCCGATCAACCCGATGACCAGCAACGGCAGCATTGTGATGATAAAACCATAGCCGATCCAAATAACCCCACCTCTATTCACGATCGTATCGATAAATCCGCCTCCCGCATTCAGTCCGACGCAGGCGAGGAACATCGTGATCCCGATCTCGCGCAACATCAGGTTGGCGCTTTGCGTCGTATAGGTCACAAGTCGGTAACGATAGCCGAAACGGCTGATCAGGATCGCCACAATCAACGGCCCGCCAGCCAATCCCAGCTTGATCGGCTGCGGAATTCCCGGAACTGAAAATGGTATACTTCCCAAGACGATTCCCAATGCAATCCCGATAAAGATGGTAATCAGGTTCGGCTCGTTCAGCCGCTTCATGGAATTACCCAAAATAGCACTCACCTTGTCGACTGCCAATTCGCTTCCGACAACCGTCACCCGGTCGCCCACCTGCAACTGCAATCCCTGTGTCGCCACCAATTCAAGACCGGCACGGTTGACACGCGTCACATTGATACCATGCAAGCGACGCAGTTGCAAATCCCCTAACCGGCGGCCTGTCAGTTCCGGCTTTGTCACCAAGATACGGCGGCTGATGAACTGGCTCTCTGCCGGAATCCACTGCTTCCGGTCCATCTGGATTTCTTCCCCGATAAATGTTTTAATCGTTTCCACATCATGCTCGGTCGTGATGACGAAGATTTTATCGTCTTCCTGCAAAACGGTGTTTCCAGTTACAATCTCGACCTTATTAGTCGCTTTGCGCCATATACGCGAGATGACAAATTCGCGATGCTCCAGCAAAGCGGCCAACTCGATCACCTTTCTCTTAAACACTGCCGGATTCTTAACGATCAACGAGACAGGGATGGCTTCCGCATGCGTATCATTCTCCGCCTCCAGCTTCTTCGCTTCATCATCGAAACTGACATGGAACACATACCGGATAAACAGCATCGCCAGAATGATCCCGATTACGCCTAACGGATAGGCAACGGCATAACCCAGCGCAATGCTCTCGTCCCCACTTCCCATCATATCCGTATAAGCCTGCTGAGCAGCACCGAGCCCCGGCGTATTAGTGACCGCTCCGGACAAGATCCCGACGATGGTCGGGATCGGTATGTTCGCCACGAAGTGTATCACCAAAGCCATGGCCACACCTAAGAAGACAATACCGCAAGCCAGCCCGTTCAGCGTCATTCCCCCTCTCTTGAACGAAGAGAAAAATCCTGGACCGACCTGCATACCTACCGAATAAACAAATAAGATCAATCCAAATTCCTGAAAGAAATGAATAACGGCAGGATGGATATAAAAACCGAAATGTCCGAGCATGATCCCGACAAAAAGTACCCACGTAACCCCCAACGAGATTCCGAAGACCTTGATTTTACCTAACTGGATACCGGCTGCAACCGTAAATGCGAGCAACAGAAGGGAATGTCCTATCCCTTCGCCCCACAGTAGTTCTTTAATCCATTCCATGATACCCTATCGATCTTTACGATAAACCGGAGAAACGTCGAAAGCATAGAACGTGTCCCGAATATGCCCGATACATTCCGGACAAAGGCAATTCTTATAATAGACCCTGATAAAGGTTTTCTGATACTGGTCCAAGCCAGTAGCTGCAAAGTCGCCCGACAATAAATCGATATTGCCACAAACTTTGTGCCACAACGCGAGCAAAGCTTTTCCATCTTTTTACTATTTATGAAATTAGAAATTTTTTCGAACCATTCTCCTAACCCACGAGGAAAGAATAGCCTTTAATGAACGGCAGGTCTTCTGACTGACTCCCATCCTGAAGCCTTCCCGGTTTATAACCATAAGCC
>ERZ1504963.661-NODE-661-length-9713-cov-3.820046_pt1 | contig 9713 bp, 5 predicted proteins | sample MGYA00574585_ERZ1504963 | MGnify/ENA primary metagenome ERZ1504963 (study PRJEB39906, sample SAMEA3182070) | gut metagenome | biome: human; feature: gut; material: Stool; isolation source: human stools | place: Canada | collected 2011-11-22 ...
GCGTTTCTACAATCACGTGTCCATTCCCAAACTTATCTTCGTACCTAAAAGCCGATATGGATTTAAGCCATGACTTTACTTTCTTACGATCCAGCATTTCCTTGAAATCGTAAGACGAGCATTCCGCTATCAATATATTGTTATGAATTTGCATCGTTTTCTTTTTGTTGTTTAGGGATAAAGCCCAAGTTCTATACACAAAGGTAAGGATAAAACCGGATATTATGTTAAAATCACCCCCATCGATTTGATTATTATGTGTTTATATCACGATATTTATCAAATAAATCTGTACTTTTGCAGTAAAGAGCTGTGGTTGCTTATGGATGCTTATTTTCGGGTTTCCGCTATATTTGCAACACGTTCACGCAAGTTGCTCATACAGAGATGCTGTTGATTTTGAGGAAGTCAAATGATTCCGATAAGGAAACGAATAATAAACAATAAGCAAAAGCGTGCAGCTCAATGAGTTGCACGCTTTTTACGTTTAGGAGTCGGTGAGATTGAGATAATGTTTTTGGCATCCTTCCCAACAGCTATTTGGAATCAATGATCTAGTGAAGTGGGAAATACACTTATTGTGTTAAAAAAGGCGGCAAAATTTATGGTTCAACCGAGTAACTTCATTACATTTGCGTTATGTATGCAATTATGGCAGATTTGAATCGCATTAAAGTAGTTTTGGAGATTGATGTGCGAGAACTGATAAATAAATCGAAAGAATAAAAGAACAATATGGCAATGAAGATAAATAGCCCTTATACGGCTGCAATTACGGGTGGAGGTTTTTTACTTAATGAGACGCTTGCTCTGCTTCCTCTCTTGCAAAGTGAAGATCGAGAAGAACTTCTCAAAGATGAACGATTGAACAACCGTGTACTGATGATTAATGCTGAAACATCAAGAAAGAAGGCAATCCTAGAGATTAGTCGTCGTTATGATACGATGTCACCTGCTTTCTGGCAGGACTTTTTAGTGATGACTGCCGCAGAGCAGCCTATTGCTCTCTTTTTTGTGATGTTGAAGACGTACAAAATACTTTTTGATTTTCATGTAAACGTGACGATACGTCGTTGGAACAGCGTTGCTAAGTCTGTGAAGAGAGAAGATATCCTCATGGAATTTAATGAAATATCTGCTCGTGATGCATTTGTTGACTCGTGGAGTGAAGCTACGAAGGACAAAGTGATTAGTGCCTATTTATCTATTTTGCGAAAGATAGGAATTCTCGATAGAACTAACCAATTGCAAGTGCTTGATTGTACCAACTATCCATACTATTTGCAAATTGGCGAATCTTGGTTTTTGGAGGCTTGTTTGTTACAGCCTTATCAAATAGAAAAGATTAAAAACAGTTTGGCATGACGATAAAAGAACTGGATGATAAACTTAATAGTCCCGGATTTCAGGATACTGAGAACGGCGACTTATTCTATAATTTCTTCATCTACCAATATCCGGCAGAGAAGGAATATGATATCCGTAAGCAGATACAGGAGTTCAAACAAAACCTTATCCGTCCTACGAATTATGTGGATGTGCTCACGCTCGACTTGTTTGAAGAGTTCTGTAACTACCTCAATGGACAAAAGTTTCTCAAGTTCGACTCCATGCTGCAATATTTGCTCGAGAAAGAACAGGAGCAGCCCGATACGAGCGATAAGATATTCAGCACATTGGAGCGTCATGCCCATAGTGAGAAGTTCGTGAAATATCTGCATGAGCGGATCGTGGCGCATATCACGATTGATGATGAATATCGTCGTCCATACGTGTTTATGTATGGCATCGGCACCATGTATCCTTATCTTCGTGCCAATGAACTTTTGGCAAAGTACGAGGATTACAATGAGACCGGACGCTATAAAATCATTCTCTTTTATCCCGGACATCGGGAACAAAGTTCATTCAAACTCTTTGATACCTTAAATGACCATCATACTTATCGTGCAACCTTTTTAATAAACGAATAAACGATGCAACTACAAGATCTGTATATCAAATCCATTAATCGTCCGGTCAATCCGGCAGTTTCTGCTACCAAGTTCGATAAAGAGACCATTGATATTGAAATCAAGGAATACGTTTTTACCGATGAAATCCTCAATGGACTTTATCGCATTCTGAATGCTATCAAGAACAATAAACCTTACGACCATGTTGGTATTTGGATTGATGGCTACTACGGTTCGGGTAAATCTCACTTCTTAAAGTACCTCGACTACTGCATTACTCCCGAAACTCGCGATGTAGCTTTAAAACGTTTACTTGATGCTGTGAAAGAAATCGATCCTTTCGATGGTAAGCACAACCTTCAGTTTGAGTTTTCACAGGTTCAAGATATTGCTTCGTGGCTCAAGACTGCCACCATCGATACCTGTATCTTCAACCTCGAAACCTCCTACAATGCGGCTACCGACAAAAAGAAGGCTTTTTTGCAGGTGTTTTGGGATGAGTTTAACGGCAAACGTGGACTGAACAAGTTTAACCTCACCTTAGCACAGCTTTTGGAAAAACCGCTGATGGAGCGTGGGCTGTTGGAACAATTTAAGGAGGTGATTGCCGAGATGGGTGGCGATTGGAACAATCCCAGCGAGGCTGCCGATTTGGTGGATCAAGCCTTGGAGATGGTTGTAGATGCCGCTTGTGAACTCAATCCGCAGTTTGACCGCAACTCCCTTTACAACCATATCGACAAGCGCGACTATGCCATCAGTATCGACCGCTTCGGTATGGAACTGGCAGACTATATCAAAGACAAAGGCGAAGATTATCGCTTGATATTGCTTGCCGATGAGGTGAGCCAGTTTATCAATAAGGAACGCGACCGTTACTTGAATCTGCAAGAGATTATCACTAAACTTTCTGAAGCTTGCAACAATCAGGTGTGGGTGGCTTGTACAGCTCAGCAGGATCTCAGCGAGATTATGGATGACTGTAATATTGGTGAAGAAAAGGACAAGGAAGGAAAGATTAAAGGTCGTTTTGAAGTGAAAGTATCACTCAAAGGCACGCAGCCCGAAGTGATTACACAGAAGCGTATCTTGGAAAAGAAGCCGGAGGTGAAAACCGACTTAGCTGCCATGTACGAGCAGCAGCAAGGAGCCTTCAGTCTCCAGTTTAAGTTACCAAATGCGTATAAGAGCTACGATACGGAGACTGACTTTATCGACTTCTACCCCTTTGTTCCTTATCAGTTTAAGCTCATCATGCAGGTGTTCGACTCTTTCCTTGCTTTGGGGTATGTGGCTAAGGAGGTGAAAGGTAACGAACGAAGCATCATCAAGGTGATTCACGCTACGGCTAAGGCTCCCAACAATGCTCAGGCCGAAGTAGGTAAGTTCGTTTCGTTTGATGAACTTTACAACAATATGTTCGAGGAGGGTTTGCAGGCCCGTGGACAGAAGGCTGTGGATAATGCTATCCGCATTGCCCGTACCTATGCTGACCCGAAACTGGCGGTACGTGTAGCCAATGTCCTCTTTATGGTTTGCAATATTTCGCAAACTGATCAACTGGTTTTCCCGGCAACGCTCGACAATATCACCACGTTGCTGATTAACGATATGACCACGCCTCGCCTCAATCTGAAGAATGAGGTAGAAAAGGTGGTAGATTTCCTTTGCGACAACAACATCATCCGTCGTGAACAAGGCCGTCAGGGTGCGCCCGACTTCTTCTCGTTCTATAGCGAAGAGGAAATGAAGGTAGCCGAGCTGATTAAAAGTCAGACTGCTGATAACAACCTACAAGCCGGTGAGCTGAAAGAAATTTTCAACCGTTACTTGAAAGGATTGAAGAACAAGGAGCAATACAAAACTCGTTCGTTTGCCGTGGGAATGACCATCAATCAGCGTAACTACCTCAGTAATAACCCTGATGTGGTTGTGGAGTTTATGATGGATGACGACTATGATACACCCGAACAACTTGCTCTACAAAACCAGACCAATCGGTTGGTGTACTATGTGGGGCCACAGTTTCGTGCCAATGCTCGTTTGCGCAACAACTTCTATTGGTATTGCAAGGTGCAGAGCTATATGACCGCCAATCCTGCTACCAGCGACGAGAATGCTGCCGTGCGCGAAGAATTTAAAAAGCGTGCCAGTGAAGTGATGAGTGGCATTATTGAGAAAGAGTTCCAAAAGATTCTCGACACCTGTCCTCTAGTAAGTGGACTTTCTGTAATTGATGATGTAGAGTTGGGTAATAAAAAAGGGAATGACCGCTACTTGGCTGCTATAGAGAAACACCTTTCCGGCATCTATACCAAAGCTGGGTTGGTAGATTTACCGCAAATTCCCCGAAACAGTGATAGACTCAAGACGGCTATCCTTCGTCCCGTGAATCCGGGTGATTACGAGGGATTAAATGACTCGCTTACCGAAGCGGAACATGAGGTGGAAATTTACCTCAACAAGCAATACGAGGAGTTGAATGTGGGTGATGTGGTAGCCAAGTTCTCTAAAGCACCGTTCGGTTGGGATGGCATCTGTACCCTATATGTGGTGAACGAACTTGTGCGTCGGCATAAGCGTGACTATAGTTATAGCAACAATCCCAATGTGGAGGTGAATATTGTAGCAAACCGTTTGCTGAGCGAAACCAACAAGTTTACTATTCGTCCGGCTGTAACCATTTCGCCCGAGGTGATTAATGGTTTCATTGCCGCTTGGAAGAACATCTTTGGTGTGAGCGAATCTTTCTCCACTACCGATAGTACCCAGCTATTCCGTCTCAGTCGAGAGAAAGAGAATGTGCGAAGTGTGGAGAATGTAGTAGCACGCTACAAGCAGCACTACAAGGATAATGCCGCATACTCTTTCAGTGCGCCGCTCGACGAGATGGTGACCTTGCTCGAAGGTTGGCTTGCCGAGCGCGATCCGTTGAAGTATTTCCGTCGTGTGATTGACGAACAGCAGCAGGCGCGCACCCTCTTCGATACTTGTAAAGAAGTCGTGCAGTTTGTCCAAGACCAAATGGGTAATTATAAGGATGTGCTCCGCTTTGTACGCGATAATCGGGATAATTTTAGCTTCGTACCTATTGAGCTTCACGAGGCAGTTACGCAGTTGATAGGAATAGAGAATGCAGCATGGCCCATCGGCATACGTACTTATATGAAGCTTCGCAACACTCTTGCCGGGGCTATCGATGTTAAACGAACAGAACTTCGCAAACAAATTGCTGAAGAATATGCCAAAACGTATGCTCAGTTGGAGCAAGGCTGTAAGGAAAACGAGGTATCGACTTCTGTTCTCTCAGATCAAGAGGTCATAGTAAAACTCAAAACACAACCGGATAGCATTCCTGTGTTGCAGACCAACCTCGATACCAATGCATTCTTTGCAGAGCAAACAGCGAAGATATTGGCTGCAAAACCGAAGCCTAAACCTACGGTTGGTGATGACAAAAACAAGAAGGAAGAAATTCCTGCTAAGAAGTATCCTACACAGGTAGCTTTGAGTACTCGTACCACTTTACCTATTGGCTCAGAGGCTGATGTGGATAAGTATTTGGCACAACTCAAGAAGCAGCTAATGGCACATATTGACAAAGGCGAGACGGTAATGATTATCAAATAATGAAATGAAGGAATAAGATAGATGGATACTAATAGATTAAAGAAATTTGCTATTGAAGCACGCAATATACTAAAGGCGGGTATTGCCGCCAAACTCACCAGCTTGGGCTTTGACAGCAAGGGTGGAGTGGCTGAGAATTTACGCCCGCAACTCTTGCAGGGCGGTACGCTTTGGAACGGACGGACTCTCTCCGAAGGATTTTATCACCAATGGATGCGGCTCTATGAGGAGGTGCAGGCTAAGGGTGTGAACGAAGTATATGAGCAAGCAGCTTACACATGGTTTAATCGTCTGGTAGCCATTCGTATCTTACAAAAGAACGGACTTTGCGAACCGGTAAGTACATACGCCGACTCTGCACATACCCCGCAGATTGTAAACCAAGCCCGGCAAGGGCTTTTCCCTCCAATGGAGGAGGCGAGCAAGCGTCACCTTTTGGAACTCCTTGATGACGATACGAAAGTTACTGAACAGTTTGCTGTGCTTTTGGTGGCATGGTGCCATGCCAACCCTATCCTGCAACGTTGCTTTGGCACTATGGAGGACTATACTGAACTGTTGCTTCCCGCCAATATTTTGGTGGAGAATGGTTTTATCGACCTCTTGAACCACACTGAGTTTATCACCGACGAAGAGTTTCGCTCGCCCGAACTGATTGGTTGGCTTTATCAGTTCTACATCAGTGAACGTAAGGATGAGGTGTTTGCCAAGAAAGGTAAGTTTGAGGCTGATGAGATTCCTGCCGCCACGCAGATTTTTACGCCTAACTGGATTGTGAAGTACATGGTGCAGAATACGGTGGGACGTATCTATCTCGATAACAATCCCTATACCACTTTGGCTTATAAGGAGAAATGGCAATACCTCGTGGAGCCTGCAGAACCGACTCCTGCTAAAGCTATTCTTCATTACAATGAACTGACCGATTTGAAAGTAGCTGATCTTGCTTGTGGTTCGGGGCATATCCTTAACGAGTGCTTCGATTTACTCTACGATCTTTATATCACTGAGGGTTATACTCGTGTCGAAGCCATAACACATATTTTCCAAGATAACCTCACGGGCATCGATCTCGATCCTCGTGCACAGCAACTTTCGCTCTTTGCATTGACGCTGAAGGCTTGCCAACGTGAGCATAGCTTTGCAGATGCACATTGTTTGCCACGGGTGCTGACGATGCCGAAGGTGCCATTGCCATTGCCTACTGATACTCGATTAGCGGTAGAAATTGATGCGGCCAATATTTTGTTGAAGGATGCTGATTCTTTAGGTAGCATCATGAAGTTTAACCTTACACCTGCTGCTCGTGAATGGGTGGCTTCGCTGGTTGCTGAGAATGAGGCGGCAGCGTTGGTGGTAGCGTTGACAGAGCAGTATGATGCGCTAGTGATGAATCCGCCATATATGGGCGGAGGTAATATGAATGAGGTGTTGAGTAAATATGTGAAGAAGAATTATGAGGATGGAAAGGGAGACCTTGCAACCGTTTTTGTAGAGATGATGGCACAACGTACATCAACTCATGGTCGTTATGCCTTTATAATACCTCCTTCATGGATGTTCTTAAGTACTTTCGAAGGCTTGCGAAAGAGCATTATCAACAATCGAACTATTGATTCATTGCTTCATTTGAGTCGTGGTGTGTTTGGTGCTGACTTCGGTGCGTCTTCGGTTGTTATTTCCAATACAAAAAGTTCCGATGCGTGTGGCATTTACTTTCGTCTCATCGAACGTACCTTCCAAGAGTTCGATCAAAAGCATTTGCAATTACTCTTTGAAAAGACATTGTTAAACCATGACTTCCGTTATCTCTTTGCTGATTACAGCAAGGATGTGGAGGATGTTGTCTATTCCGAACAAGGTGCAAAGATATACTACCCCAATGTGCCGCAGGCTAACTTTGAGAAGATTCCCGAATGCCCGATTGGGTATTGGGCTACACGAAATCTAGTTCTTACATTCAAAAATAAACTTATAAAAGATGTTGCTGATCCCAAAGCTGGATTAGCAACAGGTGATAATAATACTTTTATGCGTTTGTGGTCAGAAGTAGACTATCATAACATAGGTAAAGGATGCAAGACAACAGAAGATACTAAAAATTGTAGCGTAAAATGGTTTCCTTGTTTAAGTGGAGGCCATGCGAGAAAATGGTCTGATTATATTGAATATGTGGTTGATTGGGAAAATGATGGGTATAATTTAAAGCGCTTTATAGGTAAAAATGGGAAACTTGCATCAAGGCCTCAAAATACGCGCTACTATTTTAAAAAAGGACTAACTTGGAATAAGATTAGCTCCAATACTTTTTCTGTAAGATATAAACGTACCGGAAGCATCTTTGATGATACTAGTAGATGTGCTTTTATTGAAGAAGATGATAAATTTATATTTTATCTGGTTGGATTGCTTTGTTCAAATGTTAGTTTCGGTTATCTAAAGCTGTTTAATCCTACTATGAGCTTTACTAATGGTGATATTCAAAGAATTCCAATTATAGATAAATGTTCAGACATTATAGATGATTTGGTTAAGCAGAATATCGCAATAAGTAAACTCGATTGGGACTCCCACGAAACTTCCTGGGACTTTCAGCAAAATGAGCTTATCTCTCTTATAAATTTCACAGAACAAGACCTTACTCCTGAATCACTTATTGCTTTATGTAGTACTACTGCACAAAGTGACGCAGTAAGACAACAAGCTGATGAAAGTCCTCGTGCGATTCGTATGAAGGACTTGATAGAACGTTATCACAAAAAGTGGTACACTCTATTTATGCAGCTTCACGCCAATGAAGAAGAACTCAACCGCCAGTTTATCGCTATCTACGGCCTGCAAGACGAACTTACCCCCGATGTTTCTTTGAATGAAATCACCATCTTGCAACAAGGCGAAGTAAACACTGAGGGCAATTCCGTGAAGTGGCACGATGAAGTAATATTGAAGCAACTCCTCAGTTACGCCGCCGGTGTATGGATGGGCCGCTACCGTCTTGGCAAGCCGGGGCTGCATATCGCTCACCCCAACCCCACAGCTGAGGAATTAGCTCCTTATACCTATAACGGTCACACCATCGAGATAGATGATGATGGCATTTTCCCCTTGATGGCTGCCGATAGTGGCTTCACAGATAATGCCTGCCTACGTACTGCTCAATTCGTGAGCGATGTGTTTGGTGCGGAGTATCAGGTGGAGAACCTTAACTACATTGAGCATACCCTCGGCAAGACCATAGAGCAGTATTGGCAAAAGGATTTTTGGAAAGACCATAAGAAGATGTATCAGAATCGTCCCATCTATTGGCTGTTTGCGAGCAAAAAAGGCAGCTTCCAGTGTATTGCCTACCTGCATCGCATGACACCTTATACCCCCGAACGCATCCGCAGTAAATATCTTCTGCCCTTCATTGAAACATTAGGTCGCAAGATTGCCGATCTCACAACTCGTGCTGCCGACCTCAGCACCGCCGAACGTAAGAAGCTTGACACATTGAACAAGCAGCTCGAGGAGTGCCGTGAATATCATGACCGTCTTGCTGTAGTAGCTGAACAAGCTATCCCGCTTGATCTTGACGATGGCGTGGTGGTGAACTATGCTAAATTGGGTGATGTAGTTAGTAAACTAAAATAGAGTAGTACAATGGATAAACAGCAACTTTCTAATTTGTTACATATACAAAACGCAAGCCGTGAAAATCGTTTGGTCGTATTTGTTGGTGCTGGGGTTTCAAGAAACTCTGGTATTCCGACATGGAACGACCTTATTAAAACGATGAAGTCAGAGTTACCTGATAAACTTGCTAATGATATGGATGCACTGAAGGTAGCTCAACTGTATAAAGATGCAAGAGGTCACAAAGAGTATATGGATAAAGTAAAAGAAGTTTTACTTTATAATAAGGCTGTTCCCAATCCATTGCATAAAAGAATTCTAGCACTTAAACCATGTCATATGGTAACTACTAATTATGATGACCTAATCGAACAAGAACTTATTAATGAATTCATACAATATGCTGTAGTAAGAGAAGATAAAGATATACCGCAAATGGTACATCCTAATGCTCTTGTGAAGACTGTCTCTTATACACATCTGACGCTGCCGACGAATAGAGAGGTGTAGATC
>ERZ1504963.672-NODE-672-length-9572-cov-3.608700_pt1 | contig 9572 bp, 3 predicted proteins | sample MGYA00574585_ERZ1504963 | MGnify/ENA primary metagenome ERZ1504963 (study PRJEB39906, sample SAMEA3182070) | gut metagenome | biome: human; feature: gut; material: Stool; isolation source: human stools | place: Canada | collected 2011-11-22 ...
GTTCTGACGGGCTGTGGCGGTACGCAGAAGAAATTAACCGAATATGTCAATCCTTTCTTGGGTACGGCTACTTTGTGGGAGCCTGAGGACTTAGGGTATACGCGCAAAATAAAGTCACGTACATGGGGTGCGGAAACTTATCCGGGTGCTACCTTGCCCAACGCAATGGTGCAGCTCAGCCCCGTTACACAGTTTCGTAGCGGTGCGGGCTATCAATATGAGGACACTGTGATTTATGGTTTTTCACATACTGCTAAAGGGCATTGGAACTTGTTGCATGTCCCCATGTTGCCAGTGGTGGGAACTATCGCTCCGGGTAATTATTGCTCCGGGTTTAGTCACGAGAAGGAATCTGCGCATCCGGGGTATTACCAAGTTTATCTGGAACGCTATAAAGTGAACGCCGAGTTGACCAGTACCTTGCGTTGTGCCTACCATAAATATACTTTCGGCAAGGGCGACGATAAGTCATTATTGGTAGACATCCGCCGTTCTAATAATGATGTCCGTGATTGGAAGATTGAGAAGGTTGACGATAATACGTTCACGGGTTATCAAGATGGCGATGGTAAAATCTACTTTTACGCTAAGACCAACTATAAAATAGGCCAAGTGGAAATGGTAAAAGACGACAAACATGAGGTGGCTGTGCTGCGTTTTATCGACAGCAAAGGTGTTGAACCTTTGGAAGTGAAGGCTGGTTTCTCGTTTGTGAGTATAGAGAATGCTCAAATGAATTTGAAGGCCGAAATGTTGAACAAAAGTTTTGCACAAGTGGCAGAAGAAGCCGATGCGGCTTGGGAAGCACTCCTCTCCAAGATTCAAGTTGCAGGTGGCACGGAACGTGAAAAGAGATTGTTTTATTCTACTTTCTTCCATGCTTTTAAATGGCCGGCTTTGCGTAGCGATGTGAATCATGAATATACTGATGTCCGTGGCGAAGTAGTGAATAACGGCTTCCACTATTACACTGACCCTTCTTTTTGGGACGATTATCGCAACAAACTGGTACTCATAGGTATGATTTCTCCCGATGTGACTACTGACATCATTAGGTCTATTATTGACAAAGGTGAGAAGCGTGACGGCTACATGCCCACCTTCTTCCATGGTGATCACGCTTCCACTTTTATTTCTGGTTCTTGGTTGCGTGGTTTGCATGATTTCGATCTGGAGCGTGCTTATAAGTTGATTCTGAAAAATGCTACGGTGCCCGGTAAAGGAGGACGTCGCTATTTGGATGAGTATATGGAGCGAGGTTGGATTGCTGAAAAAGACACAGTGAATGTACCCACATGGGACGAATACAAAGGGGCTGTGACCAAGACCCAGGAATATGCTTACGATGACTATGCCGTAGCCTTGGTAGCCAAGGAGCTGGGAGATGAAGCCAACTACAAACTGATGATGGAACGCTCCAACAACTACAAGACGCTATTCGACCCCTCTACCGGCTTTTGGAGAGGTAAGATTGACGATGGTAGCTGGATTCAGGATTTCGATCCGTATTATCCCTATTACCAGTACATGTACCGTGAGGCCAATGCATGGAACGCCCTCTTCTTCGCCCCCCACGACCCCGAAGGCATGATTAAGCTCTATCCCAGTAAAGAGGCGGTGGAGGCTAAACTGGATTCCTTATTCAGCGAACCGTGGAGAGGTTACGAGGCCCACAACCTGACCGGATTCATCGGAAACTATTGCCACGGAAACCAGCCGGGACACAGCATTCCTTACACCTATTATTTCATAGACAAACAAGAGAAAGCCCAATGCATTCTCGACAGCCTGATGAACCACTACTATGACATGGGTGCCGACAAGCTGGCTTATGCAGGGATGGATGATGCCGGCGAGATGTCTTCGTGGTATGTGCTCAATGCTATTGGACTTTACACTTATTCGCCTGCCGATCCTGAATATATTGTTACTGTTCCCTTGTTCGATAAAGTGACGTTCAATCTGAATGGTCGTCCCTTTACGATTGTGAAGAAAGGAAGCGGCAAGAAGATTATTGACATTACTTATAACGGTAAAAAGATTGACGGTTACTTTATCACCCATGACCAACTGAGGGAGGGCAAGGAACTGGTGATTACTACGGAATAGATAAACAATGGAGTTATGAAAAGAAATATACTGCTTCTATTCACATTCTTTGCTTGCATTACTGTACAAGGGCAGACTCCGGTTCGTTTGGTTGATCTGAGGAGCGAACATCTTGACAGACCTATAGGTTTGGATAATCCCGTTCCACGCCTTTCTTGGCGGATGGAAGATGGTAGGCAGGGAGCTGTGCAGACTTCCTGGCGGATTGTGGTAGACGAAGACTCGTTGAATGTGGTCAATGGCTGTGGCAGGATGTGGGATAGTGGAAAGAACGATTCCCGTAATCAGCTTGTGGCCTATGCGGGCAAAAAACTGCAGCCTTTCACTAGATATTATTGGAAAGTAATCTGCAGCGACATGGAATATAAGGAGACTGCTTCTCCTGTCTCTTACTTTGAAACGGGCATGATGGGGATGCAACATTGGCAAGGTGCTTGGATTGGCGATGGCAAGGATATTCATTATGGGCCTGCCCCTTACTTCCGAAAAGAGTTCAAGACCGGCAAAAAGGTAAAGTCAGCGCGTGCTTATATTGCCGCTGCTGGACTATATGAGCTTTACATCAATGGCGAGAAGATAGGAGACCACTGCCTTGCCCCTCTCTATACCCGCTTTGATCGCCGCAACTTGTATGTGGCTTATGATGTGACTTCACAATTACAGAATGGTGACAACGCTATTGGCGTACTTTTGGGTAACGGCTGGTATAACCATCAATCCAAAGCAGTGTGGGACTTCGACCGTGCCCCTTGGCGCAACCGTCCCACTTTCTGTCTGGACTTGCGCATTACCTACACCGATGGAAGCGTGGAGACTATTCCCACCGATCTCAGTTGGCGGACAGCGTCGGGTGCAATCACTTTTAATAGTATCTATACTGGCGAGCACTACGATGCACGTCTGGAGCAGAAAGGATGGAGCACTCCGGAATTCGATGATTCCAAGTGGCGCGGAGTAGCCTATCGGAGTGTACCTTCTTCCAATGTCACTGCCCAGCAAGTACATCCCATCCGTAATGTAAAGATTTTCCCCGCCGTCTCTTTCCGCAAAGTGGACGAGAAAACATACATCTATGATTTCGGGCAAAATATGTCCGGTGTGACTTGTATTCATGTTTCGGGTGAACGGGGAACGGAGGTCAGAATCAAACATGGCGAACGCTTACATCCAAATGGCCGCCTCAATCTCTCGAACATTGATGTCTACTTTCGAGGCGATAAGGAGAAAGACCCTTTTCAGACGGACATTCTCATTCTGAGTGGAGAAGAGGATGAGTTCATGCCCCGATTTAATTACAAGGGATTTCGTTATGTGGAGGTAGTGGCAGATAAGCCTATTGAGCTTGACCAAAACAGCTTGATTGCTTACTTCATGCACAGTGATGTGCCGGCAGTAGGTAGCTTGGAATCTTCGAGCCCACTGATAGGCAAGCTGCTCCATGCTGCCAATCACTCTTACCTTTCCAATCTGATGGGCTACCCCACCGATTGCCCTCAGCGCGAGAAGAACGGTTGGACTGGTGACGGTCATTTTGCCATTGAGGCAGCATTTTATAACTTTGATGGAATTACCGTTTACGAAAAATGGTTGGCCGACCATCGTGACGAACAGCAGCCCAACGGAGTGCTGCCCGATATTATTCCAACTGGTGGATGGGGATATGGTACAGACAACGGGCTGGACTGGACTAGTACTATTGCCATCATCCCTTGGAATATCTACCTCTTCTACGGTGATAGCAAGCCCTTGAGCGATTGTTACGAGAGCATCAAACGTTATGTGGATTATGTGGAGCGTATCTCTAACAATCATCTCACTACGTGGGGGCGCGGAGACTGGGTGCCGGTGAAGTCAAAATCCAATAAAGAGCTGACTTCCTCGGTCTACTTTTATGTAGATACCAAGATTTTGGCCGCTGCTGCCAAACTCTTCGGCAAACAGGCCGATTACGAATATTATAATGCCTTGTCGGAGGAGATAAAGCAAGCTGTCAATGATAAGTTCCTGAATCGAGAAACAGGCATCTATGCCGAAGGTTCACAAACCGAATTGAGTGTTCCCTTGCAATGGAAGATTGTGCCCGAAGAGTTGATAGGAAAAGTGGCAGCTAACTTGGCACATAAGGTAGAGGAGGACGGTTTTCACTTGGATGTGGGTGTATTAGGAGCTAAAGCTATTCTGAATGCACTCAGCGAAAATGGTTATGCTGAAACAGCTTATAAGGTGGCTGTACAGGACACTTATCCTTCATGGGGTTGGTGGATGGTGAACGGTGCCACTACGCTGCTCGAGAACTGGGATTTGCAGGCTACTCGTGACATCTCGGACAATCATATGATGTTCGGTGAAATAGGTGCTTGGTTCTACAAGGGGCTGGGAGGTATTTTCCCTGATCCCGTGCAACCTGGTTTTCAAAACATTCTGCTCCGTCCCCATTTCATAAAGGGATTGAAACGGTTTGAAGCTCGTCATCGGTCGCCTTACGGTGAAATTGTTTCTCGCTGGGAATGGAAAGGGAAATGTGTGCATTATGAAGTTACAGTGCCCGCTAACAGTACAGCTACACTCACTTTACCTGACAAGGCCGAGAATGTACGGGTGGTGGAACTGGCGGCAGGAAGATATGAGTTTATTGTAAAGTGACCTTGTACTTCATTTATGCTTGCAAATATGTAATTAGCGGGTTTGCCACGTTGTTGTGGCATAACTCGCTAATTTTTATAGTCGGTATGTTAAGGGATGGCTTTTTCATTCTTATAGCCTGATCTTTCCCTCCAACCGTATATCTTCCGATGAAGCCCCTATCAGCAGCTTCACCGTTCCGGGTTCTACAACGAACATCTGCTTTCCTTCGTTCCAATAGCCGAGCTCTTCTTTGGGCACGGTAAGCGTCACTTTCCGGGTTTCGCCGGCCTTGATGGGGATACGCCTGAAGGCGCGCAACTGCTTGGAAGGACGTTCCACTTTGGAGTCCGGATAGCTGGCATAGAGCTGTACGACTTCTTCTCCGTCGCGTCCGCTGGTATTCTTCACTGATACCGTCACGCGGATGTTCTTCTTGTCTTGCTTGACGGATTCAATCTTCTCGTACGTAAAGTCGGAATAGCTCAGACCATAGCCGAAAGGATAGAGCACAGGGCCTTGGTGGTACATATACGTACGTCCGTTGCGGATGTCGTAGTCCATTATGTCGGGTAGGTCAGTGATGTCTTTCACCCACGTCTGTACGGTACGTCCGGCTGGATTCACCTTGCCGAAGAGTACGTCGGCCAGTCCGTTGCCCTGCTCCTGACTGCAGTGGGTGATGTGGACGATGGCAGGCACGTGCTCCTGGCTCCAGTTGATGGTGTAGGGGAAGCTGCTGACGAGCACCAGTATGGTATTGGGATTGGCCTTGAGCACCAGCTTCACCAAGTCTTCATCGGGCAGCATCAGCGATTTGCGGTCCACGGCTTCGCGGCCGTCACTGGGGACGGGAGAGAACTTCCAGTCCGCACGCGTGCCGTAAGGATGGTTTCCTACACACACGATGGCAACGTCGGCGGCTGCAGCAGCCTTTTCTGCCTGGCCCATGCGGTTGTCTTCGGCGTGGATGATTTCGGTTCCTTCTTTCACAGCATTGCGTATGCCCCTCAGAATCGTTGTTTCGTAAGGCGGGGTACCACTATACCAGTCTTGCACGATTTTGTCCGAATACGGGCCTATAACGGCTATTTTACGCAGCTTTCCGGCATCGAGTGGCAGGGGTTTTTTGTTTTTCAATAACACCACGGACTTGGCGGTGACTTCCCGTGCCAGCCTGCGGGCTTCTGCTGTCATGAAAGGCGGTGTCTCCGTACTGTTCTTTCCGATAGAGAGATAAGGGTTACGGGAGTTGTCCCCGTCCAGCAAGCCGAGCTTGAGGGCGACGAAGATGTTCCCGCGGATAGCCTTGTCGATGTCGACTTCGGTCAGTAATCCCTTTTCCAGAGCTTCCTTGACGTAAGGAACGTATGCGTCGAGAAATTGTCCTGTGGTGGCTTTTACTACGGCAGCAGCACCCTCCGCAAAGCTCGGAAAACTCTTGTGCGCTTCAATCAGCAGTTTCAGGGCACCGCCGTCCGTACAGATGATACCGTTGTTGCCCCACTGCTTGCGGGTAATCTCTTCGAGGCAGGGATGGATGGACATGGGGATGCCGTTCCAACTGTTGTAGGCGGCCATGAAGGCACGGCTGCCTCCCTCGGTGATGCCTTTATAGAAAGGATAAGCGTAGTATTCATGGAACAGCCGCGTGTCGAAGTCGGAGGAAGTGCTGTCCCGTCCGTCCTCGTTACTATTAGCAAGGAAGTGTTTCATCAGAGAGGCAGTTTTCCAGTAGCGGGGATGATTGCCTTGCAGGCCGCGTACGCTGGCAATGGTGAGTTGGGCGGTGAGGAAAGCATCTTCTCCGAAACTCTCCTCGGTACGTCCCCAGCGCGGGTCGCGGGCAAGGTCGGCATTCGGAGCGCGCATCACGAGGGCATGACGCTTGTTACCGGTGGTCTGCATGTAGTAGCGGGCTTCTTCAGCGGCTTGTTCCGCTACTTTCTGCACCAAATCGGTGTCCCATGTGGAGCCCAGACCGTAGGACTGGGGGAATATGGTGGTGGGGCAGTCGGTAGGGACTACTTTCCCGTCTTCCGTTCTTTGGCGTCCGCCCCACATGGCAGGCCCGCCGAGGGTCAGCCCGTGCAGTCCTTCGTAGTGTCCGCAACGGGGAATGTTGAGGCGGGGGACACCGAGGTCGGTGGAAAGAAGGTTTATCTTTTCATCCAATGTCAGGATGGAAAGAAGATGTTCCACGCGCTGTTCGTCGGTGAGCGTGGTATCTTGAAAGGCTTGTGTGTGTTGTGCGCTTGCCTGTAAGCCGAATAGCAGGGGCAAGGCGAGGAACAATAACTTGTTTCGCATGGGGTATTAGGGTTTAATGTGTTTGATATATCGGTTATGGGATTGATATCCGTTGTAACTGTCCGTCCTGCGGCAGGCAGAGCAATCCTTCAGCTTTCTTTTCGTCTGCCAGATACTTCTTCCACGTAATCTTGTCCCACTTCATCTGGTCTGTGCATTGTGCCACGGGGATATGGGGGATGGCCGAACCGTCCTTTACAAGAATGACGATGGGCAGGGTGCCGCACTCGATATGGTTCCATCCCGGAGCATACACCTTTCCGGTCTGGTAGTCTATCCATTTCTGCCGTCCGGGGAGGTAGACATCCCGTCCGCTGCCCTCTTCGAGCATGGGGGCCACGAGGAGATTGGAGCCGAACATGTACTCGTCCTCTACCAGCCATGCACCCGGGTCGTCGGGATACTCCAGCAGCAGGGCGCGGAGCATCGGCCAGCCGTTCTCGGTGCACTCTTTGGATTGTGCGTATACATAGGGCATCAGTTTGTACTTCAGCTCGGCGCAACGGCGGAAATAGTCTGTGAACTCTTTCCCGTAGTACCACGGCTCAGTGGGAGGTGCTCCGTGCACGCGGCTGTGGCTGGTGAGGAAGCCGAAGGGCAGCCAGCGGCGGTAGAGGCTTTCGGGGCTTTGGGTCACGAAGCCGCCTATGTCATTGCTCCAGAAGCAGAATCCGCTCAGTCCGATGGAGAGGCCGCTGCGGATGGTTCCCTCGAAACCGGTTTCGGTGGTGGCGGCGTCACCGCCCCAGTGCAATGGATAGCGTTGTGAGCCTGCCCATGCGGAACGTGCCCAGATAATGTTTTCACCGTGTATCTTCTTGATTACCTCGGCCACGGTCTTGTTGTAGCGCAGGGGATAGAGGTTGTGTTCGTATAGTCCGCTACGGCCGTTGGCATAGATGGCATCCAGCGGAGCACCTTCACCGAAGTCTACTTTGATGGCGCCTACACCCATTTCAATCAGGTTGCCGAGCTTCTCTTGATACCACTGTACGGTTTCGGGGTTGGTGAAGTCCAGCACCACGTCCTCGTAGGGGAGCTGCCCCTTACCGTTGCGTACGTACAGACCGCGTTCCACCAGCTCGGGGAAGAACTTGTTTTTCGGAGTGAAGTAGGGGAGTTGCCAGAGGCAGGTGCGGAAGCCTTGTGACCTTAGGTCGGTGAGCATCTGCCGGGGATTGTCGAAGCGGTCGGCGGCAAAGGCGTAGTCGCACTGCCAGTCCACGCCGAACCAACCGGTATCGAAGTGGATGACGTCGCTCGGTATCTTGTTCTCACGCAGTTTCCGGGCTACATCGCGGCCCTCTGCTTCGCTGAAGTAGGTGATGCGGCTCATCCAGGTGCCGAAGCTCCACAAAGGGGGCATTTCGGGCCGTCCTACCAGTGCGGTGTATTCGCTCAGCATCTCCTTCGGCGAACCCAGGAAGATGAAGATGTCCATCGCTTCGTCTGCCATGAAGAGTTTGGTGGCTCCGATGTAGGAACAGCCGAAGTCGCAGGTCACGGGGGCGGAAGTGTGCATGAACATGCCGTAGCCGCGGTTGCTGAAGAAGAAGGGTATGGGCTTGTACATATCCGGGGTTTCGGGCCCTTGTGGGTCGGTGACAAAGAGGTTGACTTTCTGTCCGGCCTTGTTCAGTGCGGTGGCGGACTCGCCGCAACCGTAGATTTTCTCGTTCGGCGCGAGGCTGAATACAGGATTGATGCTGCGTGAGTTGTCCGAGCCGCGCTTGATAAAGCTGAATGGAGGTACCTTGACCTGTGTGGAGTCGTTGTCGCTCCAGCAACGAGTCTGTGTCAGCAGGCGTCCGTCGGCATCTTTCAGCACCAGGCGCCAGGGGTAATTCTCGATGAGCAGGCTGCCGTATCGGGAGGTGTACAGGGTACCTTTATCCGTCTTCTCGGCTTTCCAGAAGGAGCGTCCGTCGGCAGGCTTTCCTATGAGCATGGGGTCATCGGCATCTTCTTTCGGTACGATGGGCGAGGTAAGCATACGGATGCGGAGGGTACGTTCGCTGACCGGTTCGACGGTGAACGTCAGTTGTGGATTGTTGTCGTAGGCCGTCTCCGGGAAGTCCAGCGACTGGAGGGGCTGGTGCAGGTAGGTGTTTGCATTGAATGCCTGGCGGGGCATCAGTTGCTGGCGTTTCCACTGGACAGTCCCCTTGCCGGTGGAGGTGTCGAACGATACCAGGCTGTCGGCAAAGAAATAGGTGTTGCTGAGGTCCAGAAAATCCTGGCTCATGTCTTTCGACTGGGAAAGCAGGTATTGCACGCCGGCATTTGTTTTCAGTTGGGCATGTGCGGGCGGGATGGCAGTTGCTGCTAGCAGCATAAAAGCTGCCCCTTTCATCAGTTGTTTCTCTTTCATGATAAATATATGATTTACGGTTGTTGTTTCGATGCCGTAAAAGTAGAGAAATCTACACAGATGAAAGGGGTAGGTATGTTGCTTATGTAGGGCCTAAATGTTTATTTGGAAGCTTTCTTTCCGTAGAAACACATGAAATACACCCCGATAATGACAAATG